>Ga0310696_10004240_pt1 | contig 17637 bp, 11 predicted proteins | sample AusTroGonzalo_MG_4_FD_203885 | JGI IMG/M metagenome (GOLD analysis project Ga0310696, IMG submission 203885) | Bovine rumen microbial communities from tropical cattle in Woodstock, Queensland, Australia - Gonzalo_02 (v2) (version 2) | ecosystem: Host-associated > Mammals > Digestive system >...
TTGCCAAGGTCGTCGAAACTGTGAAGGCTGCTTAATTGAGCTGAAGCCTAGCTTCATCTTCACGCGAGAAATTGCGTCCTGTCTGCAAAGGCGGGACGCTTTCTTTTTTTAGGCGTAGGCCATGTGAGCCGAGCGGCTTGTATAAACAAGCCGTGGAGGCGAGAGTGAGGCGTTTTTAATTTGTTTTGAATATGAAATGTGCGCTCAAATGTCTTTCCGGGCTTGACCCGGGATTTCTTTTTTTATTTTGGATGAGCGGGAAAAAGGACTGCGGCTTCGCCAGTTTCCGCTTGCGCGGCTGGCTTGCCGCCCTACGGGCTCGAGGCCAAGCTCACTTCTAGCGTTATAAAAAAAGAAAGCCACCTGATAGGTGGCTTTTCTTTTTTTTAGAGCGGGAAAAGGGACTCGGACCCTCGACCCCGACCTTGGCAAGGTCGTGCTCTACCAACTGAGCTATTCCCGCGGGGTGACCCAATTATAGAATAATAAATTCACTGTGTCAAGGGCAAATGCAGAGAAAAAATCAAAATTCCATTCTTTTTGCCCCTCAATTCGAAAAATCCGGCTTTTACGCTCAAAAATCCGTGGGGGAGCGGTAGCGGTAGGCGTATATACAAGTCTTCCGAAATCAGAAAGTCTTGCCCGAGCTTAGAGCAGAGGGTCTGGATTCTCGAGGTCGTATTCAGCACATCGCCGTGGTATGCCATTTCACTTCCGAAGTTTCCGACTTCGGTCGAAATCACCTTGCCGCAGTGGGCGGCCGCCTTGAAAGAGGGAACTACGCCATAGCGTTTCTTGAACTTGTAAGCGGTGCGCTCTAGGCATTCGGTAAAGTCGAAAAAGCAGTCAATGGGGCGCGCCGTCTTTTTGCAGTCGCTAGTCTTCCAAGTCAGGAACACGCCGTCGCCTGCAATCTGGTAAATCTCGCCGTGGTTTTCTTCGCAGCAGTTAGACAGTAGCCTGTAGTAATCTCGAATAAAGTTGCTGTATTTTACGTGTCCCAGTTCTTCGGCAATTTCGGTCGAATGCTTCATGTCGATGAACATGAAAATCAAGTCTTCTTCCTTGGGGTCCTGGTTCTTGCCCAGCAAGGTGTTCAGGAACACTCGGGTGCCGAACTTCTTATGCACGGAACGGATAAAGGTAACCAGGTGCCCGAGCAAGAACAGCTCAAAAATCAGAATGTGCGTATTGGGCTGCTTGAATACGTCCAACACGTGCTGCATGGCGGCCTCGTTAATAAGGCCTTCGCTTCGGTCAATGTCCCAAATGAGAATGCACAGCGTAAGGTTTGCGCAAATGCTAGCCAAGAAAAACCAGGACCGGATACACAGGGCCGCGACCACCGGTCTCTTGTCCATTTCGTCTTGTAAGATCACCACGTCGTAAATGGCATGTGAAAGGCCGGTCAAAAGCGACATCTGCAGCATATACAGCATACGGGTAGAATCGAACCCGTTGCCGGCGCCGTAAGTAAATAGGGCCGATGCGCTCAGGGTAAATACCACCCAGGTCAAGATATAAAAGCAAATCGCTTTACATTTACGTTGTGTGAGTCTTGAAATGGCCATGGTACCTTTAGTGAATGAACAGCGGTAAAGACCAAATCATGGCGATAATAATGATATCTTTGTATGATTCGTCTAGCAGCAGGGTTGAGGCCAAAAAGAAAATCGTCGTGGACAACGCCAAGAAAATAAGGAGCGGGAGCCGCTTCTTCAGTCTTTCCTTGAAATTATTTGTTGTCTGGTCGTCCATGTATATGTATATAATCTAAATTTTATAAAAAAGAACACCTTTGTGTAATATTATCCGTTTAAAAATTATGTTTTGTGTTTACGTTCACATTCCCTTTTGCCGCCATGTTTGCGATTATTGCGATTTTCGCGTAATGCCGTCGCATTCGAAACTTTTTGCGGAATACGCGGATTTATTGCGTAAGCAAATTGTAAGTTTTGAAAACGGGAATCCTGGGATGCTCGCCTCGGCAAAAACCCTCTATTTGGGTGGGGGGACCCCCTCCGAGCTGCCGATTGAATTTTTGCGCCAGATTTTCGATTGCCTCGCCTCGGCAGGGCTCAATGTGTCGAAATTAAGCGAAATTTCCATGGAATTCAATCCGGAATCGACCTGCCGCGAATCGATTCAGGCAGCTATGGATTTGGGCGTAAACCGCGTAAGCCTTGGAATCCAGACGTTTGACGCTACTTTGTTAAAAACAATCGGGCGCGCGCATTCGGTCGAGGCCGGACTTAATGCCTTGAATTTGCTGACTTCTACGCCGAATTTGCAGGTGAATGCGGACTTGATGTTTGATTTGCCGGGCCAGACGGTGGAAGGCTTTTTAGCCGATGTGGACCGGCTTTCGGATTATCGCTTGAATCACGTGAGTTTTTACGGCTTGAACGTCTCGCCCCGTTCTAGGCTTGGGCACCGCGTGGATCGCGGGGATCTTGCCGTAAACGAAGACCTTTACGAGCCCATGTACGTGGGCGGGGTCGAAATCCTGGAGCGCAAGGGCCTCATGCGTTACGAGGTCTCGAATTTTGCCCGGCCGGGTTTTGAAAGCGCTCACAATTGCAATTACTGGGACCGCGGCGAATATATCGGTTTTGGGCCCGGGGCGCACAGTTACTTGCATGGCGTCCGCTACTATGCCCCTGAAATTTACCCGCGGTGGCGAGATTACGTGAATTCGGGCTGCCCGGAATCGATGCTTTCGGTTGACCGGCTGAGGCGTGAAGACGAAATTATGGAGTTTTTATGGCTCTCGCTCAGGCAAACCAAGGGCATCTCGCCAGAAGGGCTCCGCAAACTCGGAATTTCACTCGACAAATCGGTGTGTGAACGTTGGATTCAGAAAGGTTTCCTAACAACCGAATTACTTTCGAATTTGTTACAAATCCAGCCTGGTTTAAGGCTTAGTGGCCGAGGTTGGGTCTTTATGGACGAAATAGTCACGGATTTAGCAAACTCTTATTCCAACTTGGAATAGTTTGTTTTGATAAATCTCTGCGATTCGGGTCACAACGTAAATTTTTATTGTCCGTTTTATAAAAAAAAATCATATCTTTGGAATATGGCTAATGCAAAGTTTTTTTTGCGTAGTCGGAGTTTTGTATTGAGGTGATAATGCAGTCTGTAAAAAAACACATCCTTTCGCTCTTGTTTTTGGCGTTGCTAAGTCTAGCAACGGGTGCTTTTGCGATCGAAAGTATTGATTGCATTGATTACAACGGCAGCCCTGATGTGCGCTGCAAATATTTCCGAATCTGGGATACCCGTACGGCGGTCCTTTATGTCGTACCTCCTGAATCCGCTCTTGTCAAGAAGAACGCTATCCCGGGTGCATCGTTCTATGTGTTCGCCCCGCAAGAAAAGAAAATTGGCCGCGACACTTTGACCTTGCAGCTGTCCGCTGACTCGTCGGACATCTTTAACCTCAGGGCTGTTAAGGCCGATGCCGATTCCGGCCTCGTGAAGTTGCGCGTGGGGAGCCGCTATGAACTTCACAACTTCCAACTCGGTACCTCTGACGATGCCGAAGCTACCGACCCGATCGTAAGCCTGGTCTACAACTTCTATGTGCCGTACCTCAAGTACATTGTAAAGGACAAAGAAGTGACGGATGCATCTAAGCTCCAGTACGAAGTGGGCGATACCATGCAGGTCGATGTAGAAGCCATTATCCCGTTTGGCCCGGCAAAAGGCCGCGTTGATTCTACTCTTAAGAGAACTTTCTATTTCAAGGCTTTTGGCGAAAGCGAAAATCTGCAGTTCTTGAGCGATGGTGGAGTAAACCTGAAGCAAAGTGACAACACCATTCGCTTAAATATTGACAACGGCAAGGGCAAGTTCAAGGTTGTTGCAACCAAGGCCGTGACCGATGGTTCGACCTTCAGCATGAACGCCTTTGATGACGGCAAGGATTCCGTGGGCGGCACCAAGTTCATTCTGACGGATCCGTTCCCGGGCGAATACCAGTTCACGAACCCCGATATGCCGACTCTTGATAATGCCGCCATTTACGATACCGACGGCGATGGCATTGGCGATAGCATCGCAACCTGGTTCGGCGGTCAGATTGAATCCGCTACCGTGGATACGTTCTTCTACAGCTGGCCGAGCGACGATGACTTCAAGAAATACGGCGGAAGGGAAAATCAGAAAGACAATGTCTTTGAGTACCCCGATGTGAATGTGAAACTGCAGACCGATTCTGCAACGGGTGCCGTGAAGGCTTATGTTTGCTCGTCGATCAGCGGTCGTTGCGAATATATGCAGACCTCTCTGGCCGATAGCATTGGCGCTGCCATTCAGTCGGCAACGCTTGTGAAGGGTGACGGCGATACCGATACCTTGATTATTCGATTCAACAAGGACATGGATCCGTCTTGGACAAGCGGTCAGGGCTTGAAGCTCAATGGCGATCCGCTCGATGTGACTGCATTCTCCAAGAAGGGGAACCAGTGGGCATTTACGGTTAAATCCGGCAGGGTCGCTATTGGTGACATGGTCAAGATTGAAACCATCTGCGACGACTCCCGTTGCCCCGATGGAATTCTCACCGCTGCCGACGGCGTGCCGACCAGCAAGAACAACCAGGAAGTTCCGGTGATGAACGCTGGCCGTATCTACGTGGACAACGAAAAGAACGGTTTCTATGACCGCGACGGTGATGGCCGCATGGACTCGACTTCGCTCGGCTTTGAAACTCCGATTACCGAAGAAGACCTCAAGAAGATGGACATCACTTTCTACTGGCTCGACAACGAGGGCAATCTGGTCGGAATCCCTGCAAGCCTGGCAAACATTACTCTTTCTGAAGACGGCACCCTGCTTGGTTTTGCAATCGATGATCCTGATGCCTACGGTAATGGCGGCATTAAGAATATGCTGACAGGAATTGACAAGTCCTATTCTAAGGATGGAAAGACCGAATACGGCTATGCCTCGATTACGAACAAGATTTCTGTCGAAGGCAAGGTGACTGAAGAAGAAATGCTGTACGGCATGAACGACTATATGGCTCCGGTCATTTCCTCTACGTTCCTGACTCCGGAATCGTTCCAGATGATGGAACCGGACAAGTTCAAGATTTCCTTCTCCGAACCGATGGACCAGAAGAATGTGACCCTTTCGGATGACTGCCTTGCATTCTATGTGGATGGCGCTTGGGTGCATTACAGCTTGAGCTCTGCGGAATGGAGCGATGACGGTCGCGAACTGGTTCTGTTCATGGAAGCGGGCGAAGATCTTGTCACCCGTATGAATCCGGCTGACTCTGTCCGCTTTGACAACTTCACGAGCGGTCTTGCCGACAAGATGGGCAACAAGGTTTCTGAACTTTCTCCGGCTGTCATGGTGGAAGGCGATCCGCGCGTCATCATGAAAACCAATTCCTTTGCTGACTTGAACAAGGCTAAAGAACTCAGCGACCGCGTAAAGCCGTTTACGATTGAACATGTGAAAGAAGCCAAGGAAGCAGCTGACCAGTCTTCGCTCGGTGTGCTGATGGATATCGGTTACGCAACCATTATGGGTAAAGATGAAAAGGGTCAGGCTGTGCCGAATATGGAAGATATCGGACTCCATTGGGAACTGTATGTGTACACCAATATCGGTAACTACGTTGGTGGCGCTTCGGGCAGCATCGCTTGCGACGACCCGTTCTTTGACGGCAATTGCCTTGAAAATCCGGATAAACTCTATGTCCGTTGGAATATGCGCTCCAAAGATGGTCGCAGGGTGGGCGCCGGTGTTTATCTTGCTAAATTCAGAATTAAGGTTTACGGAGCAAAGGATGACTTTAAGGTTGAAAGGATCTTTAGATGGGGCATTTCTGCAAAGAAGTCTAAGTAAGGATTTTTTCCGAGGGTACGAACATGAGAAAAACAGTTAAATACTTTTCGATGGTTTTATTGTCTGCGGCAAGCTACGCTGTAGGCGGAGAATACCCTACTCCGGAAAATCCGGCGACAGGTATTTGGATCCAACAGATCGGCGACATTGTGCCGCATGCCGCGACCAAGGCCACGCTGTACTATACCAAGTACGAGCAGAGTGACCGCGTCAAGAGTATCAGCTACCAGTATAATGGTGCTGGTTATCTTTTGATGAAACCCTCTGACAAGAAGACGCTTTGTACAGAAAGCGATGGTATAAAAGGTGCCGATGGTATCGTGCATCATCCCGATGGTCATTTGCTTGTGGCCGGTCAGGGTGAACGTATTTATAAGGTGAATAAGGCTCCAGACAAGAGTAAGGGCGAATCCTGCCATGTCAAAACTTCGTATCCTGCAACACAGGAGGGCGGTTTTTGGCATTTGATGATGGACCCGAAGGGTGATAACCTGTGGGCCGCTGGTATTCCGGGCTATCTGTATCGTTTCTCGACGAAATCAGATCCCGATAACAGCAGTTTTGCTTCGACGGGTTATAAGGTCGAGCTAATGCCGAAGGGCCCCAAGCATACTAATGGTAAGAAACTCGCTACTGTGATTTGGGATGGTGAAGGTACCGCCTTCTTTACGCATTCTGACTACTTTGGTGGTGGTTGCGAAGCCGGTGGTGGTACTAGAGCCTGTACTGCTCAGGAACGTGCACAGAAGAACAATCTCAAGGATTCTTACTTCGGCGTGTTTACCGATACGACCTGGGTGACTGTAACTGCGGGTAACCAAAATAAATATGGCGGTAAAGTTGGTGATAGAGTCATCGCTTCTGTCGGTACAAAGGTTTTGATAGACTCGTTGGAAGGTGCACATGGTGGCGCCTACGATACTTATTCCAAGACAATCTTTGTGTTCGGTGGTTCCCGCATTGTGCAGATCCAGCCTTATCGCGAAGGTGGCGAAGTCAAGGCAAAAGTCGTTGCTACGATTGATCTTCGTGAATATTTCTTTGAAGAATCGAAAGCGAATTTGAGTGGACCGAGAACAGGTGGCGTGGGTTGGCGTTTGGACCAGGGTACCACCGATGGATACGGCCATCTTTTTGTGGCGTCTAATACGGGGCACATGATTTTTGTGGACTATGCCGCCAATCCCAAGAAGTTGATTAACGACAACGTCTTGATTCATGTGCAGTGGATTGACAACTATCTCGATGATTTGGCTCCGCTTTCTGGCGTGGGCGTGGTTCGTGAAGGTGGTCATTCTGGTGATGACGAAGAACTTCTTTCTAGCGATTCTCAGAGCAGCTCTTCGCTGGTGGAATACCATGAATCTTCTAGCAGTGCCAAGTCTAGCAGCTCGGGCACGGGTAATAGCTCCGGCAATAACGGTAGCTCTAGCAGCGGCACGAACTTGAGTTCCGGTGGTAACGGCTCTAGCTCCAGTGGCGAAGGCGGTAACAGCAGTGGTAACAATGGTTCTAGCTCCAGTGACGGCACGAACCTGAGTTCTGGTGGCAATGGCTCTAGCTCTAGCGGCGAAGGCGGCAACAGCAGCGGTAACGACGGTTCCAGCTCCAGTGGCGGAAACGGCGATAACGGCTCTAGCTCTAGCGGCCAGGGTGGCAACAGCAGTGGCAATGACGGCTCTAGCAACAGTAATGGTTCTTCCAGCAGTGGAAATGGACATGGCGAAGATCAGGGCGACAAGTCTTCTTCCAGCAGATCTATTGGAACTGGCGAAGACGAAGGCCCGTCCAGTTCTTCTAGAGGTCAGTATTTCGGTGCTGAAGATTACGAAGAAGATCCGGGTTCCGGCTTTGATGAATACCCGTCTGCCGATGACTTTGAAAAGGGTGACTCGCTCGTGTCGAAGACGGTTGTGCTTGTGCCGACCGATCCGGATCCGAGCAATCCGAAGGTGGTCTTGGTCAATGGAAACTACTATCTGTTGACGAACGAGCCTGAAGGCATCCCGATGGACTTGCATTACAATTCTGGCCTGGATTCTGCCAAGGTGGGCGACGTGGTTGCCATTACGCTTGATGCAGACAAGGTCAAGAAGTACTTTGATTCTCCGGATTCGATCCGATTCGTCTCGAAGACGGATGTTCGCCTGGTTGATCCGACTGATGGCTCCAAGAATGAAACCCTGGTGGTTCATCCGGATGGTTCTGTCACTATCTTCGTGACTGCCGACAAGGTGGTTCAGGGTGGTTCGATCAAGGTGTACGGTGGTAACGAAATGGTCATCATCGACAACATCAACTTCTACGACCCGATTCCGGATACTCGCATGGGTTACATCAAGGATACCGATGGCGATTTGGCTCTCGACTACGTAGAAATCCTGCTGGATGACACGTTGTCTTCGAACTACTACCTGGATGGCGTGAAGCTGGTGATTGGCAAGGATACTCTGGATTGCGTGGATCCGAAGCTGAATGCTGCTGGCGATCGCGTGATGGTTGACGTGTCTAGCCTTACCTTGCCGGGCGTGGGCAAGTTCCCGAAGGATGCTAAGGCTCTTGTCTCTTACGGTGACAAGGCTGGCTCGGGTGCTACTTACGTTCGTGAATCAGCTATTATCGAAGTCGGCAACAATGTGATTAAGGATGCCTATGCAATCCGTAACGTGAATGGTCTCGATTCGCTGTTCTTGCAGTACAATATCGACCTGTTCCCGACAGATGTCAGCATGCCTGAAATGTTGGTGATGATTAAGCAGAACGCTAATCGTTATGGCTTTGATGCGGATCAAATTAAGAAAGTTTACATGCCTGCCAAGGATATCGTGATTCTGGTTGGAAAGAACTTCAAGCTGAAGGGTGATAATAAAGACAGCGTGTCGCTGCATCCGGGTGCCTCCTTCACGACTTTGCAGTACATTACTTCTGACGAATATGAACGTGAAATACCGGTCACTGTGGTCGACAGACTTCCGCAGGCTAAGAATGTGGAATACTGGGATACCGATGGCGACGGCGTCTTGGATCAGATTGTCACAGTGTTCGACAAGAAGTTGACTGCTGAAGACATTGAAGGTTCTCTGTACATGTCGTTCCCGTGGTACAGCTATCGCGGTATGATGATTCAGCTGCAGGCTCAGCCCGATGACTTGAAGCTTGACCCGAAGGATTCTACTCGTGTAATCTGGAAGGTGGCTTCGACGACTCGCTTGGCTAGCGGTGTGACGAACATTTCTGAAGACTTGCCGCAGGCAAATGTTTACACCTACTACAAGATCTTTGGCGAAACCTTCGTGAACGAAGGCGCTGCTCCGCTGGTCGACAAGATGGCGCCTGTGGTATCGAGCGCAACTCTTGACTATGGCAAGAAGGCTGATACTCTCGTGATCGTGTTCTCCGAACCGATTCTCTCGAAGGGCCTTAAGGGATCCGATTACTTCTCCTACATTCACGGGGAAGAAACGATTGAACTGAATCCGTCGAGAATCGATTGGTCTTCGGATGGCCTTTCCGCCAAGCTCGTGTTCAACGGCAGCGACGGAACGATTATGCCGGGTGACTCTATCGTTGTCCGCAAGGGTGCAAAGGATGCAATCAAGGATAACTACGGTAATATTGCCGGTGAAAATCCGCAGGCCGTTATTATCGGTGGTCTCCTGAACCACTTGGTTGAGGCAACGCAGATGGGTACCTTCGATGTCAACGACGACTCTCCGAAGGAAGATGCCGATGGCAAGTCTTACACCTTGCAGACGGTAAGCTCTGTGAACCTGCGCTACGTGCCGGGCTCGACGACCAAGGAAGATATGGAAAAGGAAGGCGCTCTCGGACAGTTGGTACAGCTTGGCGAACGCTTTGTGCCGCAGCTTCTGGACCGCGCTCAGGTTTCTGCCGACGGTACCTATGACCCGTCTGTGCTCGATTCCTTGAAGCCTGAAGATGTGTACATCTCCTTCATCGTGAACTACTTCGATCACTTGGGTCAGTACGTGAACGACACCATTATCACGGTGCCTTGCGAAAGCCCGAAGTTCGGTGGTAACTGCCTTGAAACCGACAAGAAGGTCTTTGTGAACTGGAACTTCAAGGATCACAAGGGTCGCTTCGTAGGAACCGGCGTTTACACCGTGCAGTTCAAGATGGTGGTCCGCTACGAAGACAAGAAGATTGTCGAAGAAATCAAGGACAAGTGGGGCGTGCGCCGCAAGAAGCACAAAAAGTAGCGGCTAGCGTCGCCTTGGACGCTTGAGTTAATAGTTTAAAAGTGACCGCCTAGTAGCGGTCACTTTTTGTATATGCAAAAAATACCTCGGTTATTCAAACTGGGGTGAATTGCAGGTGAAACGAAGTGAACCCGCACTGTAAATGAAGGTGATTCTTTAAGTCGGTTGCAACGTGGGTGAGAGCGCGGAGCGCGAACAAGTATAAAAAGCAAAACGCCCCAGTTGTTAAAACTGGGGTGGATTGCGGGGCGAAACGAAGTGAGCCCTATTTGTTGATAGCTGCCAAAAATGCGTCCTTCTTGTCCTGCAAGAATTCCTTGCTGTTGTACTTGCGGATACGGCGGAGAGCCTGGTCGCGCAACTGACGCACACGTTCGTGGGAAATGTTCATGGATTCACCCACTTCACGAAGGGTCTGCGGAGCTTCCTGGTTAATACCGAAGATACCGGTAATCACCTTGGCTTCACGTTCCGGGAGCTGTTCCATAAGGTCGCGAGCCAAAGCTTCGACGCTCTGGATTTCGGATTCGTTTTCCGGGTTCGTTGCGGTGCCGTCGGGCAACACTTCGGCATACGTTGCCTTGGAGTCTGCCTTGAGCGGGCTGTCGAACGAAACGCCGCGCTGACCGATCTGGATAAGTTCGCGAATTTCTTCGTTGATTTCTTTACCGCGGCTCTGTTCGTGCAAAGCCTTACGCACACGGAGGTGCTGGTTAGCCGGCAAACGAATCAGGTTACCCTGTTCGTTAATAGCGCGGGTAATGTAAGCCTTAATCCACCACACGCCGTAACTAATGAACTTAAGACCACGAGTATGTTCAAAGGATTCGATAGCACGTACAAGACCCATAGCGCCTTCGCTCACCAAGTCCGGCAGCGGAATCGGGCAACCACGGTATTGAATAGCGACTTTCAAAACGAAACGCATGTTTGCAGAAATCAGTTTTTTACGGGCGATTTTGTCGCCTTCTTTAGCTTTCTGGAAAAGAATCTGCTCTTCTTCACGGGAGAGGGGAGCGGTGCGTCTAATATCTTCGAGGTAACGTTTTAGAGTAGTATCAGTAGAATCAATATGCATTTTACAACCTTACATCCTTAATATCGTATTTTTTTAAGCAAGATGCGTGCCAAAAGTGTAAAAAAATTGCAAAGTGTATCAATTTTCCCGTATGTTGTCACACTTTGATGATTTTTGTCCTTAAAAATAGAAAATTGGTCGTTAAATTTCAACTAATGTCATAAAATTGTGACAAATTGCATTGGCGTGATAACAAATTGATTGTATAAAAGCGCTTGGAAATGCGAAAAATTGTAATGAATAGGCTGTGTTTGAGGTTGAATAAACTAACAAATGGGCTATGGGGCGCAGACTTTGAATTCCGAATTAGTATATTTTACACGCTATGTCTATTAAAGAACCCGATCAGTCTGTCTGGAACAGATTTTGGCAACAGAAGAACGATATGGAGAAGGTTTATCCTTCGTCTCCGTCGGTCTTGAACACGATTAAGAAGAATTTTAAGCTCGAAGGCCTCAAGGTTTTGGAAGTGGGCGCCGGTACCGGTCGCGACAGTGCAGAACTTGCTCGCCTGGGAGCCGATGTCTATGTGCTCGATTACGCTGAAAATAGTTTGAAGATTGTAGATGCTATTCGTGCCAAGGACAACCTTTACGACAATTTGAAATTGGTCCGCGGCGACGCCTTCAAGGCTCCGTTCCCGGATTGCACTTTTGACTTGGTTTTCCACCAGGGCTTGGCCGAACACTTCAAGGATTCGCTCCCGCTCATCAAGGAAAACTACCGCATTCTTAAGCATGGCGGTCACTGCCTTTGCGATGTGCCGCAGACGGTTCACCCGTACACGGTCATCAAGCATATCTTGATTGCCATGGACAAGTGGTTTGCCGGTTGGGAAAAGCAGTTCACCATGCCGCAGCTCAAGAAGCTCATGACCGATGCGGGCTTTGAATGCGTTTATGATTATGGCGACTGGATGCGCCCGAACCTGTATTACCGCATTTTGCGCGAAGTGGGTTTCAAGGTGGGTGTCGAACTCCCGAAGTACCCGTTGCAGGGCACGGCATACCAGAAGGTCAAGGACAAGATTCTTGACGCGCTTGAAAACAATTCGCTTATGCACTACACGCAGCTGTGCATTGGAGTTCTGGGCAAAAAGCCCTAGCCGATGAACATCCTTGTAGTAAATTACCGCGACCGGATGCACCCTGCCGCAGGGGGCGCCGAGAAACACTTACACCGAATCTTTTCGCAGATTGTCGAAGCAGGACACAAGGTTGTGCTCCTGACGACGGCCTTTGCTGGCTGCAAGGCTCGCGAGACGGTGGACGGAATCGAGGTGGTTCGCAAAGGTGGCGATTTGCTGTTCCAGCTTACGACGGCTCTGAATATCCGCAAGCTTGACCGCGAATTCAATTTCGATGTGGTGGTTGAAGACTTGAACAAGCTTCCGCTGTTCACGCCATTTTTGACCAAGAAGCCGGTGGTGGTGCAAATGCACCATTTGTGGCGCGGTTCAATTTTCCATGAGGCCGCGTTCCCGATTGCATTTGTGGTGTGGGCGTTCGAACGCATTATTCCGTGGTTCTACCGCAAGCAGCCGTTTGTGGTGGTTAGCCCGAGCACCAAATACGAACTTGAAGAAATCGGCATAGCAGAAGACCGCATCTCGGTGATTTATAATGGGGCCGACGATGTGGACCCGTCGCAGGTATCTACGACCGAAGAAGTGCCGAGTACGCCGTATTTTTTGTGGCTTTCACGCGTGCACCGTTACAAGGGAATTTGGACGGCGCTTGAAGCCTTCAATGAATTTGCCGAGAACCACCCCGATGTAAAATTGGTGGTGGCTGGTGATGGACCGCTCCTGAAAAAGATTCCGGCTTGGCTTGAAGAGCGCGGACTCAAGGAGCGTGTAGAACTTTTGGGATTTGTAACGCCGGCTAGAAAGCGTGCCTTGCTGCAGAATGCAGTGGCGCTTTTGCAGACGAGTTACAAGGAAGGTTGGGGATTAACGGTTGTCGAAGCGGCGAGGCTTGGGACGACGACGATTGCAAGCGATGTGCCTGGACTTCGGGACAGCGTGCGTAATGGCGAAACGGGACTTTTGTTCCCGGTTGGCGACTTGCATACTTGTGCGTCTGAAATGGACAGGCTTTATAGCGATGACGATTTGCGTACTAGACTCTCGGCTGCGGCCAAGAGTTATGCGGGTGAATTCCGCTGGGATATCGCAGCCGAAAAGACTCTTGATCTTTTGCAAGACGCCGTAATCGAGCGACAAGTGGGGGGAGGAAATGAGTAAAATAGATGGCCGACTGAAATCGGCGCTAATCTTTTGTTTGAAGTTGGTGGTGACAATTGTTCCCGCCTATTTTGTGTACCGAAACATCGTGATGGCTCCGGACTGGAGCATCGATGATCTGTACCGCCTGTTTACGACGCATAGCATTTGGCCTTTATTCGTGGCGCTCTTGTGCCTTGGCCTATCTAACTTTACGGCTTGCTTGCAGTGGAAGCTATTGCTTGAAAAGCAGAACGTGAGGCTTGGTTACGGACATCTGCTCAAGCTCTATTATGTGGGACTTTTCTTCAACAACTTTATGCCCGGTAACGTGGGCGGCGATGCTAAGAAAGTTTATGACATTCGCATGCAGGGCGGACAAGATTCCGTGGGCGCAGGGCTGACTGCGACTTTCTTTGACCGTCTTTACGGGTTGTTCTTTATTACGTTGTTTGCACTTGCTATGGGCCTTTTGTTCTTTATGCACGACGAAGCCCAGCGCTCCTTCATGTGGCCTTCGGTGTGGATTTTCCTTGGCTTCTGCGCACTATTTGCTGCCCTTTGCAGCCGTCGCCTCGGTCGCCTGCTGTGCAAGATTCTAACGAAGATTTTTCCGAAAAAGATTAACGGCCGCCTGATTCACATGTTCGAAAGGTTCCAGCATTTCCGTTCGGCGAAATTGTTGGTGTCTATCAATTTGCTTTCTGCAGTGACGCAGGGGCTTAGAATTTTGGTGCATTATTTTTGCGGAATCGCAGTGGGCGTGGATCTCTCGATTTCGTGGTACTTCTATTACATTCCGCTGGTAGCAATCGTGAGTGCACTCCCGATTTCCATTGGCGGCTTTGGCCCGCGTGAACTTTTGGCGCAGTCGTTGTTTGCTCGCGCTGGGGTGCCGGGCCTTGAATCGGTGGTGATTCAGTTGCTTGCTTACTTTGTAAGCTTGGTGCTGAGCCTGTTCGGTGCGTTTGTGTTTTTGTTGGGCGGAAACCCTGTTGCAAAGACTGGCGAGAACGAGCCGAAATAAATAGACGGAGCAGGCCTTAATGGCGTGCGACGGTTTTTAGATAGCGGTGGCGATTTACATGTACTTCGCCCCATTCCATAAGAGGCGTTATGGACGCCGAAGAAATCCTGAAAGGGTTGAATTCTGACCAGCGTGCAGCGGTGTTGCACGATCATGAAAAAGGTGCACAGCTTTTGATTTTGGCGGGGGCCGGCTCGGGCAAGACATCCGTCTTGACCAAGCGAATCCAGTATAGGATTCTTTGCGGTGTAGAACCTGAAAAAATCTTGGCGCTGACCTTCACCGCAAAGGCCGCCGCCGAAATGCGGGAACGTGTGCAAAAGCTATTCCCGAATGCGGGTGTGCGACTTTGTACTTTCCACTCGCTTGCGTTATACATGCTCAAGTGCAAAATTCCGCGTAGGGGAAAACTCGAGGGTGCGGGCGGAGAGTGCCCGGCCTATGAACTCTTGGGCTTCAAGAAAATGCCGGTGCCGACGGAATCTTCGGAGCGTGAATTTTCCCAAGCGCTTTTAAAGTTGAAATTAAAGGTTAAGGTTTCTCGCGAGAACTTGTTTTCGGACTGCTATGGTGCGGCGGTATCAGCGAAGCTTCGCCCGCTTCGAGAATCGGTGCTAGAGACAGGCCAAGTCGTATTCGAAGACTTGATTTATTCGGCAATTCAATTGCTGGAAACCAACGAAATGGCGCGGGATTATTTCCGCGAACAGTGGAAAGAAATCTTGGTGGATGAATACCAAGACATCAACCCGTCGCAGTATCGCTTGGTGAAAGGCTTGCTCGGCGAACGAAAGCAACTGTTTGTGGTGGGTGATGACGATCAGGCGATTTACGGCTTCCGTGGAGCCGACATCGGAAACATCGAGCGCTTTTGCGAAGACTTCAAGGAGAGTACGCAAATTCGCCTAGAATGGAATTACCGTTCGGTGCCCAACGTGCTGTATCTCGCAAATGAAATCTTCAAGAACAAGCCCATTCACTTGCGCAAGATGCTCCGGGCGGGAAACATGAACGGCTCTGGCGGAAATCCGCTGTACAAGGAAAACCGCAAGCCGGTCGTTTGGGTATCTGACAACCCCGTCGAAGAGGTCCAGAAAATTATCTTGTCGATCAAGGATTTGCGGCAAGGCTATGATTTGGCGTGGAAAAACTTCGCCATTCTAGTTCGCTATAACCGACAACGCCTTTACTACGAACAGGCGCTACGGGATTACAACATACCCATTGCGGGCGATGCGGTTGAAGAAGAGGTGGCTATAGAAGATGGAGTGCATGTGGAGACAGTGCATGCCTCCAAGGGACTCCAGTATGCGGTGGTGTATTACGCGGGTTTATGCGAAAAACTCACGCCCGGGGAATGTACCGGTGACCGCAAGGCCCGAAAACGGCAATTAGATGAGGAACGAAGGCTTTATTACGTGGGGGTAACCCGGGCCGAGGCATGCCTATTTTTGTTATATTGCAAACGTAGGTTCTGGAAAGGTAAATTGCGAAGGTTTAGACCTTCAAGATTTTTGCCAGGTGTAGAGAACCAAAATCACAGTATGGAATGGAGTATGCCGGTAATCCTATTTAAAATCTATGTCGTGGTGGCGGTACTTGGGTACATGCTGATGTATATGTTGGCGCTTCCGTTCTTGAAGCTACGCTACGGGAAAAATTTTGACGCTTGGCTTGAACATAAAATCCAGGACTTTTCAAGATTCTGCATGAAGGTGCTTCGTGTAGATTTGACCATTGAAGATCAAGCGCAGCTCGGTAAAGTCGATTGGAGCCGCCCGGTGTTCGTGGTGGGTAACCACAATTCCTTTGCCGATATTCCGATTGTATTTTTGGCTCTCCAGAAGACGGTTGGCTTTGTGGCAAAAAAATCCCTTGATCGAATTCCTTTCCTGAATTTCTGGATGCACAAGATTGGCTGCGTTTTGGTGAACCGCGAAAAGGGTGGCGCTGCCAAGGCGGTGCGCAAGGCTGTTGCTGAAAGGGGTAACTCCGTACGAATCTTTATTTTCCCTGAAGGTACGCGCAGTAAGACGGGGGCGCTTGGCGTATTCAAGAGTGGAGTATTCCGTTTCGCTTGCGAAAACGATGCCCAGATGCTCCCGCTGGTAATTATAGGTTCTGGCCCGGTGTGGGAACGCCGTAAGGATACCAAGCGTTGCAAGGTAAGCGTGAAGGTGCTTGCACCGATTGATGTATTGCAGTGCCGTAAGGAAAGTGAAAAGTTTGATCCCAAGATTCACATGCTTCCCATGGTCCACAAGATGATGGAGGAGGCCCTGTGATAGGCGTGTTCGATTCGGGTTTTGGCGGCCTGACCATCCTTAGGAATTTGCAGAAGGCGCTCCCGCAGTACGACTATCTCTATTTGGGCGATAACGCTCGCGCTCCCTATGGTTCGCGTACGTTTGAAACGATTTTCCGCTACACCTTGCAGGCGGTTCGCGAACTTTTCAGTCGCGGCTGCCCTCTGGTGATTCTGGCGTGCAATACGGCGTCGGCTAAGGCCCTCCGTAGCATTCAGCAAGATGTTTTACCGTATGAATTCCCGGACAAGCGTGTGCTTGGTATTGTGCGACCCACAGCCGAAGAAATTGGCAAGTTCAGCAAGTCTGGCCATATCGGAATTTTCGGAACCGCGGGTACGGTGTCTTCGGGCAGTTACCTGATTGAAATCAACCATTTCTACCCCGAGCTCAAGGTGACGCAGCATGCTTGCCCCATGTGGGTGCCTCTGGTGGAATACGGCGAAAGGGAATCCGAAGGGGCCCGATTCTTTGTCAAGAAGGACGTGGACGCCCTGCTCGCCCAAGACCCGGATATTGATACGGTCTTGCTTGCCTGCACCCATTACCCGCTTTTGGAGGGGGCTATCCGTGCCGCTCTCCCCGAAAAAGTAAAGCTCGTGTTTCAGGGGGACATTGTGTCCGCAAAGACAGTGGACTACCTGAAACGCCATCCGGAGATGGATGCCCGCCTTACAAAAAATGGAAAAACTAGGTTTTTGACCACCGATACCGCGAAATTCTTCGAAAAAGGGGCATCTCTCTTTGGAATGACCGGTTTTTCGGCAGAGTCAGTTACCTTTTAGCTTATAAATTTGTATCTTGCATATTGAAAATAAGCAACGGACTGCCATAAGTAGTCCGATTGTAAGATTTATATAAAAAGGGGACCCCGGACCAAAAATTCGGGGTTCCCAAAGTTTAACCTAACTAGAGTG
>Ga0310696_10004241_pt1 | contig 17637 bp, 11 predicted proteins | sample AusTroGonzalo_MG_4_FD_203885 | JGI IMG/M metagenome (GOLD analysis project Ga0310696, IMG submission 203885) | Bovine rumen microbial communities from tropical cattle in Woodstock, Queensland, Australia - Gonzalo_02 (v2) (version 2) | ecosystem: Host-associated > Mammals > Digestive system >...
TATTTTTGGAAAGTATATATATTGATTTAATATGAGTTTATTTTGCCCTGTAGGTGTAGGTTTAAAAAATGACGTACAGTTTCAGAAACTAAAAGAGCTGTATGTCAGTAAGAATTTTTCCGAATACGATCTTCAGATTTATCTTCAGTTGTATAGGGAGGATAATGATAAAGATATTGATTGGATGCCTTCTAATAGTGAAGAATACAAAGACTTTACAGATTATATTAATGTTCCCGAGTCAGCAAGACAATCCAAAATCACCAAGGAATATGTAGATTCACTGTATAAAGTCATATCTACTTTATACACACCTGCGATGCTTACTAATCGACTGAACAGGATTGCTACCTTGTTCAGCAATTATGTAGACAACTGTGTTGCTCGATCTACTTTCGGAACTTCTCGTCAGGAAGTAATTAAGGCAAATGCAAAGGACAAGAAGAATGGCTTCAATGTAATTTTGGAGAAAGTCTTTGATTATATTGAAAGCCTCAGTACGGTAGATGGGCAGAAGGCTTGGTATAAGATACAGTTTCCGGGAGATGCAGAGATTGACTCAGAAACTATGAAGTTCCTTGAGCATCGTGCAGAGGAGTTTGCCAAGATGCGTGATAATAAGGAGGCGCTGTTTACCCTTGCTGCTGTACGTATCGGAGAACGCGAAGGCTTTTCTGTAAACATTGACGGGCTTGAATACAAGTTCACAGAGAAAGATGAGATTGAGGATGCAGAGGAAAATGCCGTTGAAGATAACGGACAGGACGATGATGAAGCCTCAAAGGGTGACAGGTATGATGACTATCGTACACATACTCTGAAATCAACGCTATCAGTTGAAGCAAGGAAGATTCTTGACTCGATACAACTCGTAGACAGGGAAGGTCATGTAATGAGGGACGATCTTGGCTATCCTATTACGGTAGATACTCGTAGGGCGATTGTATCACTTCATAACATTCTCAGGTCTTCTACTCCGCAGACTATGATGGCTGACCTCGAGAAAGCGACTGGTCGCTATCCTTGGGTTTGGAGTCTTATCAATTATCTTTACAATAATCCACAAGACGAAAGGTATGTATACTGCACCTTCAAGAAGTCTATGAATCTGTACTATTATGGGTACAAGAATTCAAAGACAAATCAATTGGAAGTCCGTCCTGTTAATAATGTTGCAGACGGTAAAGGACTCTCACGCGAGGCTGGTATGTACCTGATGAATGGTACGAATACAGACGAGCCACTGAGTATAGTCAATACTTCCGGGAATCTTGAAGGAAAGGAGCGTGTTGAGGAACTGAATGCTGCAATAGATAAAGTAAATGAGTTCCGTAATAAATATCTTGATGCAAAGCCAGAATCCAAAGGCGGGAAAGTCAAGTGGGCAGTTGAGGATGCTGCTCGTGATTGGCAGAATAGAGTTAATGAAAGACCTGTCTCTGATTTTGACACACTTACTTCTATTCTTCGTGGGCTTGGATTCAATCTGTCAGCGGAAGATGTAAAGTATGCTGTTGCGAATGCTGCTCCGATTGCTGATTACACGGAAGTAAAGAACGGGAACAAGGTAACATATAATAAAGGAAGCCTTCTTGACATAGTAACTAACCTGAAAGAAATTACTCGTAAGGCGGACTATATTATAGATGAAGGCGAGGATGTAACTGGATCGCACCTTTATAATTATGCTCAGGAAGAGTTTGCCAAGATTGCCGATATACTATCAGCAGTTCAGGAGAACGAACTTGAGAACAGGGCTATAAGCGGTAAGAAGTCCTTATCTACGAGTACTGCTCCTAATGCTTTGCATGAGTTGTCGGATACTCTGTCCAATGTTGCAGGACTTACTGACGAGGAATATAAGAAGATGCTCTGGAATCAGTTCGGTCAGTTTGAAGGAATGTCTCTTGGGTTCTCGGAGGATTCTCTTACAGGTTGGCTTGCCGACTTGTACAATGCATCTCGTGAGGTTCGTAATCAGTTTGGTGTTGTTGACTTCACTGACTTCACTGATATAGTAAAGAAAGACTACGCACAACTCACAGATGCTGAACACGCTCTGATTTCTTTCGTAATGTATGCTCGAGGCAGCGGCAAGAAGAGCGACTTCAGTATGTACGAAGTTCCTATTCAGGCTGACTACGAGACCGCGTATAACTTTTTTAGGGCAAAGAAATATTCACGGGACGAACTTGTTGAAAGACTTGCACAGGAAGTAGAGTGTGAGGCACAGAGAATAAATGCAATAAAAGAAAGAAAGAGAAACGACCCTGAAGGGGAGCCGACAAGAGCAATACCTGATACTTACGAAAAGAACGGAGTGTCATTCCAGATATTCCCAGAACTGAATACGAACTCTTTCATATCTGAATTAAAGGCTGCACAGAATGCAATTGACAGGCACGAAGTAGTAAAGCGTCATGTGTCAGAGCAACTTGACAATATGCTTACTGCTACAAGGACCGAACTTGCTGACTTGGGTTTCTACAAGAGAGATATTCAGAAACTTGCAGGCAAGAAAGGTAAGACAAGCAGTAAGGAAATGGATAATACCATCGACGCTTGGATTCTCAACTCCTTCTATGCCAGACAACAGATTGTGAAGATTCTCTATGGCGGACTGGAACACTTCAAGAATGTTGCAGACTTCGAGAAGCGTTCTATGTTTGCACACGCTACTCGCTTGCCTTTATATACCAAAGCACAGTACATAAACGGTAAAGGAAAAATGGAAGTCTTTGACAAAGAGAATCAGAATGTAGTTTACATAGGCGATGACGAAGTTAGGTCTGAGTATTACGACCAGATATGCAATATAGCAGATAAACTTCATGCACAGGATAAGATTACAGCGGAACAGGCTGAACGGATGAAGAAAGCCTATGAGAGCATCAAGACTACCGACGGTCAAGGTATCCGTACTTTTGATTCAATGCGCGCCGTGAAGATTATGGCAAGTATCTGGACTGACGAAGATGAAGATGCTTACTGGCACATCAAAGATGGGAACTACTCCCCGGAACATGTGAACAGGTTCCTTACTGGAATCAAACCTGTTTATACGGGATATGAGATAATACCTGCCGCACAAGGAAGTAAGCAGAAGCCGATTCGTGTTCCTGTACTCCACAAATATTCAGAGATGATTCTTCTTCCGGAAATGGAGAATGCGCTTCTTGGAGTACAGAACGGCTCTGCGCCTTTCCAAGCAATGAATAAAATCAACGACGCACTTCCAGAGAACCAGAAGATAGATTTGTTCTTGTTCGGAAGTGATGTGAAGGTCGGTGCACATTCTGTTATTGGAATGTTTGAGAAAGACGCTGACGGAAACAGGATACTTCGCAGCGCGGACGAGATGGCAGACTTTGTGTCCAACACTATCAAGAAGCATGGGTTCTATGTACACTCACTGCCGTATAAATATCTTGGGCTTGCTTCTTCTATTCACGACAATGTAGAGGACGAGAATATCGCATGGGCAACTCAGGCGCAAAAAGAAGTTTGGGGTAATATTGATCCAGACGAAGAGATAGAAGTTGCCGGTATCAAGATGAAGGCAATTGATGCCAGAGACCTGTTCTACAAGATAATGGCCGCAAGGACTGTTTCTACATATGACAAAGTAAACAAGCGTTTTGCAAACGAGAATGAGATTGCAACTTTGTTAAAGACTGAACTGGCGGGCAAGTCATATCAGCCTCGTGATTTGATTTATGCTCTTCAGCGCAGAGATAGCGGTAAGTTCGTGTATCCTCTGTATTCTCCGAATATACAGCACGATGTAGTAGCCCTTCTTTCTTCTGCAATCAAGAAGGCATTTACCAAAGTACCTACTCGTGGAGCGAACATGACTCAGGTGACAAGTCTCGGTCTTGATAAGGAGATGGAGAATAGGTCGTTTACCGGTAGTCTACCTAAAGGATTCTCAGGACTCGAGATAAAGTTCGACGATAAAGGGAATTTCCTATATGCTGAAGCGTATATCTCTATTCACGATTCCAATCTGGAGCAGTTCGCTGACGAAAACGGAAATATAACTCCTGCAAGACTCAAAGAGCTTGTAAGAGATGGATTTATTCCTGAGTCCGCCCTGAACTTTATAGCATATCGTACTCCTTCTGATGCGGAGCATTCTGTCATTCCTTGTAAGATTAAAGGATTTCTGAACAAGACTTCTGGGCCTTACATCCGTCTGCCTCGTGAAATAATGAAGATGACGGGACATGATTATGATGGTGATAAGATGCGCTGTCACTTCAAGTCTTTGTACTCCGATTGGAACTATAAGGCAATCAAGAAAGACTTTGCAACATTCTCGAATACTGAGGCAATGCAGGCAATCCTTGGGCAAAACAAAGATGCAACGCTCACTCCGTTTGAGGTATTCAGGCGCAATGCTACATCAGAGACTAATCCTGATTCCGGGAAGTATCGTGCAGTCAAAGAGTCAAGGTATGATTACAGTAAAGACAAGACTCCGTTTGACAGTATAAGGAAAGGCGGAGATTTCAGTGCATTGAATAATGCAATGGTCGATTTGATGTTCGCACAACTTACTTCGGAAAATGGCGGATTGAAGATGTTTATCCCGGGTGGTTGTGAGGAGACTCTTGAATATGCAAATACAATAGGTACCCGCAAGTCTTCTGTTACTTCTTCTCCATTCACAGTATCACATGCTACTCAGGCTCATGGATACATGATGGAAGGAGCAGGAATGATTGGTGTGTATGCGTTATATAACTCATCTGCATCAATGTTCCAGAGACTGAATCTGAGATACAATCCCAAGACTGACAAGTCTGGAGAGCCTGTTCATGTCCGCATGTTCGGAAAGCACATTGACAATCTGTATCCTATTACTACCGGAAATAAAGGGAACAAGTCTTTCACGACTCTTGGAATGTCGAGACTGTTGAACGCTGCTGTCGATAACGGAAAGGAGCCTTTGCTTGGATATCTGAATCAGACACAGCAACTGTCACATCTTACAAACTTCCTGTTTGCAGCAGGTCTTGAAGAAGGGGAAATACACCTTCTCTTCAACCAGCCTGTAATGAAGGAACTCGCAAGGAGGCTCAAGTCTTCCAATGCAGACAGCCTGCAACTTATCGGTAATGAGATGATGAATGAGATGCAGGAAGCACTTTATGGAAAAGAAAAGCGTACTTCTTCTCAGGCTGACAATGTGCGCGCGTTTGCAGGTATTGGTAAGCATAGACTCAGAGAGAACCTTGGGCAGAGTTACTCTTCTATGCTTCAGAACAAGAATCTCAATGTTCAGGTCCTTCTATTAGATACTATGCTGCATCTGAATCCTGCCGCAAGAGATTTGGAACAGTTTGTGAAACTCACCCGTCCTGAAGCGGATCGTGGAGGTATTGATTCTACTATCGGAGGTACGCAGGCCAGACTTATCCAACTTGCCAAATTCCGTGAGAAGATTCAGGCTGGCGAGGTTGGCATAGACGGAATGTGGGATGTCCTCAAGTCTCGTAATGTGTACGAGAACACGATGAAGGACAATATGATTCTTGACGAATTCGGTAACGAACTTCCTGAAGTTGTCGCTCTTAATACGCTAATGAAAGACTCGGTAATGAAGTTACTCAGCAAATACTTCCCGCAGTCTCGTGAGTCTTGGCAGAAGGTAACGAGGAGAATCGCAGATTTGTATTCATATACAAGGATACCCGCAAGTGTTGTAGAGAGAATACATAACGATATGATTCTCTGGAAGTTGCTTTCAGATAAGGCATTCGCAGGCGGAGACCTTCAGGCTGAACAGAAGAGAATAGTCCGTGATGTCCCTGAAGAACTCCGTGCTTTGAAGCGTAGGATAAAAGATGCTGTAAAGAATCCGGGAACTGATACTGTCGCTGAAAGACTTAATGACAATATATTCCTGAACAATCTTGACCTTGGTGCTACAATAAATGACAAGAACGAGACAATAGGACGTATCCGCTTCAAGATGAATGGTTCCTCAATAGAGGACACGGCAGATTCTATCCGTGCCGCTTGGAGTCAGTTAGTGTATAGCGAGGACGAGGCAATAAAGAAACTTGGATTTGATTTATTCAGGTATAACCTGTATACAAATGGGTTTGCTTATGGTCGTTATGAGTTTGCACACTTTGCTCCTGTATCTGTAATACTCGAGACTCCCGGTTATCTTACTGCACTTAACAATGTCTTAAACACCAACTGGGACGAAGAGGAGACAAGGCAGTTTATTGCTCAGTACCAGATGAATCACTGGGGGGACAAGAATTTGCTAAAGAAGTTTACTCCGGACAAACTTCCTGTAGAACTACGGGAATTTGTGGGATTTACAGCCGCAGCGAAACCTGTTGATTTGGGGGTATTCAGCGCAGCGCTTGCAAACGACCAATTCATACTTGTACACCAGACTCAGGGCAAGAAGTTGATTGACGATATGTACGAGATTGTCCGTGACGAGTCAGGCTTTATCCGCAATCTTGTAAAAGTAAACAAGACTGGCATACGAAATAAAGGAGGTCAGTCAATAGTCTATTACAACCCCAGTGTAGGTGTAGACTATCATTCAATAGAGCCTACTTTCACGACTAACGATGTCGCTTGGGAAGGCAGGAATATGGACGAGAACGAAGACTTGGATGAAGAGGGAGTATCTGATGCCGAGAGACAGGCGGCTGTTGATGCTTATGATGACTATCAGTTCCCAGTAGAAGTTCCTGTGAGTACTGCAAAGGCTCTTGACGATACTGCAAGTGAAGCCGTAAAGCACAACAACGGAATATTATCAGCAGAAGACATCGCCAAAATCCCGGGCTTTGAAGGGATGGAATTCCATATAGCGGAACGTGATGAAAACGGAAATGTCTCTTTTGGATACTATGCAAATACTCCACAGACAATTGACACTGTTCGTGCACAGGAAGCATTTGTAAAACTGAACGAAGAACTTCGTAAGATACTTGCAGACAAAGGCGTCAGTATTGGAGTGCTTCAAGAAGCGGAAGCAAAACTAATGGCTGGTGGTGTGTCGGATTTCAGATCCGCCCGTGTACTTGCAGAAGGGCTTGCGGAACTTATTCGTCTGTCTAAGGATGAGAAAGCTTCTATGTACGCTCTGCCTGAAGAGTTTGCCCATGTCGCAATAGAGATGCTTGGCGCACATCAGGCACAGTACGATGACAATGGGAACATTACAGGATTCAATTGCGATAACAAACTTGTAGGAAGACTGCTGAACGAACTGAACAGAAATCAGGCCGCGCTGGAAGAGGCATATGCAGGTCAGTATGATTTGTATAGCAAGCATTACAACGACAACCGTGAAAAACTTATTGTGGAGGCTGCTGGTAAACTTGTTGCAAAACATATGTTCCTGCATCAGTACGCAAAGACTCCATCAATAAAGTCTCGTGTTGCAAGAGTAGTTGATGCCATAAAAGACTTCTTCAAGAATTGGGATTGGAAGAAGTTATATCACGCTATCTTCAAGTCTGAGAGCATCGCTTCTCAACTTGCAAGAGACTTGATGTCAGGAAAACTCGCAGATGAAATGAAACTCGAGAAGATTACAAGTAAGGATAGGTATCTGCAACTGGAAAAAGACCTGACGAATAAGAGTGATATTCTGTCTAAAGTAATTAAAACTACTACAAGCCAGTTACAGATTCTGTCGCGTCGTCTTAAACTCAGTATGGGTAAAGGTGCAACATCTGCTTCGATTGATGCGGTGAAGCGCCAGATTGCGAAATTCGAGACGGTTGCAGAGAATCAGAAACTGGAACTGACTATTGTTGATTACATGCAGAATGCATCCAAGTTTATGAAGGATGCTGAAGCATCACTTGATGCTGCTATAAATAATAGACCTGCAAATGCGGTATGCCGTAAACTCCGTATAGTTAAGGATACTCTCTTTGGTTATGAGTCTGTATTTAAGGATATTCGGAATGCTATTGCTGACGGGGAATTGAAAGACGAGGACGGTATTAAGGATATTCTGACAGCCGTTGAAGCACAGATTGCAGACTTCTGGACGAAGTATGACAGGATTTCAATGATGTACTTTGAGAAATTCCTTGAAGGTGTTTACGGTAAAGACGGAGTTACTGTCAAGTTCGGAAAGGATAAAGGTCGCGTGATAACGATTCACGAAATGGCTCGTCGTGCAGACCACGATGTGTCATTTGCTTCCAGATGGCTTGATGCAATGTCTGATGCAGATGATTATGTCCTTCAGGCGGTAGACAATGTAACTCGTGACGCAAAACTTGATGCCCGTGAGAAAGTTAATAAACTCCGTCCGAAACTTGAAGCGGCAATGGCTGCTCTCATAAAAGAACAAGGTAATAGAGACCAGTCTTGGATGTATGAGCGCAGAAAAATTAACGGCAAGACTGCAAGGACAGGAAGATATATTTCGCAGGAACAGGCTGATAAGTTGTCTGATGCAAAACGAGAGTTCTACAATGTCTTTATGGAACTGAAAGGTCTTGCTGATGCTTGCTGTCCTGATTCTTTTGTGTCGAAACGGAAGATGATAATGCTCCGTAAGGAACATTATGAAAAACTCAAGGAGGCGCAGAACGCAAGGGGCGTTATGAATGAAGAGTGGGACGCTGTAAAGCGTATGTTTCTTGAGATGGACGATATCGAGACAGACAATGACAACCTCAAAGATTTTGAAGGAAATATCGTAGACCAGTTGCCGTTAAAGTTCTTGAATAAGGGCAAGAAAGAAACATACGACGATATGACTGAAGACGCAGCCACATCACTTATGGCTTATCTTGGAATGGCATTTGAGTACCATGAGTTGAATAATGTCATAGGTCTTATCGAGAACGCTCGGTACATGTCTTCCAAGAGAGATGTTGAAAAGAAGAAGATTCTGACTGTTGGTAAACAAGGAGAGTTCCACTTCAATGAGCCTTATACAGTCAAGCAGGCCCAGACGCACATTCAGGGGATGCTTAATGACTTTATCACGATGCACGTCTACGGACATCTGGCAAAAGATGAAGGAACTTTCGGTAATACTAAGATATCCAAGCGTAAGGTTGTAAATTCTCTTGTAGGTTACACTTCGCTCTCACAGATGGCGTTGAATATCCACCAGAGAATTGCCAATATCAATACAGGATTCACACAGATCGTTGTGGAGACAGCCGGTAAGGAGATAAAAGCAAAAGATGTTGCTTGGGCTTCAGGTATCTGGATGAAAGAATCTGCTGACAGGCTTGCAGAAACTGGTAAGACTGACTATGACAACAAGTTATCTTTGTGGATGGATAAGTTTGACATACATCAGGATAATGGTCGTGATACAAGGACTACCAAATACGGAAGGAAAAATGTATCGAGAGCGTTTAACTCACATCTTCTGTATGCAGGTCTTACTGTCGGTGAAGACTATCTGGCTGGAACTACTGCTCTTGCTTATGCAAAGAACTTCAAACTTAAAGGCCCTAATGGAGAAGACTCTAACTTGTGGGATGCTTACGAAGTCAAATATGTCAATCCGAAAGCAAAGACAGGAGCTTATTTGCAACTGAAAGAAGGCTATAAGAAGGCTGACGGTACTGAGCTTACTGCGGACGATGAAAGGAAGTTCCAAAAGAAAGTCGTTGCGACTAACTTCGCTTTACAGGGAATATATAATATAGACGACAGAAGTGCAGTCCAGCAGCATTCAATCGGTGCGCTTGCGATAATGTATCGTAAATGGATCGCACCGGCATTGAAGAGAAGATATTCAGGTGTTCGTTATAGTAAATTGCGCGACGATTATACTGAAGGGTATTACAGAACTGCAATAAGAGAGATAAAAGATACATTTAATGACTGGCTGAATCCCGTATCGGAAGAAGAAAGCAAGAGGACGATTATTCAGATTCTAACTGACCTCCGTGCATTCAGAACAACTGTTCTTCTGAACTGGGACAAGATGACTCCTTACGAACAAGGTAACTGTAGACGTGCTTGCCGTGAACTAGGAATCACATTTGGACTTATTCTGTCATCAATGCTTCTTGCAAAGTTACCGCCAGATGACCATGACGGGGACGAATTCCTTTGCTGGGCAGACAATTTTGCAATGTCTCAGTTGTTCAGGCTTCGTTCTGAAATAAGTTCTCAGGCTCCTACGCCTAACTTGATAAATGAAGCATCTCGTATCTTGAGTTCTCCTTTCGCTGCAATGCGTCCTTTGAAGAATGCTGTTGACGGACTCAACCTGCTGTGGCTTCCTAACTATCAGGAGGAGATAAAGTCTGGACGGTACAAAGGAAAGAAGAAGGCATATAAGTACTTCATCAATCTTCCAATTATTTCGATGTTTAAGAAAGTCGATAACTTCGTAGACCCGAGTGATATGATAAACTTCTACAAGAATCAGTTATATTAAATGACTTACTTACTCTAAGTAAGTTACATACACCGCAGAAAAAACCTTTGGATTTCAGTAAATTTGTTTTGGAGAGAAATCTAAAGGTTTTTTCATTGGGTTAGTAACGGGGCAGTCGTGAGATTGCCCTTTTACTTGAAATGATGCATACACTGCATACGCATCTCTTCCTGAGTCGGTGTATTCTTTTCCTGATTGGCTTTGAGAAATTCTCGTGCAAGGAAAGTGTTATGCTTGACTACCATCACCGGGTAGTTGTCTACATTAAGTATAGTCTTTGTCGCCAATGTGACTCCGTCGTCTACTCCCCAAGCGGAATTGCCTTTGCTTCTGTTCTTCTTTAGGACTATATCGTCATAGGGGAGTTCAGAGAAGTATCCGCCACACCTGCCAAAGAACGATGCAATTACATCATACGTACTCATACTGTCTGGGAATTTCATTCGTTCCCTGTATCGACTGAGGAAATGTCCCGTGAATATCTGTAATGAGAATACAAGATACTTAACATCGTCAGGCATAGCCTCGCCTTTCATACTCATCTTACGAAGACCTACTGCAAGCCTCTGCCCGTCATTCCCGTTAAGCAGCAATACGCTGCCACAATAATATGAATCGTGTATGATTTCCTTATATGTCATACTATAATAATATATAAGGTATGTGTTGTTGCTCTTTGGAAGCGTGACGAGTTCGTAATGCCATATCGGAAGTTCAGGATGTTCGGTGTATTTCTTTTTCAGTTTCTTGGAGAACTTCTGCATATAGTAATGCACCTGCTCATTCTCCTCCATCATTAACTTGTAAATCTTTTCATAATTGTCATCGAACAGTATCATAGTTGCATCTCTTCTTTGCTCGTATGCACCTGTGCCTGATGGTAGGCAAGTGCGTCGTTTTGCGATTTGAATACGACGGAGCCGTCATCTGCCAGAGTTGCCTCCGGCAGAATCAGCCTTCCGTCAAATGTGTCCCGTACCCAAACGTGGAATCCCTCAATAGCCCTGCGCATCTCGGTTATATCCAATTCGGCAGTGCTTCGGATTAACTTCATTACCTTACCGATAGTGGTGTCCTTCGTTACAGTGCAGAATATTCCCGGGTTTGCGAGTTGCTTGAAATATACCTGCTTGGCGTAATACTCTGTCTCGCCTGTGTAGTCAGCAACAATCCTTATCAGGACGTGCAAGTAACTGTTCTGGTTTGGAGTCCTGTTGGATTCGTCCACGAGACAGACATTGTTCCGCTTGCTCTTCAGAAGCGCATTGGCTCTCTTTACAAACCGTTTGCGGTCCTGCGCATTTGTAAAGTCATAATTCATATCAGTAGTCTACTATCTGGAATTCATTTAACGATACATACTCACTACCTTCGTCTTTTATGTTTTTCCGCATTGCATCGACAATTGCTTCTTTTGTTGGCGGCGTATCGGCTGGAATCAATTCTTCATTTGCGAGATACTCGACAATGGTCTTTAAGTCTTCAAAGTATTCGCATTCGCCCACGTCCCCAAGTTCATAATCAAGTATCCATCGGTCAGGGAAGTATTCTCCAGATGCATCATTTGTTTCGTAGATACACATACCGGGTTCTTCTGTCTGATACCAGATACTTAATGACGGATATTTCTCACAGAGGAAATGTCTGACTTCGTTCATCTCGTCCCAAGCGGTTTCTGTAAAGATAGTCAGAAGGTCTGGGTGGTAGTCATAGTCTGTAATAGAGCCACGGCAGTAAATCTCTTGCCAATCTCCGCCAAGTACATGCACGAGATTCCCAAGCCAGAGATTTCCGAATCCGTTTCTTACAGGAGACTCTTTGCAGCTTGCCAAGTATACTATTTTGTCATGAAGGTCTTTCAGTTCTTCTGTGTCACCTTCAATCTTATAATGTGTGTAAGCCCAGTTCGGCATAATATTAAATCTTTATTGTTCGTATTCTAAAAAGTTTTCCAAGTCCTTGATAGGTATATAGTGAGTAGCCGTGCCGTTTCCTGCTTTGTCGGCAAGAATGACAGGTTCACTGAAGGCTTTGTCATCGCCTATCTTTTTCCATTTTAAATCTTCCATTTTTGCAGAAAATTATGCAGACAAGAAAACACACTCTTGTAACCAAGTCTGCTTTAATTGGTTATAAGAAAACAACTCATGCTTTGCAAGCATGGGGTCAGGAGTTCGAATCTCCTTATCTCCACCAAACAAAACCTGTGGTAATCAATGCGTAAAACATTATTGTTACGCAAGTTACCACGGGTTTTTTCTTTTATGTACATATCGAATCTCATATACATTTAATCTGCCACTATGCAGAATTCTATGCAGAATCTTTTTATCTTTGCCGAAAAGCAATACTATGGCAACGACAAGATTCTTCCTTGACCTTCGTGGGAAAGCAAAGGACGGAAAAGGTTCCGTACTTATAACTCTGTATCATAACTACTCGACTGCTACCTTCCCGACTGGAATTAGGATATTTCCTGAGAACTGGCAAGACCAGAAAGTAGTGAGGATTTCCGGGGCGGAATCCATCAATGCCAATCTTGCGAACCAGAAGTCAAAGATAGACAAGGCTATTGCATTATTGTCACTCGACGACAACTTCGAGCATATGACTGCGTCTGACATGAAAGCCAACATATCAGACGGTAAACCGAAGAAGATTCGAGGGCATCTTTTGTCTGATGTGTTTGCAGAGTATATGAATAGCGGGAATCTCAAAGAAGGCACCAAGCAGATATACAGGCAGACGCTGAACAAGATTACGAGTTTCACAGGAGAGAATTTCAAGGTGGAGAGTATAAACCTTAAATGGCTTCGGAGTCTTGAACAGTATATGGCAAAGACTCAGTCAATTAATGGTCGTTCAATGTACCTGCGAAGTCTTAAGGCGGTTTGTAACTATGCCCGTCACAACGGGATTGTGTTTGAGTATCCATTTGACAATTTTCATATTAAACAGGAGGAGACAAGAAAGCGCTGTATAGAGATAGAGAAGTTACGGGAGTATTACTCTCTGGATACTTCAAAGAAGAACGCTTATTACAGGGACTACTTCTTCCTGATGCTTTTCCTGATTGGAATAAATACCATAGATTTGCTTACTGCAAAGAAAAGTCAGGTCATCGACGGAAGACTTGTCTATACAAGAGCAAAGACTGGCAAACATTATTCAATCAAGATAGAGCCGGAGGCGGAAGCACTATTGAAGAAGTATGAAGGTAAAGGCGAATATCTTCTTGAGGCGTTGGATCACTGCAAGCATTACAGAAGTTTTGCCAGAGAGATAAATGATGCAATCAAGACAATAGGCATCTTTGTGGAAGACCAGCAGGAAGATTTATTCGAACAGGAGCCTCAGATGGTACTGAAGCCGCTGATTCCTGACATCACTTCGTATTTCGCAAGACACACTTGGTCTACGCTTGCTCACGAACTCGACATATCCTCAGATGTAATCTGTATGGCTTTCGGACATACTCCTTCAAACAGAACTACCTTTATCTACATCAAGCCAGACCAGAGTAAAGTTGATGAAGCAAACCGCAGAATAATAGATTACCTGCTAAAGTGCGATTGATTGCACTGACTTCATAAGTCCTCCGATGAGTTCTTCGGGAACATTGTTGTCAGTCAGCCAAGACTCAATCTGACTTGTGGAAGTGACGAATCTTTTGTCTGACAGAGGCTCTGTGACTGTTGAATTGAACATCTTCCAGATTCTTGCGTATTCAGATGACGGGTTGTACATTATTGCATCTCTCATTGCTTCACAACTGTGTATGATAGTAGCGTGACTCTTGCGGAATACAGCGGCTATATTAGGGTATGTGTGACCTTCGTTTCGTAGCGTAAGGATTATTGAGAACCGCCATATGATATTCGGGTGCTTGCGCGTATGGAACAGTTCGTCTTTGGAAAATCCAGATAGCGAAGATGCTATCTGGACTAATTCCAAAAACCGTTTTTCAGTGTTGTAATACTTTGCCTCCATTACTTCTTCCAAAAGAATACACACCTGCCGGAATCGTGGTCGAAAGGGGTGTCGATAAAGAAATGCATCGAATCAGTCCTTTTGCTCTCTGATACATAGCACTTACAGGAATGCTTATAAGGACATGTTACGCCTTCGCACCTTGCGAATTCTTCTTCCATCTCTTCTGTACTCTCTTTAACACTTCTTCGTAATATGATTGTTCAGATTCAGGATAGTATCCCGGGTCTTTAAGGATATTGTCTGCAATCTTCACAATCGTCCTTATTTCTTTCCAAGTTAGTTCTGGCATATCATTACGAATACAGTCGTATAAATGCTGATATATGCCGCCATCTCGAAGAAGAAACACCAGTAGTACTTACCATAATATATAGTAAGTGCCGTTGCTATTGCTACGTAGATCGCTAATAGCCACCAGAGATGCGTCGCTGTGAGAAGGATGTAAGCGATTGAGAACGCTGCACCCACCATAGCGCACACGCAATGTACCTTGTTGGCCAGGTCGTTCTTGCCATAGTCTGGCGTTAGGCCGACAAAAAGAATCAGGGCAGGACAAAGAAAGCCTGTAAACTGCCAAGTGCTTCCTGAGCTCAATTCCACCATCACGGGGATGAGCAGGAGGGCGGTGAACACCGTGACGAGGCTCCAGGGGTTAAAGGACCATGAGAAGGGCGGTGTTTTCGCCCAGCAAGGGCCGTAGGCGGAATAACAGTCGAGCAGGCCGAATTTGGCCCAACAATAAGCAACGAAGCCGAAAAACATTACGGCTGAAATGATTGTGAGAATTAATGTCCACATAGTTTGTTGAATTATTATAAGTTGTGTCTGATTTCTTTTTGTTGTTCTACATACGCTTCTATGTATGCCGCTTCCGCTTCGAAGTATGCATTCAGTGCTTCTACGTATGCTTCGTCGGTTTCGTAGTGTTCACTATTAGGAAAAGGGTAATTAAACATATTTAATGTAACCAATAATTTGCTATTTGTGCCTCTGCCGGGATGGGTAGTTTGTGATAAAATTTACTTGCTGCTTTCTCCATTATGGACTGCAATGCTTTAGCGCATTCGTCTTGGATTTCTTTGGGACACTCAATATCAATTTCGTCATGGACTAGCACACAGAACAATATTTTGTTGAAGTATCCGTGAGTTACAACCCAATCAAAGAAGTCTGCTGCCGCCTGTTTCAGTACGATAGCGCTTCCGCCTTGGATTGGATAGTTGAGGACATTCTTCTCAAACCAGTCCTTTGCCATAGCCTTATGCTCTGCAACCATCTCGCATACTGAATCTCCTGTACCTTTGTGATACATATTGTAATCCAACCAGAAATCGTTGTCCATTCTATCCTGCTGGGCTTTCCATATAGCCCATTTAGGCCAGTAGACTCTATGACCTGTTGCCGGATGGATTACGATATATCCATGAGACTTCAGGAACTTGATAGTATTCTTCTTGAAGTTTGCCATTCCGGGCATACCTTTCAATATTCCGGATACCATTTCCCTTGCTTTCTCTACAGGCATACCTATAGACGCTGCTATTGCGGAACCGTCAGAACCATATCCAAGGGCGAATTCGGCACTCTTGGCGGCTTGTCTCAAGTCTGGTCTTACTTTCTTGACGTCCTTGACATCCACGTCTTTCAGTTCTTCGGGGAAACAGAGTTTTGCATAGAGGTTATGAGTATCTATTCCCTGCTCGAAAGAATCCAACAAAGACTTCTCGTTCCATACGTCTGCTTGGACTCGGGACTCCTCTGCTCCATAATCGCAGGAGATAAAGACATTACCCGGCATGGCAGTAAAGCAAGACCGACAAACTTTGCCGTAATCTCCACGGGCAGGAAGATTCTGTAGATTCACAAATCGTACATCTTCCGAATTCAGTTTCTTGACCTTCGCTAAATCGATATCTTTCTTTCCTACTGTTGACTTGCTTCCGCCAGAAGACATACGACCTGTAACAGTGCCGAGTTGGTTGAATTCTGTATGCAACCTTCCGGTTTTAGGATTGATGAGATTCAAGTGTCCTTGCCCAAAAGACTTAACATTGGTTGCGGCTCCCTTATATCCAAAATAAATATCAAGGAAGTCGTCAGCGATGCCTTTCTGTGTGGAGATGAATTTTTCCAGAACAGTATCCTTGTCTTTTTTCTTCTCTTTATCGAAAGTAGTCGTGTTGAATCCAAGTTGCTTGAATACAGGAACGCATTGCTGCGGACTGTTCCAATCTACGAAACACTTCGGCTCAAACTCAAACAGGCTTGTATCTGATACTAAGTCTGAAGTGGAATCAGCAGTAGTAGTTACGAACTCTTTGTTAAGTGCGTCGTGTGACAGGACATATTCGTTGAGTTTGGCAAGATAGTCCTCCATCTCTGTCTTGTCCTTTGTCATCTTCTGCTTCCACTTGTCCTCGTCCAGATGTATCCCACACCACTCAAGATACGATATTGCAGGTACCGCCCTGTTTTCTACATAGAATGCACCAAGGCAATCCCTGTCTTTGGCTATGAGCATCTGTGCCTTCCGTATGTCCTGAAGGTGCACTACATCTTCCGCAGCATAACGGATTCCCCGTTCGGTGCGTATTCCTTCATACGCAACTGTCTTCTGGAAAGTCTTGTCTATCTCCTCGCCGGTATAGCGTTTCAATACATCATCAAGTCCGAATGGTACCTTACCGGTCTCATATCCGAGATACAGAAGCTGTTCACAGATAAGAGTACAATACACATTTCTCGGCACTATGCCATAATTATACAGGAATTTCAAGTCAAACTTCAAGTTGTGTCCTACTATATGCGAAGTCTCAAGAATGTCCTTATACTCCAATGGAGATACGGTCTTGCAGTCTATGACTACTTGGTCTGATGTGCTTTTCTTGAAGTCCTTGTAACCGAACTGCATTGCAGTCATGTCACAAAGACGGGCATTCAGACCAGTAGTCTCACTGTCGTACTGTTTTACAGGCCACGGCTTAATCAAATCTATGCTGTCTGCAATGGATATCTTTTCAATACCCTCCATGCCCGACACATCTATATCCTTACTGACAACATAAATCATTTTAACAAAAGAACTTTACGTTTATAATCAATATCGCACTTATTCTCTTTAAGGAAAGACGAGCCTATAAATGCGGATATCTCAATGTCTTCTCCAAGCCTACCTGATACACTGCTAGATATTGTGGACATATCGGTCAGGTGTGCCTTTATTCTATAAAAGGCAT
>Ga0310696_10004243_pt1 | contig 17631 bp, 13 predicted proteins | sample AusTroGonzalo_MG_4_FD_203885 | JGI IMG/M metagenome (GOLD analysis project Ga0310696, IMG submission 203885) | Bovine rumen microbial communities from tropical cattle in Woodstock, Queensland, Australia - Gonzalo_02 (v2) (version 2) | ecosystem: Host-associated > Mammals > Digestive system >...
ACCGGACGGCATGTAACGAGTATGTCTGGAACGACTCGGTCTATCACCAGACGGGCGAGTACGTCCAGCACTTCGAGACGGTGCACGGCTGCGACAGTACGGTGACGCTGCATCTGACGGTGCATTACAGCGACACTACAAATCTTTATTTCGAAGAGTGTGACCAATATACATGGAATAACGTGACCTATACCAGCACAGGCGTTTACACTCAACCTTTCACCAATATTCATGGTTGCGACTCCATCGTGTTCTTGCACCTCACCATCTACCATAGTATAGACACCGCTTTCACGCTGGAGACGTGCAATAGCTATGCGTGGAACGATTCAACTTACACACAATCAGGTATTTATATTAGACAATTTGAAACTGTCCACGGCTGTGACTCTATCGTCACGTTGCATCTTACTATTTACCACGATACTGCGACCGCTTTCACGGCGGGTGCTTGCGACTCATACACTTGGCAAGACAGCATCTATACCGCATCCGGTGATTATACGCGTCACTTTAGCACGATTCATGGTTGTGATTCGGTTGTTACCCTGCATTTGACCATCAGTCACAGTAGCGCTTCTGCATTCTCGGCGTCGGGTTGCGAAAGCTACACGTGGAACAATCAAACCTACACGCAATCCGGTTCATACACGCAGACCTTCGAGAATGCGGTCGGTTGCGACTCCACCGTGACCCTCAACCTGACCATCTACAACCCCGTTCATACCGCAGTCACCCAACTGGCTTGCGAGTCCTATACTTGGCATGGTCAAACCTATACGCAATCTGGAACGTACACCTATTCTCATGCGGATGCGCATGGATGTACGCAGGTGGATACGTTGCACCTTGACATTGGGCACCCGCAACATACGGCTGTGACGGAAACCGCTTGCGAAAGTTTTACGTGGAACGGTCAAACATACACGCAATCAGGCAATTATACCTATTCTCATGTGGATGCGCACGGGTGTACACAGGTGGATACGCTCCATCTTACCGTCCACCATCCGCAACATACCGCCCAGTCGGAAGTCGTTTGTGACAGTTACACGTGGAACGGTCAAGCGTACACGCAATCCGGAAATTACACCTATTCTCATGCCGATGCCCATGGTTGTACGCAGGTCGATACGTTGCATCTTACCGTTCATTACAGTGCCGCCACGGAGGAAATCCTTGACCTTTGCCGAGAGGAGCTTCCGTATGCATGGAACGACACGGTCTTTGGCCCGGATGCTCCGGTATCCGCCACCTACGTCTTCCATTTCTCCACCGTTGAGGGTTGCGACAGTACCGTCACGTTGCATCTGACGGTTCATGATCCTGTTCATACCGCTGTCACGGACTTTGCTTGCGAGCCATATCTGTGGAATGGCCAAATGTACACACAATCAGGTGTTTATACCTTTGCTCATCCTGATGCGAATGGTTGTACGCAGGTGGATACCCTGCATCTGACCTTCTTGGATACGACGATCACAATAGTGCCGATTACCCATAACTTCTGTGATAACGGCAGTCTCACGATAGGGGTGCAGTGTGTCTTGGAGGATTATTTATGGAGTACTGGTGAAACGTCATCCATTATTACGGTTTATGATGAAGGAACGTACATGGTTACGGCCACGCAGGGCTCGTGTGAGGTGAGTACTTCATACACCATTGTGCCGTGCGAGTATGACATTATCCTGCCGAATGCCTTCTCCCCGGATGGCGACGGTGTCAACGATGAATTCGGCATTCCGGAGGCACTCTTCGACCAGATCGGTGATGCCCTATTCGACATACGCATTTACAACCGATGGGGTACAGTCGTTTATCAGTCCAATAGCAAGTATTTCCGTTGGAATGGCGAGGTGAACGGTCAGGTGTATCGCAACATTGTTTACAACTATGTCATCGAATACCGCACCCCTGCCGGTGTTCCGAGAAAGGTGAATGGTAGCGTGGTGGTGCTGTAAAAACGTGTAGAGACGCAAAATTTTGCGTCTCTACACGTTAACCATTAACCATTAATCGTTAACCGTTATCGTCCTTCCACTGCGGCGATTACCGCTTCGGTGCGTCTGTGAGTTTCTTCCACCCCGAGGATGTTGATCATCGTGAAGAGCTCAGGGCCGCGGGCCGCGCCTACGATGCCGATTCTCAGGCTGTTGAGGACAGCTCCCATATTCCATTCATTCGCTTTGATGTGTTCCATCACGCGGTCGTGAGCGGCCTGCATGTCGAATACTTCATCCTGTTGCAGCAGCTGGTCGATGACGCGCAATTTCTCGCCCGTGCCCTCTTTCCAACGCTTCTTCAAATCCTGGGCGTTGTATTCGGTCGGGGCCACGAAGAAGAAGCCTGCCTGATCCCAGAATTCGCTCGGGAAGGTGAGGCGTTCCTTTATCACGTCGATGACTTTCAGCAAATAATTCTCCTGGTAAGCCACCCCCTTTTCGTCCATGATCTTGGTGATGTAGGGCAGCATTTCCTGCGCGGATTTGCGCTGGATATATTCGTGGTTGAACCATTTGGCCTTGTCAAGGGAGAATTTCGCGCCCGACTTGCTGATCTTGTCCAAGGAGAAGAGGTTGACCAGTTCTTCGAGACTGAAGATTTCCTGTTCGGTACCGGGATTCCAACCGAGGAGTGCAAGCATGTTCACCACCGCTTCAGGTAGATAGCCGGTTTCGCGGTAGCCGGAGGAGACTTCGCCGCTCTTGGGGTCGTGCCACTCCAACGGGAAGACGGGGAATCCGAGGCGGTCACCGTCGCGCTTGCTGAGCTTGCCGTTGCCGTCGGGTTTCAGCAGCAGCGGCAGGTGCGCGAACTGCGGTGCCTCCCAGCCGAACGCCTTGTACAACATCACGTGCAGCGGAGCAGAAGGCAACCACTCCTCGCCGCGAATCACGTGCGTGATCTTCATGGTATGGTCATCCACGATGTTGGCCAAGTGGTAGGTCGGCATTCCGTCGGATTTGTACAACACTTTGTCATCCAGAAGGTTGGAATTGATGACCACCTCGCCGCGAATCAGGTCGTGGACATGGATGTCGGTGTCGGCAGGATATTTGAAACGAACGACGAAAGGTTCGCCGGAAGCGAGCCGTTTTTCGGTCTCTTCCGCGCTCAAGGTCAGCGAGTTCACCATCGACATGCGCGTGGAAGCGTCGTACTGGAACGTTTTCTTCTGACTTTCGGCTTCCTTGCGTTTGGCGTCCAGCGATTCGGGCGTGTCGAAAGCATAGTAGGCGTGGCCGTCACGCACCAATTGCTCGGCGTATGGCTTGTATATCGGTTTGCGCTCGGACTGCTTGTAGGGACCGTATTCGCCGCCGATGCCGACACCTTCGTCAAATTTCAGCCCAAGCCATTGGAAAGCCTCGATGATGTACTCTTCCGCGCCGGGCACGAAGCGGGTCTGGTCGGTGTCCTCGATACGCAGCAGGAATGAGCCTCCGTTCTTCTTGGCAAACAGGTAGTTATATAATGCGGTGCGCACGCCGCCGATGTGCAGCGGTCCGGTGGGACTTGGCGCGAATCTGACTCTCGGTTTCGTATTTTCCATAAAAAGTTCTGTTTCTAAAATGAGGCGCAAAAATACAAAAAATAGTTTAGAAGTTCAGGGGTTTATGAGTTTAAGGGTTTAGGATTTAGAAGTTTAGGATTTTAGGCAATAATTTTGTGTTATTGCCGTTGAATTTGAAAATGAATGTGATGATGAAACGTTTTTTTGCTTTTTTCGTGATGTTTTTTGCCGTGGCGATGCTGAATGTCGGCTGCGATAAGGATATTATCAACATTGTGGATCCCTCCAACAGCGGCGGAAATGCCGACGAAGACATTTCGAATATTGATTTCGGTGTGTCGGTGGAGGTGCTCTTTTCCACCAGTGGCGCCGCTACGGTTACCGGCACGAACGACGACTTTTCGGTTACGGTGAACGGCAATGATGTAACTATCGTCTATTCCGGCGGCTCCACGGTGATGTACACCCTTTCCGGCACCACGACTGACGGCTATTTCAAACTTTACAGTGCCCATAAACAGGGAATTACGTTAAACAATGTCAGCATTACGAACAAAAATGGCGCGGCTGTTAATGTTCAAGGCACTCCGGCAGATCCCAACGGTGGCCAATGTACGTATGTGGTGGTAAGCGGGAGCAACACTCTCGCCGATGGATCCTCTTACACCGATACGCCATCTTCGGAAGACGAAAAGGCAGTGGTTTTCGGGGAGGGCCAGCTTGTTTTTTGCGGCGACGGGTCGCTTACCGTGACCGCCACGGGAAACAACGGCGTCGCTTCTGACGATTATCTCCACATCATGTCAGCGCCTACCATTCACGTGACTTCCTCAGCGGGCCATGGCCTGCGCGCCAAAGACTACATTCTCGTCGATGGAGGCACGATAGACGTGAACGTCTCGGCAAACACGAAAAAAGGCTTGAGCTCAGATGGTTTCGTTTGGATTAACAGTGGTGCGATGACCATCACGGTGACGGGCGGTGCGGCATACGATACCGAGGATGGCGCATATAGCGGTACGGCGGGCATCAAGGCGGACGGATATTTCCGGATGGAGGGCGGCAGTGTGACCGTGACCAATTCAGGCACAGGTGGCAAGGGCATCAGCAGCGACGGTGCGGGTTATTTCTACGGCGGTGCGGTGGATGTCACCACCACGGGGAATAACTACACCAGCGGCGATATCTCCTCCAAAGCCATCAAATTCGACGGCAACCTGATCTTTGCGGGCGGCAACGTGACCGTCAGTTGCAGTGCACATGAAGGCATTGAGTCAAAAGGTTCGATCACCATCTCGGACGGCACGGTGTATAGCTATTCCGCCAAGGATGATGCGATCAACTCTGCCGGTGATTTCACCATCAGTGGTGGTTATGTCTGCGGGCACGCGACATCCAACGACGGTCTGGATGCCAACGGGAACTTCTACATCAAGGGCGGGTTGGTCTATGCCATTGGCAGTAAGCAGCCGGAAGTGGCCATCGACGCCAATACGGAAGGAGGGAAGAGACTCTACGTGCAGGGCGGCACCATCATCGCCATCGGCGGGCTCGAAAATAATTCCTCATTAACGCAAAGTTGTTATTCCGCTTCCTCTTGGTCAAGCAATACATGGTATGCATTAACCGTTGGATCAAATACTTATGCTTTCAAAACGCCTTCTAATGGCGGCACGACATTGGTGGTCTCGGGAGCGTCAACGCCCTCGTTGAAGTCAAGTGTGACCGTAAGCGGCGGCAACACCATCTTCAACGGGACGCTTACGATGGACGGCACCGTAAGTGGCGGTTCCTCGGTGTCGTTAAGCTCCTACACGGGAGGAAATGGCGGAGGTGGACATGGACCCGGACCCGGAGGATGGTGATAATGATGAATTATGAATTATGAATGACGAATTATGAATAAAAATCTGGATATGAAGCATATATGGTTATTGGTGGTTTGTATGATGGTGGTGCATTCTGTTTTTGGGCAGACGGATGTGGCGCTGGAACCTGAGTTTGGGGCGCGGGTGTCGGTTGGGGTAGACAAGAAGATTGTGAAGGGATTCCACATTTCCTTGGACCAGGAGGTCCGCTTTGACAACAATTTCCGCAGTTTTGACCGCTTGCAGACCACTCTGGGTCTCAGTTACAAGCTGAATTCGTACGTCAAGTTCGGGCTGGGCTACAGTTTCATTGCGCCCTATAGTACTGACAACAGTGCGTTCAAGGATACCCGTCATCGGTTGTATGCGGACGTGAAGGGCTCTGTGAAAGCGGGAAATTGGACATTCTCGCTGAAGGAGCGTTTCCAGTGGACCTACCGGATGGGGGATTTCAACGAGTACCAGCGGCCGCGTAGCGAGCTGGCGCTCAAGAGCCGCGTCACCGTTAAATACAACACCCGGGTGGCGTCTCCGTACCTCTATTTCGAGCTGCGCAACTTACTGAACGCGCCGGTTATCTACGCCAACTATGACGGCACACAATATCTGACGGAAGCCGGCAGTGAAAAGGGGGACCCCGGTTGGTTCCTGCACAGCTTCAGAGGCGGATATGTTAACCGTTACCGCACCTGTTTAGGCGTTGACGTTAAAATCAACAAGCATCACAAATTGGATTTCTATTTTCTTGGAGATTTTGTGAGTGACAAAGTGGTGGATGCCAATGCCGAGGGCACGAAACTTAAATCCTATACCAAAGAACACGGATTTGTCGGTAATATCGGTCTCGAATACGTGTTCGCTTTTTAGCCTGTTTTTTTCATTAACGGCAGTCCCATATTCTATAAAAAGCCATCGGTTTGCATTAAAAAAAATTGTACTTTCGCAAATTCATTATAGTGTGAAATTTGGGTAATTACAATTTTATAACAAACTAAATATCAATAGAATATGGCAATGCAAGACAAAATCAACGAGTTGCTTGCACTTCGCGAGAAGGCTCGTTTGGGCGGCGGTCAAGACAAAATTGACAAACAGCACGCCAAGGGTAAATATTCGGCACGGGAGCGCATCCTGATGTTCCTCGACGAGGGCAGTTTTGAGGAGTTCGACATGTTCGTGACTCACCGCTGCGTGAACTTCGGCATCGAGAAGGACAAATTCCTCTCCGACGGTGTTGTTACCGGCTACGGTACCGTGAACGGCCGTCTGGTCTATGTCTTCTCCCAGGACTTCACCGTGTTCGGCGGTTCTCTTTCCGAGACCTTCGCTGCGAAAATCTGCAAGGTGATGGACCAGGCCATGAAGGTCGGTGCGCCTGTCATCGGCTTCAACGATTCCGGTGGAGCACGTATCCAGGAGGGTGTGAACAGCTTGGCTGGCTATGCTGAGATTTTCCAACGCAACATCCTGGCTTCCGGTGTGGTGCCGCAAATCTCCGCCATCTTCGGCCCTTGCGCCGGCGGTGCGGTTTATTCTCCTGCATTGACCGACTTCATCATGATGGCCCAGAACTCCAGCTACATGTTCGTGACGGGTCCCAAGGTGGTGAAGACCGTTACGGGTGAGGATGTGACCACCGAGCAACTCGGCGGTGCTACCATCCACTCCACCAAATCCGGTGTGGCGCAATTCTCCGTCCCCGATGAAGAGACCGGTATCGCTCTCTTGCGCGACCTCATCGGTTATCTGCCTTCCAACAACATGGAAGAGCCTCCGTATGAGCCTACCGAAGACCCCATCAACCGTTTGGAGGACAGTCTCAACTCCATCATCCCCGACAACCCGAACCAGCCTTACGATGTGAAGGACGTGATCGGCGGCATTGTGGATGACGGCAAATTCCTCGAAGTGCATGCTACGTATGCCCAGAACATCGTGGTCGGTTTTGCCCGTTTCAACGGCATGGCCGTGGGTATCGTTGCCAACCAGCCCAAGTGCATGGCCGGCGTGTTGGACATCAACGCTTCCCGCAAGGGTGCGCGTTTCGTCCGTTTCTGCGACGCCTTCAACATTCCGATCGTGACGTTGGTCGATGTCCCCGGCTTCCTGCCCGGCACCGGTCAAGAGTACGGCGGCATCATCTTGCACGGCGCGAAACTGCTCTACGCTTACGGCGAGTGCACGGTTCCGAAAGTTACCGTCATCTTGCGTAAGAACTACGGCGGCGCTTACTGCGTGATGAGTTCCAAGCATCTGCGCGGCGATGTGAACTACGCATGGCCGACTGCGGAGATCGCCGTCATGGGCGGTAGCGGTGCTGCGGAAATCCTCTACGGTTCCCAGATGAAGAAAATCGAGGATGCCGACGAGCGCCAGAAATTCCTCAACGAGAAAGTGGAGGAATATCGCCAGAAATTCTCCAATCCTTACGTGGCTGCCCAATACGGCTACATCGACGACGTTATCGAGCCGCGCAACACCCGTTTCCGTGTGATCCGCGCCCTCGAATCGCTGCGTAACAAACGTCTGGAGAATCCGGCCAAGAAACACGATAACCTGCCGTTGTAATATGTCACCTGTAGAGACGGGGTGCGCCCCGTCTCTACGATATAAAAACCAATAAATTAGAGATTTATGAAATCAGTTTACAGATATTTTCTCATCCTTGCGGCCTTGTTCGTCGCCACCGCCTCCTTCGGGCAGTCGGTGCACGACCTGCGCCTCAACGAGATGATGATCAAGAACGTGGACAACTATGCCGACGAGTATGGCCGTCACGTGCCGTGGGTGGAGATCTTCAACACCGCCTACAACACGGTCAACATCACCGGCTGTTACATTACGGATGACACCACGGGTCTGGCTGCTGCCGGCAAGAAAGGCGGCAAGATTCCGGCACAGTGGTACAAGATCCCCACGGACCAGAAAATGTACATGCCCCAGCGCAGCTACCTGATTTTCTATTTGGACAACTCGCCGCTGTACGGTCCGTTCCACACCAACTTCAATCCTCTGGAGTCACGCACGCGCTACATCGCGCTGATCAACGCTAATGGCAAGGAACTGCTCGACTTGGTGGAGTATCCTTTGGATTTGCGCGACACCTGCCGCTCATTTGGCTACCTGCAAGACGGCGTGCGCGATGCGAAATCCTTCAAACAAGGCAAACGTCAGGCCGGAGAGCTGGCATTCTTGAACGACTTCACGCCGGCATCCTCCAACGAGACGGGCGACAAGATTTCCAAGCAGGACAAGCTTAAACGCGACGACCCTTACGGTATCGGTATGGCCCTGATTTCTATGGCTGTGGTGTTCACTGCGTTGATTATGATCTACATCATGCTGAAGATTTTCAACTATGTGACGCGCCGTTCCACCCAGAAGTCGAAAGCACAGGAAAAAGCTTCTTCTCCAGCTGCAGCAATGGCTTCCAAGCCGGGCGAAGAGAAAGACGATGCTGTTGATGGTCCGACCTGTGCCGCCATCGGTGTGGCCTTGCACATGCATTTCAACAGTATGCACGATGAGGAGAGCGAGGTCATCACCATCAACATGCCTTCCAAGCATTATTCACCATGGGCTCAAAAAGAGCTGACCATGAAGAAAAACCCGAGATTAAGATAAATTAACCGAAAAAAATAGACAGAAATATGAAAACCTATAATTTTAAGATTTACGGAAATAAATATGCCGTTGAAGTCGGTGAACTGGACGATAACACGATCGACGTGAATGTCAACGGTACACCCTACAAGGTGGAATTAGACATGGAGCTCAAGCCCAAGACGATTACGCCCGTGGTGAAAGTGGCTGCCCCGCCGAAGGCCGAAGGTGGCGCTCCCGCGCAGAAGGTGGCTCCCGCCGCTCCTACAGGCGGTGGCGGTACCCTCAACTCCCCGCTGCCCGGCACTGTGCTTGACGTGTTCGTGAAACCCGGCGATGCCGTGAAGGTGGGACAACGCCTGCTCCTCCTCGAAGCAATGAAGATGGAGAACAACATCGACGCCGACCGCGACGGTGTGGTCAAAGAGGTGAAGGTGAACAAGAGCGATGCCGTCATGGAAGGCCAGGTGCTCGTTGTGTTTGAATAATATATTTCATCATTAAAAGATTGAGATTATGTTTGAATTTTTCAAAGAAGGATTATTGCAATTCCTGAGCTATTCCGGTTTCGGAAACTGCACCTGGGGGCATATCATCATGATATGCATCGGTCTGGTTTTCATAGCTTTGGGAATTATCAAGGAATATGAGCCGCTGCTGCTCGTACCCATCGGCTTTGGTATTATCATCGGTAACATCCCGTTCACCGATGGTTTGCAAGTGGGTGTGTATGAGAACGGTGCCGTGCTCAACTATCTCTATTTCGGTGTGGTGAAAGGCTTTTATCCGCCATTGATCTTCCTCGGCATCGGGGCCATGACGGACTTCTCGGCCCTGATTTCCAACCCGAAACTGATTCTTATCGGAGCCGCCGCACAGTTCGGTATTTTCGCCGCCTACATCACCGCCCTGCTGTTGGGCTTCACGCCCATGGAGGCTGGTGCTATCGGCATCATCGGCGGTGCTGACGGTCCTACGGCCATCTTCATCTCGTCCAAGTTGGCTCCGAGCATGATGGGTGCCATCGCCGTGTCGGCATACTCCTACATGGCCTTGGTCCCGGTGATCCAACCGCCGATCATGCGCGCGTTGACCACCCCGCAGGAGCGTCTTATCCGTATGCGTCCGCCTCGTGCGGTCAGCCATCGCGAGAAAGTGCTCTTCCCGATGATGTGTATCCTCCTCACTGCATTCCTCGTGCCTACGGGTCTGCCGTTGTTGGGTATGCTCTTCTTCGGTAACCTCTTGAAAGAGAGCGGCGTGACGAAACGTCTGGCCAACACCGCTTCCGGTCCGCTGGTCGATATCGTGACCATCCTCATCGGTCTCACCGTCGGTTGCTCCACGCAGGCCACCAACTTCCTGAGACCGGCCTCCGTGCTCATCTTCGTGTTGGGTGCCTTCTCCTTCGTGATCGCCACCGCTTCCGGTGTGCTCTTCGTGAAGTTCTTCAACCTCTTCCTCAAGGGCGACAACAAAATCAACCCGCTCATCGGTAACGCCGGCGTCTCCGCCGTGCCCGATGCAGCCCGTGTCTCCTTGGTCGAAGGTCAGAAGTACGATCGCACCAACTTCCTGCTTATGCACGCCATGGGTCCGAACGTGGCCGGCGTCATCGGCAGCGCCGTGGCCGCAGGTATCCTCCTGAGTTTCTTGTACTAAGACGTATGTATAGACGCAAAATTTTGCGTCTATACCATTCTGTCAAAGAAATAAAATCGAAATAAGGTGTCGGAAACGACACCTTTTTTGTTGGATATTTATATTTTATGTATCTTTGCCCTCTCAAATGATAGAAAAATCTTAAACATATTGATTATGAGAAAAATATCCACAGCTATGGTGATGCTTGCCTGCATCGCGTTGTTTGCTTCGTGCAAGAACAACAAATCCGAGACCCCGAATGAGGAGTCCAAAAGCGAACTTCAGCAGAAAGTGGAGGAGTATGCTTACTTCGACCTTACCGCCGACCTCTCCAAACTTTCCGAGAGCGAACGCCAGCTTCTGCCCATATTCTTCGAGATCGGCCAGATCATGGACGACCTCTTCTGGGAGCAGACTTTCGGCGACAAGAGCGTTCTCGACACCATCTCCGACCCTTGGATGAAGGATTACGCGATGATCAACTACGGTCCGTGGGATCGTTTGGATGCCGAGAAACCCTTCGTGCCCGGCTACGGCGCGCGCCCGGTGATGGCCAACTACTATCCGCAGGACATTACGAAGGAAGAATATGACGCTTTCGACGACCCCTTGAAGGCCTCCCACTACACCGTCCTCAGACGTGACGAGAACGGGAAACTGATCACGGTTGGCTATTACGAGGCTTACAAGGAGAAACTTGACCGCGTATGTGAGCTGCTTGACAAGGCTATCGAAGTCGCCGACAATCCCACGATGAAAAAGTACCTTGTGGAGCGTAAGAAATCATTGCAGACCAACGACTATTTCCCGAGCGACATGGCGTGGATGGATTTGAAGGATTCCAACATCGATTTCGTTTTCGGTCCGATCGAGAACTACGACGACGGTTTGAACTCTGTGAAGACCTCTTGGGAGGCGTTCGTGCTCGTGAAGGACGTGGATGCCAGCACCAAACTCGACAAGTTCGTGAAGATGTTGCCGCAGCTGCAACGCGAACTGCCCTGTGACCCCGCACACAAGATGTACGTGCCCGGCACTACCTGTGACATGAATCTCTATGACGTGGTGTTCTACGGCGGCGACTGCAACGCTGCCGGCAAGACCATCGCCATCAACTTGCCGAACGACGATAATGTGCAGGCCAAGAAGGGCTCCCGCCGCTTCCAGCTGCGCAACGCCATGCAGGCCAAGTTCGACAAGATCATGAAGCCCATCGGCGAGATCATCATCGAGCCTTCCGAGCAGAACCATATCACCTTCGATGCTTTCTTCTGGAATGTCACCTTCCACGAGGTGGCGCACGGTTTGGGCGTGAAACAGACCATCAACGGCAAGGGTTCTGTGGATGAGGCCATGCAGACCGAGAACTCCAGCTGGGAAGAGGCCAAGGCCGACATCGTGGGCCTGAATCTGGTGCTCAATCTGATTGACAAAGGCGAGATTACCGACATTTCTGTGGAGGATGCCATCACCACCTACATCGTTGGTCTGTTGCGCAGTGTGCGTTTCGGTGCGTCTGAGGCTCACGGTATCGCCAACATGATGTGCTACAACTATCTCTTCGAGAACGGTGCGTTCACCCGTAACGGCAACGGAACTTACCACATCAACTACGACAAGGCCCGCAAGGCGATGGAAGGCTGGATCGCGCTGATTCTCAAGACACAAGCTGAAGGAGATTTCACTTTTGCACAGCAATACAGCAAAGATAACGGCAACATCAAATCAGATCTCCAGTCCGACCTCGACAGAATCAACAAGTCCGGCATCCCGAGAGATATCCGCTTCAACCAGGGACTGGACGTGCTGGGAATTAAATAGGTTATTGGGTTACTGGGTTAGTGGGTTAGTGGGTTACAGGGTTAACCTTCTAACCCACTAACCTTCTAACCCATTAACCTTCTAACCCATTAACCCACTAACCCACTTCATGTATCTCAAAACCATCCAACTCACCAACTTCAAAAACTACACCGACGCCGCGTTCTCGTTCAGCGACAACGTGAACGGCATTGTGGGGGCGAACGGCAGTGGGAAGACCAACCTGCTGGATGCCGTCCACTATCTGTCGTTCGGGAAGAGCTGTTTTTCGGCGAAGGATATCAGCTCGGTGCGGTTGGGCACGGACTTCTTTGCGTTGCACGGGGATTTTGCGGATGAGGAGTCCGGAAACACCACGCAGGTGAGCTGTGTCTACAAGAACGGTGCCAAGTCGCTGAAGGCCAACAAGAAGGAGTACGACCGGCTGAGCGACCATGTGGGGCTTTTCCCAGTGGTGATGGTGTCGCCGTACGACAGCGATATCATCAACGACGGCAACGAGGTGCGCCGGAAGTTCTTCGACAAGATCCTCTCGCAGTTCGACAAGATTTACCTACAGCATCTGATCCATTACAAGAAGTTGTTGCTGCAGCGGAATGCTGTCCTTCGTCAGCAGATGGAGACTCGGAATTCTGATTTCTCTCTTCTTCAAGTGATTGATTATCAGTTGATAGAGGATGGTGTGCAGTTATATCAAAGGCGCAGGCAGTTTATTGAGGATATTCGTCCGATGTTCCTGAAGCATTACCAGGAGCTGTCGGGTGGGGTAGAGGAGGTGGATATCCAGTATGAATCGGCATTGTCGGAGACGCGTTTCGAGGACGGTTTGGCTAAGAGTTTTCCGGCAGACGCGAAGTGCGGGTTCACAACGTTCGGGGTGCACAAGGACGACTACGATTTCAGGATTGGCGGTCATCCGGTGAAGCATTTCGGGTCGCAGGGGCAGCAGAAGTCGTTTTCGTTGGCGTTGCGCCTGTCGCAGTTCGACTACGCCTTTGCGTACAACAAGCGCAAGCCGATTCTGCTGTTGGACGACATTTTCGACAAATTGGACCGCACACGCATCTCTGCCCTGTTGAATATGGTGGGGCAGGAGCATTTCGGGCAGGTGTTCATCTCCGACACCGACGAGACGCGGGTGCGGGCGATTTTGAGCGAGCACGGGATTGCGCATGAGGTGTTTGAGATTAGGAGGCAGCAGACAACAGGCAATAGGCAATAGTTGCGGGGAAAAGTCGGAATGTTAGCCAAAAATAGAAATGGATAATCCAGAAAAGAAAAAGTTTTTATAGTAATTTGTTGAATATCAAATAGAAAAAATCGAATGGAAGTTGATGGAGGTACCGAAAAAAAGTGTACTTTTGCAGCCTTGAAACGGGATATAGCGTAGTCCGGTTATCGCGCCTGCTTTGGGAGCAGGAGGTCGCCTGTTCGAATCAGGCTATCCCGACTGGGCTAAACCAGGGTTCCGTAGCTCAACTGGATAGAGCAGCTGCCTTCTAAGCAGCAGGTTCTGCGTTCGAGTCGCAGCGGAATCACAAAAAAATCCCCTCCATTCGGAGGGGATTTTTTATTTTCATACGTCATACGTCTAACGTCTATACATAATAATGCGACGAAATGGACGTGTTGTCTTCGACGCTCAGGATGATTTCGGACAGCAGCTTGGCCACGGAGATGACCTTTACCTTGGCGCAGGGACGCTTCAAGGGGATGGTGTCGGTGACAAGCACCTCGTCGAGCACGGAATTCTCGATTTTCTCCAAGGCGTCGCCGGAGAAGAGGCCGTGGGCGCACATGGCGCGGACGCTGAGGGCTCCCATCTCCTTGATGCGGGCGGCAGCCTTGCAGAGGGTGCCTGCCGTGTCAATGATGTCATCGACGAGAATCACGTTCTTGTCTTTCACGTCACCGATGATCTGCAGCGAGGCCACCTCGTTCTGTTTCTCACGCTGTTTGTAGCCGATGGCCAGCTCGCAGTTGAGGGCTTTGGCGTAGGTGGAGGCGCGCTTGGTGCCACCGGTGTCGGGGGAGGCGATGCTGATGTTCTCCCAACCGGAGTTCTTCACCAACGGGATGAAGACGTTGGAGGCGAAGAGATGGTCAACAGGCACTTCGAAGAAACCCTGGATTTGGTCGGCGTGCAGGTCCATGGTGATGATGCGACTGACACCGGCAGTGGTGAGCAGGTTGCACATCAGCTTGGCGCCGATGGAGGTGCGGGGCTTGTCCTTGCGGTCCTGACGGGCATAACCGAAATAGGGAACCACGGCGATGATGCTGCGGGCCGAGGCACGTTTGGCGGCGTCAATGGCGATCAGCAGCTCGATGATGTTGTCCGACGGGGAGAAAGTCGGTTGGATAATGAACACATCGCGACCGCGGATGCTCTCGTTGTAGTAAACCTGGATTTCACCGTCCTTGAACTGCAGGATGTCCACTGAAAGAAGGGGCTTGTGCAGGCAGTCGGCAATGCGTTTCGCCAGTTCAGGATTCGCCCGACCGGCAACCAATACGTAATCGTGATTCATAAATATTTGATATTTAGGATATTAATATTTCGCATTTTGAAAACACAAAAGTACGCACTTCTTTCGGATTTGCCAAAAAAAGATATTATTAGTTATGAACAAAGGTTTAGAGTTTAGGGTTTAGGGATAGGGATTGTTCGATTTCGGATTCGGATTTGCCGAGAAGGGTGAGGTATTGTTGGAACACAGGCGTGAGGGAATCGTTGGGGTAGCGGGTGATGAAGTCGCGGTATTCGATTTCGGCGCTGCGCCAGTCGCCGAGGATGTCGTCATAGACGATGGCGCGCTGCCAGTAGCAGAGCTTCGTCTGCTCGTGGTCGGGGAACAGTTCTTGGAACTGCCGGAAGATGGCGAGGGCCTGCTTGGCGTTGTCGGCGCGGTGTGTGCTGTTGCCGGCAGCCTTGGCCAGGATCATGCTGCCCACGCCGGCTCGATAGAGCATGTCGGCGGCCAACGAGTCCTGCGGATGCGCCTCCGCGAACACCATCGCTCGCCGGATGAACGTGCCGAACGCCGCCGTGTCGATGCGCCCGCACGCCGCGTATAGGGAGTCGGAGTAGTGGTACGCCGCCAGCAGGGAGTCGGTGTCGGTTTTGAGCTGCAACTTGGCCGCACGGTCCTTGCTGCCACACGCCGCCAATAACAGGGCGGCAAGTACTATCGTGATTGTTCGTTTCATTGTGGCTTGTTTTGGCAGCCCCACACTGCGGCTTCGCCTTATGTGGGGTTAATTGCGCTTCGCGCGTGTTGTCTTTGTTTGCCCCACATTGCGGCTATCGCCTTATGTGGGGTTAATTGCGCTTCGCGCGTGTTGTCCCTTCGGGACTGCTTAAGGAATAATGTTTATGATATGTCCGTTTTTCGGACCTCCATTCCGTTTCCGACGATAGGAGGAAACGGAATCTCGTACTTGCAAGGGCATCACCGTTTCGTCTTGTACGCCGGATGCACTTTGCCGGACGAGATGTCGTTGAGCTGGCGTTTGAGCACCATCTTCTTGATTTGCGAGAGGTTGTCGGTGAAGACTTTGCCCTCCAAATGGTCGTACTCGTGCTGGATGATGCGGGCCAGGATGCCGTTGATGTCGCAGTCGTGGTACTCGCCGTTTTCGTCGTGGTAGGTGATGTGGATGTCCGACTTGCGGATGACGTCCTCGTTGATGCGGGGCAGGCTGAGGCAGCCCTCGGCGAAGGGGACGTCGTCGCCGAAGCGGTCGGTGATGGTGGGGTTGATGAAGGCACCCTTGAACGGCTCGTGATCGGGGTAGAGCTCCTTGTACGGTGCGGAGTCGATGACGAACACGCGCACGGATTTGCCCACTTGCGGAGCCGCAAGTCCCACGCCCTCAGCGTGATACATCGTTTCGAAAAGGTCGGCGATGAACGGTTTCAGGGTCTCGTCATTCAGATCGACTTCCGTGGCGGTCTTGCGCAGCACGGGGTTTCCATATAAACAAATAGGTAATATCATTGCTCGTTGTTTCTTAAATTCAATAAATCTTGCTGCTCTAAATAGGATTGCAGGATGATGGCCGCGCTCATCTTATCGACTAACGACTTGTCGCGGCGGTCTTTCTTCTTCAGTCCGATGTCAATCATCGTCTGAAAGGCGATGCGGGAGGTGAACCGTTCGTCCATGCGGGCGATTTCGGTGCCCGGGGAGATTTTGGGCAGCTCCTTGCGCAGCCGGTTGACGAAGGGCTCGATGTAGCGGCACGACTCCGACGGGGTGTTGTCCAACTGTTTGGCCTCGCCGATGACGATGACGGATACCTTCTCTTTGTGGAGGTAATCTTTCAGGAAATCAAAAGCTTGCGCCACAGGAACGGTCTCCAAAGCATGGGCACAGATGCCCAGTTCGTCGGTGACGGCGAACCCCACGCGTTTCTGTCCGTAGTCGATGGCCATGATTCTTCCCATACCTGCAATTTTTGGCCCGCAAAGATACAAAAAAATAAGCGGCGCTCGTTACACACCGCTTATTTCATCAGATAATTATTACTAATAGTATAAAGATTCGAAGGGTTATGCGTATAACTCTTCGAAGATCTTTCTGAGTTCGGGGCTTTCACGGAGCTCCTGGAGGGTGAACTCGGCGTGGCCTTTGGTGTAGCCGTTGCCCATGATCATGTTCACGTCGCTTCCGATACCCTCAGCGCCGAGGCTGGCTTTCGTGAAGCTGGTGGCCATGCTGAAGAAATAGACGATACCGTCGTCCTTGGTGATGAGCACAGCGGTCATCTCCTGGTCGGGAACGTTGACGCAGTTGATGGTGACGTCGGCCATCTTGCCGTCGGTGAGCTTTTCGATGAGCTCATAAACTTGGACGGGGGTCATGCCGGCAGCAGACTCCACGATGTCGCAGAAGCCGAGGTCTTTGATACGTTGGGTGCTCTTCGGGCTGTTGGCGATGCCGATGACCTTGCCGGTGACACCGACGCGCTTTTTGGCCTCGTAGCAGCAGAGCATACCGCTCTTGCCACCGGCGCCGAGGATGACGACGGTTTGGCCGTATTGGCACAATTTGGCGGTTTGCGCAGGAGCACCTGCCACATCCAATGCACTCAAAGCGAGCTTTTCGGGCATGTCGGTCGGGATCTTGGCGTAGATGCCGCTCTCGAACAGGATGGCCTTGCCCTTGATATCGA
>Ga0310696_10004247_pt1 | contig 17628 bp, 10 predicted proteins | sample AusTroGonzalo_MG_4_FD_203885 | JGI IMG/M metagenome (GOLD analysis project Ga0310696, IMG submission 203885) | Bovine rumen microbial communities from tropical cattle in Woodstock, Queensland, Australia - Gonzalo_02 (v2) (version 2) | ecosystem: Host-associated > Mammals > Digestive system >...
GTACGATAGTTCACGTCGCAATTACCAATGCCAAAGGTACGATAAAAGAGCACCGCAACCCCATATTGGAATCACGGTGCAAATCTAAAAGAAGCGACGAAATCCCGGTGAGTGAGGGGATCTCCCCCCCTGTGGCGCAGGTCAGTGACCTCTTTGGCACAGGTCGGCGGCTTTTTGGCGCAGGTCCCTAACCTTTATGGCGCAGGTCGGCAAAAAGTGTACTGTCCTGCGCCACAATATCACGTACAAGCCACAATCATGGCGCAGGTCAGCCATGGTTTATCTGACCTGCGCCATTTGTATCCGGACCTGCGCCATACTTCTTCCCTCGAGAGAGAAACTAGCGATCCTGCACGGCCGCGGACGCAAAGTGCCCGGCCGTGAGGGCCGGGCACTTGTGTGTGAGAGGGTGGGAGGATTAAATCGTCACCTCCTGGAAACCGGTATTGTACCAATTGTAAGTAGCACCTATCTTGATAGTTGTCCCCTTGACAGGAAGATTTGGCAGGACAGACCTCGGAATGCTCATTTCCAGATAGTAGTCTGCCGTATCACTCGTATCTGTGCTATCCGGATCGGCACCATAAGCCTTGATAGATGCATTCGTCACCTCCGTGCCGTTGATAATTGCGTTGTTGATGGTACCATTAACACAGACCGGTGTTCCTTCAGTCGCGTTCGTGAAAGGCTGTAATTTGACAACCAGTTCACCGTCCGTCAAATACTCAGATGATAAGGATCCGGAATCATTCCAGTCAAACACAAGGGAAAGCGTATTAGCCGTACTCATCCTATTCTTTCTCAGAACAAAATAGAAATACAACGTATTGTCGTCAGAACTGAACTTCCAGGAACGGAATCTGGAGGTTGCGTCACTTGTCAGAGCATCAATATCCGCCCAGTCAGACATAGTGCCATCAATCGTGATACCATCGGTATTGCCACCGGGTTCATCACCGGGATCCGGCGTGGTGGAGCCACCTACGACGACCATATCCTGGTCGCTGGCAGGAGCAAAGCCAATGACATCGAGAGAGCCCAGCCAATCACCTCCATCTACGAACTCAGCATCCAAATAGGCCCCCAGACGCAGGGTATTGCCGGAGAACACCGTATTGAAGGAACGGTTCCAGCAGAATTCATACTTGGCAGTATTACCGTCGACTGCCTCTGCGTGGGCAAACCCAGCGACATCCCAGATAGCCAGATTCGGAGTACCGGACTGCAGCAGCCAGAACTGCATATGCTTGTCGTACTGGATACCCTTCCAATAAGATACCGAATTCGCGCCCTGCTCATCGCCATCATCGAAGCACATGGTCAGGTAATTGGCAAAATTATGCGAGCTATCGGTATTCAATTCGGTCAGGTCAGCCTCCAGATAGAAGAAATACTGGGTAGCGTTGGAAGCCACCTTCATCACCTTGATGGCGCCTGTGCCGGTGATAGCCGCCACATTGGCCCAATCGGTAAACGTGCCATCAATCGTAATATTGGTCGTCACCGGCGGATTGACCGCGGCGGCGGTGACGGTGACAGTGATGGTCTTGCTGGCGGCGGTGAATTCGCCTTCCACCTTGGGAACGCTCAGGGTGATGGTGGTGCTGCCGGCCTTGACACCGGTCACGATGCCGTCGGTGCTCACAGTGGCGATGGACTCATCGTTGGAGACATAGCTGATGGCGGCGCTGGAGTTGGTGGTGGCATTGATGGCCACGGTCTTGCCTTCTTCCACGCTCACGTTGGAAGCGGTGATGGTGGCGATGGTGGCCGTGTTGTCGTCCGCATCCAGGTTGCCTTCATAGTCGGGAACGATTTCCACTTCGAAGGCGGCGTCCACGCAGAAGACCGCACCCACGATGATGGTGCGATAGTTCCGCTGGATGGGCACGTTCACCATGCTGTGCTGGAAAAGGAAATCCTCCTGCCCCTCGCGGTACACCTCGAAGGTGAAGGGATGGCCGGCGTCACCCACGAGCGAGGCGTTGACATCCGCAAGGACGTAGTTCATCGCCACATAGACGAACGCACCCTCCTCAAATTCGGGGATGGTCACATCTTCGTCGATGGGCGCCATGGAGAAGGTCTGCGCCGCCTCATTGGACACTTCGCCCGTGAGGAGGTTGAGCTCCGTGGGAGCCGTCACGGTCATCGAGGAACCGGTGAATTCGATGCCATTGACCTGGGAGTTCTCCCAGTCTTCCATCGTCGTGAGGACGTTGATCTGGGCAAAGGGGCGCTTGAGCTGCACGTTCGGGGAAACGGGCTCCGTGATGACGGCATCGTACACGCCCAGGAAACCGTCACGGTTTTCATCGTTGGCCACGCCGTCGGGATCCACCGTCAGGGTGGCATTCTCCTCGTCGATGGTGTAAGGAGACTCCGGCGAATGGGCCCAGAAAACAATCTGGTAGTGCTCACCGCGGGCCAGTACCATGCTCACCGAGGCGGTGAGGTCGACGAAGGCTTCTTCTTCCTGGAGCGTCAGATCCTCCAGATAGACGGTGCTCTGCTCGCGAACGTTGTACACGTACACGTCCAGGCTGGTGGCAGTGGTGCCGTCGCTGAACGCCTTGGTCTGCAGGCCTTCCAGCCCCAGCTGGAAAGTGACATTCACCTTGTCGCCGGCCGCGGTGCCGGGGTGCTCACGCTGGCAGGACATCGCGCCCGCAAGGAGGGCGATTGCCAGGATGGGGAAGAGGAATTTTTTCATAACAGCTTGATTGATTGTTAATATTATTATATACTATTGATAATCGTTGGCAAAGTTACAGGGGGACGACAAAGACGCCTTCGAAGCCCGGATTGATGGTGATACCGGTTTCGATGCCGCTGGTGAGCAAAGGTCCGCGGATGGTGGTATTCTGCCCCCGGCACAGCGGCACCTGGATGTTGGGGATGGTGCTGATGAAGCGCCCGTTGGCGTCGTAGAAGGAAAGGGAGACGATCACCACCGTCTGGTCGGCGTTGGCGAACACCCAGTCATAGCCCAGGTCCAGCGTCCCGTCGTCCTGTAAGGTGACGCGGGAATCGAATTCCACGCCGGTGCGGGCGTCCACCGGACGGTTCTGCAGCAGGTTGAAGGTGCTGGGATAGTACTCCGGGTAGGAGATCTTGACACCCAGTTCCGTCAGGTCGAAGCTCTTGGTGCCCCGCGTGGCCCAGTAGGCGATGAATTCCTCCTTGTCCGTGGCCACGAAGTTGAAACGGGCGTGGGGACGCTCCATCTGCACGTCGAAGCTTTCCTGGGAACGGTTGGCCATGATGTCTGCCAGCCGGACTTCCTGCGCCCCGTAGAAGGCTTGCCGCAGGGGGGTGTTGCCCACATAGTCGCCCGCGGCGAGGGAAACCTCGAAGTAACGGTCGTCCGTGGACTTGGTCCCGAAGGCCGGTGAGGTGTAGTAGGCGGTGGAGCCGTTCACATAGTCCGCCCACACCAGCACCTGGTAATTGGCGGGGGCCACCTCTACGGTGTAGGAACGGTCCGTCATCTCCTCCTCCAGGAAGGCGAAGACATAGGCCGGGGACAGATAATCCGGCTTGCTGTCGGCCTTGACGGAAGTATAGCGATAAAGGGCCACCACATAGCGGGCCTGGACGCCCGAAGCGGCCTTGCTCTCGTAAGGGACGGTCCGGAACTGCGGGACATCGGTGTCGAACTGGAGGTTCAGGGTCAGTTCCACGACAGCGCCGTCAACGCTCCCGTCCACGGGGAATTCATGGATCACGCAGCCGCTCAGAAGCACGCAGCCAAGCAGGAACAGGAGGAGACGCCGGATCATTGCTGCTTCTGGTTAAAACGATACGTGACGGAAACAAAGGCCTGGTCCGGGCCCCAATAGGTCTTGTGGACGTCTTCCGCCACAAGGCGGCCGTTCCACACATTGTAGTACTGGTCGTAGCGGAGCGGCAGCACGCCGCCGCCGATTCCGAATTCCATGCCCCAGTTGGGCCCGAAGTCGATCTTGTAGCCCACGCCGATGCCCGCGCCGAAGGTAGGCGTCTTGCCGCTGTGGTCCTGGTAGCGGTATTCCCCGCCCACGGCGATGTTGTACCAGGCCAAGCTGGCGTGGACGCCCACGAAAATGCCGCTGAGGTCCTCCCGCAGCCAGTAGCGCAGCTCCGGCTGGAATGCAATGGTGCGGAACTTGACCTCATTGGTGAACCAGTCCAGGCCGCTGAAGTAGATGGGCACGTTGATGGAGAAGTGGGGCATGGGCTGCACTTCCACCGCACCGTTGATCACCAGGGCGGGCAGGGTGAGCGTATTCACCTTTGCCACAAAGCCCGTGACGAAGGACGCGCTTTGCACACGCACGGAATCCGCCTGCTGCTGGGCCAAAGCCCGCTGCGGTAGCGCCAGTGCGAAAAGGCCGATGACCGTGGCGATCAGGGATACCGGCAAGCGATGGAACCACTTAATATATTGATACATTAGAAGTATGCGCGGAGTGTTATTTGGTCGTTTAAAGTTATGAATCCAGTTTCGAAAAACAAAATGAAACGGGGGCGAATTTCGGGTTTGCGAATGCTAAAAGTTTTACCTATTAAGCTATGTGTTTGATTGAACGCAGCTTACGCGGAATTTGACGGCTTTGCTGAAACGTTTTTATTCGAAACCCTCCGAAACGGATTGGCGCCGCCCCCCGTGTCCGCGATTTCAGGCATTCAGGGCGTCATAGACCGAGAGGATCTCCTCCTGGCGGATGCCCAGGTAGCGTTTGGTGGTGGCGACGTTGGCGTGGCCGAAGACGTCGCACAGGAGCACCAGGGCCTGGTCGCCGCGGCCGCGGTCACATTCGTTCAGCCATACCCGGCGGCCGAAGGTCTTGCGGAGGGTGTGCGAGGAGAAGACCTTCGCCGAGGTAACGTGGTACCGGTCCTTGACCTTCTTGAGGATCAGGTGCACGGCCTGGCGGGCCCCGTCGTCGTACAGGTGCGCGACCAGGCGCATGGCCTCGTCCCAGTCCATTGCGTCGGCTGCTTTATGCGCGGGGGTGTGCATGGGGGCGGGGTGCGGATGGGTGCAAGGGCCTCGTGTCCGTGTTTCGAGGCGTTTTCGCGGACAGAGGCTGCATTTCTGGCGTTCTGTCCGCAATTTGGAGGCTCTTTTGCGGATGGGTAAATGCTTGGCAGGTTGACATGTTTAGCTATGGCCGGTTCGATTTGTTGCAACGGGATGGCGGGCAATGCTAAGAAGAATTCTTGGGAATCGCAAGAGCGGGGCGGAGGGAGTTGACAGAATGAAACAAAGCAAAGACCGGGAAGAACAAAGGCTCGATCGGAAGCATTGGATGGGGAAAATGGAATTACGACACCTGTTACCAGGAAGCGCTGAAGTATCACTCCAGGAAAGAATTCCAAGATGGTTGCGTCAGCGCCTATACCCGGGCTTTGCAGTACAGATGGCTGGATGATTATTCCTGGTTTGAAGCCGCCAAGACGGGCCGGACGAAATGGACTGAGAAGAGATGCTATGAGGAGGCTCAGAAGTACTGTTACATGGAAGATTTCCGTAATCTTTCCAGCGTTGCATACACAAAGGCAAAGAAGAAAGGCTGGCTTGAAGACTATGTTTGGTTAGGAAAAAAGTCCAGAAAGAAAACGACTCCTCAAAGTGTCTTGTTCTGGACCAAAGAGCGGTGTTATGAGGAGGCGAAATAGTACAAGTCCCGCACCGAGTTTGAGTATGCAAAAGGCGCCAACTCCGCATATCGGATTGCCGTAAAGAACGGTTGGATTGAAGAGTACGAATGGATGGCTCCAAAGAGTAAACCACACGGCTATTGGAACGATTATGACCTCTGCTTCCAGGAGGCAAAGAAATACAAGACACGTTCTGAATTTCAATATGCAAAAGGGGCGAGCCGCGCTTACAAAACCGCAGTTCAGAATGGCTGGATTGATGATTACACCTGGTTCCAGCCGAAGAAAAAGCAAAGCGGTTATTGGACAAAAGAGCGTTGCGAGGCTGAGGCTAGGAAGTATACTTGTAGCTCACAATTCAAAAAGAATTCCGGGTCGGCCTATGCAATCTCGTTGAGAAATGGGTGGTACAAGGAGTACACTTGGTTGAGGTGTAGAAAGGGATCCCACGATTAATTACAATTAACGGCCTCCGGCAAAAGCCGGAAGCCGTTGTTATTTATTGTTTATGCTAATTCAAGGATGCTGTTAAAGCTTCCGGACTAGAGTAACATCGCTTATTCCATGATCGCCCGTCAACGTAATTGTGATAGGAGCATCTGAAGGGATATCTGGCATATCCTCCCGAGGAATCTTTAACTCAAAAATAGCTGTCTTATCCGTTCCTTCAGTTTTTTCTTCGCCATAAAGTTCAATATTATTGATTGTATAGCCACTGGTTGGACCGTACACCCATTTATCGGTTTTAGATGTATTAAACGCCGGGGTTGCAGATGACCCCGCATAGGGATAAAGAAGCACAACGAACTCTCCTTTCTTCCCCCATTGATCATGATCGTATGTAGATGGATCATTATCTAAGTCGAAAAGAACATACACATAACCAGAATTGCCCCATATCCCATCATAATCACCAGATGCATTTGTCCTTGCGGAATATACGTAGATATTGTCTTTGTCAGATTCCACCTTGACGGTATGATTACCGTTGGTTACACCTATTACATCATCCCAGTCCTCTAAGTCGGTCCCGACACTAATAGATTGATGCTCGGGATCGGACGGGAGAGAACTCGGCTCTGAAATGACCACGCCAGAAGTAGCTTCGAAGTAGTACGTAGTCTTGATCTTTGAAAAATCAAGAGTTGAACTCGACGTGTTCCAACTGTCTATACCAACAATGGATACACCGCTGATACTTTTCCCCCAAACAGTACCGCCATCAACCTCATATTTGTAGTACCATTTGTTGCCAATAAATTCTCTCTGGGTAAGGGTGCGCCCAGGCCAAGAATAACCAGGCGCAAGGTCATCTGAACGGAGAGCTATTCCAGTTCCGCCGCTTGTATTAATACCAAAATACAGAGTAACCTTCGGTGCGGGATAAGGGCATTTGGCATCTTTAAGCGTGATCTCATGTGTGCTAGTGTTGAACCAGACGTCCTTTGTTCCTTTGTTGTCATTAGTTACATTCCAGGTCTCATTTTCTTCTTTACCTGGATAAACTTCATCATCCCAGTTCTTGTTCTTGCGAATCTTGAATATATCACCCTCTTTAAATGTTATGCCTCTAAGAATGCAAACGGTTCCGTCAGTGTACATGGGAATATCGTTAACCCATGCACTGCCATTAATGGTCCCGCAGAACGTCCAATCGGAGCTAACGCTGAACTGTTTGTACGGAGTAATGGTAAGTTCGGGCATGACGAGTATATCGCCGCGGCTAAGGTCAGTGGCCAAGGCCTTCGAACTTTTAGACCAAACAAGAATGTCATTTTCGTCCCACATTTGGAACGAGAGTTTCGGTTTTGTGAGTTCGGGAACTGGAAAGATAAAGTCCCATTTACTCTCTTCCCCGTTCCAAAGATTCAGCCAAACTGTATTCTTGGTGGTACTAGCCTCTCCAACGCGAGTCAGTGCGTCAGTGCCAGCATTGGCGGGATTGACACTGTAATTACCGGTAATCTGCTGACCATCTACACTCATTCCGATAGAATGAACTCGTGCCGGAACGTTGTTGATGGTTACCTTAACAGCAGCGCCAGCATGCTTGAAGTGGATATCGGAGCTACTAGAAATCGACGCCACAAGCGGCGTCAGCATCTTTCCGGAGGTATAGCCCCAATAGGCATCCTGAAGTTTGAAATACATGACAGGGCCTTTGTCGGGGTTATCATTAGGATCGTCATAAACATTATTTTTATCTGATCCCGTGCCTTGCCATGGATAGAATGCGACAGTTGCATCACTTGGCTCATATTCGCCTGAAGCATCCCTTGAAAACTCTCCTTCTGTGCCACCCCCGTCGCCGACAAGCGTAAATGCTTGGTTATTAGCATCATTCCAAGAACGAAAATATATGCCGATCTTGTCGTCCTTCGCCCAGACGAGTCCATTATCAGCATCAATGGTCCCCTTGGTCGGATTAGCAAGTTGCTCAATGGACGCCTTAAAAGTGAAGGTATCACCGTTATTGGTCTTGGCAGATTCAGTAAGATCAACTTCTTTCTGACAAGCGATGAAACAGAATGTAGCTGCAGCTACGAAATACAAAAGCTTCTTCATGGTCGTTCCTCCTTTATTACTTCTATTCATCGTCATCATCCCAAAAACCCTGCACGCTGTTCATTTTCTCCACGCTGCCCTGCAGCAGTGCCCCCTCGCATGAGATTTCCCAGCACTCAGCCAGGGGGGCTTGATACAATTCCTTGACAATTTGTTTCATATTGTAAAGTTTTATTTGTTGTTATACGTATACAACCCATCCCGCGCAAAAAAGCACGTTTGGACAAAGTTAAAAAATGAAACTAAAAAGCGCAACAGTTTCAACAAGAGTTTTAGCAGAAATTTTCATCAATCGTCAATTAAACCACAATATTAATAAGAAATCTCCCTCACCCACCAGGATTTTAAAATAATCTTGAAAATATTAATCAAATATTTTATTAAGATGAAACGTTTAACCGAACAACTTTGACTAAGTTTTGTTATATTTGTGAGGACATAACACTAGATAATAACCAAACATCATTCATAGCAATGAAAAAGATCATCCAATACGAGGCTCCAGAAACAGAGGTAGTCCTGTTGGACATGGGGCAGGTCATGACAATCACGTCAGAAGAAAAGCGAGGAAGAGTAATCGTGGAAGACGCCGATGAAGAAGAAGGATATTGGTAGTATAACGATGGAGGACCTGAACATGAAAAAGAATTTTCTATATACTGCATTCGCACTCCTGGCCTGCTGGGCGTGCGCCAAGCAAACGGAGATCGACACCCCTACCCCTCAGGAAAAGCCGCAGGAGCAGGAAGTGGTAGAAGGACACACCCATACAGCCACACTGAGTTTCGGGACAGAACCGGATGACCAGGCCGTTAAAGGCACTTTCGTCCCCGGATTCGACGGCCATCTGAAATTCGAATGGCAGGAAGGAGACCAGATTGGCGTTTACCTGTATTCCAATACCCTTCAAAACGTCCCGGGCGCTTACAATGTCTCCGGACAATACGGCCCCTGGATCGCCCCCTTTGATCTGATTTCGGGCGCCGGGACCGGGACAGCCACATTCCGGCGCGAACTGAATGATGACCTCGGCGAAACCTATGGCAACGTAGCCATCTATCCTAACACCCCCGGGTCCAGTTTTGCATACTCCAGTGACGAAACCAAAGGAACCCTCACCTTCTGTTTGCCCGACATGTACACAGACCTGACCCAACTGGACACCGTCCGGATGCCGATGGTCGCCGTATTGGACATGAGTGGTGAAGGAGACAAGCACGACTTCACCCTCAAGCACGTAGGCGGCGCTGTAAAGATTACCCTCAAGAATGTCCCCGCCGGTGCCAAGTACTTCAAACTGTGGGCAGTAGGCAAGAATATCAGCGGCAAATTCACCATCAATCTGTCTGCCGTAGGTACGGGCACGCTATCCTACGCCAGCGATGGGAAAAACACGGTTGAGTTGCAACTGAAAGAAGGCGTAGCCAGAGAAGAGCTAGACGTATACTTCCCCGTTCCCGCCGGTGAATACACACTAGGCATCGGCGTCTATGGCGACAATGTCACCTACTTGGACAAGACCGCCAGCAGAGTCAACACAATCGGCCGCGGCAAAATCCTCCGCATGCCTGCCATAACGCTTGAGGACTACGTCCCGCCGACACCCAACCTGGGTGCTTATGTCGCCGATGAATTTGATGCGTACCCCAGCCATAAGGCTGCCGGCATCACCTATCAGATGAACGTATATAGCTTTGCTGACTCTGATGGCGATGGCATTGGCGACTTCCCTGGTATTGTCAATCATCTCGATTACCTGGACAAACTGGGCGTCACGGCCATCTGGCTCTCCCCTTGCCAGCTGGCCCAGTCCTACCACGGATACGACGTTAGGGACTATACGCTGTTGAATCCTGTCTATGCCGGGGGCGGAACCGCAAACCATACTTCTGCGGCTGCCGAAACGGCCTTCCAAACCCTCATCGACCAGGCCCATGCGCACAACATCCGCATCTACATGGACTATGTGATGAATCACACCGGTGACGAACATCCGTGGTTCAAGGACGCAAAGGCGAACGGCCCCTCCAGCCCGTACTGGGACTACTATGCCATATCCGCCAATCCTTACCAGGATGTTCACGATAATAAGATTCCTCAAATCCCTTCTTATTGGGATGTCGACCCTTATAACGACAACAGATGGTGGCCATTCCCTTATGGAGCCGGACAGTCACAAGCCTGTTATGCCGTTGATCTGGACTGGACGAATGCATCGGCGCCCACCATTACCTTCTCCGATGGAACGGGGCTCACGCTCACAAAAGATGATTCCAATGCCACCTTCAACAACCCGGAACGCTTCCTGAACTGGGGGAATGGGGAATATACCAAATTTGCTGACAATGGAGAGAACCGTTACCGGTTGGTCCTGAATTTCCAATCCAACTGGGGCTGCCTGGTCCGTACGACAGACGACAATAATAATTGGGCTGACGGGACCAAGTGGGGTTTTGCATCAGGGAAGGACAAAGTCCAGCTTGGAGTGACGAAGACCCTCACTTCTACCAATAGCATCGATATCCTAATGCCGGATGCCACGTTGTACTTCTACTATTCCGCCTTCTCCACGGGCATGATGCCGGATTTGAACTATTATCATTCCGCTGTCTGCGAGACCGCTCCCGCTTTCAAGGCCATGCTGTCCAGCGTCGATAAATGGCTGGCCATGGGCCTGGATGGCCTGCGCCTGGACGCCATCAAGCATATCTATGGCGACGAGAGCGGTGGCGCCGGAAGCGAAAACCGTGAGTTCTGGCAGAAGTTCTATAATGCCGTGAATAACGGTGGCGTTATCATTGGAAAGAATGGTAATAATGAGGATATTACAAATGTCGGGTATAAGGGCAACGCATCCAACCCGCACAGGACCAACCTCGCAGGAACAGCCGATGCCAATATCTTCATGGTGGGAGAAGTGCTCTCCGATGAAAGCAACTGTAAGCCTTTCTACGGCGGTCTTCCTGCTATCTTCGAATTCCAGTTCTGGTGGGATTTGCGGACAGCCCTGAAGAATGAGAGCAAGGGCAGCTTTGTCAGCGGCCTTTGCGACAGGTATTACGGTCACCAGACTGAACGGTCAAATGCCGGACAAGTGGGGCCTGCCATCGCCACCCCGAAACTGGCCAACCACGATGAAGACCGTACCGCCAGCGAGTTATACTACCGGCACAGAATCCGTCAGGCAGCCTGTATCCTCCTTACTGCTCCGGGACGTCCTTTCGTATACCAGGGTGAGGAACTGGGGTATTGGGGTGAAGCCTCGATGGGTGGCGACGAGTATCGCCGGGCTCCCATTCTTTGGACTACGGATATCTCCAGTGCAGCAATTGCCGGCGTCAACAACAAGTACGATGCAAATATGCTCACGCCTGCCATATCCGTTGCATCCCAGGCGACCGACAGTGAATCTATTCTGACCCTCTACCGCCGTTTCGCCTATGCCCGAAATACCAATCCGGCCATGGCAAACGGACATCCCGAGTACGATAATAAGACCGGCAGAAGTGATATGGATTATTGTGAAAACCGTAACGAAATCATGGCCTGGTACATGCACGAAAATGGTGAGGGAACCCATACCTGTCTGGTCATGCATAATATCTCCGGCAGCGAACAGACCGTATGGCGTTGGGACGGAGATAATGTGAGTGAGGAGACCATCCTGGTGGCCAGTGATCCTATCCGCTTTAACGGCAAGCAGGTGATCATGCCCCCCTACAGCTCCGTGGTCTTCGCGCTGAACTAGTGCGACGGGCCAGGCAGGCACGCTTTGCGGGCGAGGTGGGATTTCAGGGAAACCACCTCGCCCGCAAAAATGGCCGCTCAAGCGCTGGGTGGCAGAAAACAAGGGCGAGGTGGTCGCAATAAAATCCCACCTCGCCCAAATCATAGCACCACCGCGCCCAAAACCGGCTGGTGGCCCGCAAAACCTACTCCATCTTCAGGAAATAATCCACAATGAAGTCCTTGCTCTCCGGCGTGGTGAGGAAGGTATTGTGGTTGGCGGCGTGGTGGATCACCTCGCAGTCCGGATAACGGCGTTTCCAACGCGCCTCGTTGGTAAAGAACTCGTCTTTCTCCTTCTGCCGCACCTCGGGCGATTTCTCGCTCAGGGACACGGCGCTTTCCTCCGTGTAAATGCCGGCGATAATGGCAGTGACACGGCCCTTGTAGGTTTCCTCGGGCATGGTTTCCAGCAATTTGAAATCCAGATTGGCCCGGCGCTCATTGCGCTCCTGATTGTAGAAGGGGAAGTAATAGGCCGCCCGGATGCCCCACTGAATGTCCATATCCCGGTCCAGTTCGCCGTCCAGCACCACCACATGCGGCTTGTAATCGCTGTTGTTGTACAGGCGCATGGCCAGGACCAGCGCCTGCTCACCGCCGGCGCAGAAACCGGTGATGCACACCACATTGCGGGTCTTGACCACATCCTTGACATACTCCTCATAGATATCCATCAGGCCGTTCATGTCGGTAAGCCTGTCTTCCATCACGGTATGGTAGGATTCGATGGCATAGATGGCGTATTTGTGGGAAATCCGCTGGGCCCATTCGCCAAAGATGAAGTCGAAGCTGGTAAAGCCGCTGACCACGATGATGACCGGTTTCTCCGTCTCATAGGCACCGTTGCCGAACCAGAAGGCATTGGGATGCTGCTCGTTGGCCATGATGGCGCGGATGGTCCGCTTGGTGTAGAAATCGTTGACGGTCAGATGAATACCGGATATATCCAGCCCCACGGTGAGCTGCATGATGTGGAGGGAGGTAACGCCCACGTCCAGCAACAGGTCCGCATTGACATTCACGCTGGGCAGGCCCAGCATACGGGCGGTGGCCTGCATCAGCAGATCCTCGTGGGGTGTCAGGGGCGTATCGTTGAAGGTGACATAGTCCACAGCGGTATTGACCAGGCTCTCCTTGTCGATCTTGCCGTTGATATTGAGCTTGAAGTCCTCCACCTTGTTCCAGAACGTGGGTACCATGTACTCCGGCAGCTGCTTGGCAATCTTCTTCTTGATTTCAGTCAGATTATCAATATCATCGGCCGTCCTGACATAAGCCACGATGTACTTCTCCGTCCCGATCTCCTCCAGCCGCACGAAGGCCCGCAGCACGCCGTCCTGCTTCTCGATCTGGGTGCAGATCTCCCCCAGCTCGATGCGGTAGCCGTGCAGCTTGATCTGCGAGTCTTTCCGGCCGATATAGTTGAAACTGCCGTCCTCGTTGAGGGTCACCAGGTCTCCGCTGTGGTAGAGCCGGGACACGTCGATACCGTCGTGCACTTTCTCATAGGGATTCTCGAAGAACATCTTGGCGTTGAGGTCCGGACGGTTCCAGTACCCGTTGGTGAGCTGCATGCCGCCGATGAGCAGTTCGCCCTGCTCGCCGGGTGACACCAGCTTCCCGTTTTCATCAGCCACGTAGCACACGACGCCGGGAACCGGCTTGCCGATATTCTGCCAGTCGTCCGGTCCCTCGATCTCATGCGTGGTGGTCACGATGCTCTCCGTGGGGCCGTAGCCGTTGACAAAACGGTACGGGTATTTGCCGGCGATCTTGCTGGTCAGGCTGTGCGGGATGGCTTCGCCGCCGGCCGAAAGGGTGTCCATGGCCGGGAAATCATAGTCCGGGAACACGGCCAGCAAGGAAGGGGGCATGAAGGTGTAGGTGATGCCCTTTTCCTTCATGAGCTTGTAAACCAGCATCGGGTTGTGCTTCTCCTCGTGTTGGGCGATGACCAGGGTGCCGCCGTAATACAGGGCGGCGAAGACCTCCAGCACGGAGACGTCGAAGCTGATGCTGGCGAACTGCAGGATGACGGACTTTTCGCTGATGTTGAAATTGTCCGGGAGGCAGACGGTTTGCATATAGCTGTACAGCGTCCGGTAGGACTGCGAAACGCCCTTGGGCTGGCCGGTAGTACCCGAGGTATAGATCATATAGGCCTCGGAAACGCCCCGGCTGAGCAGCGGCAGTTCCTCCATCAGCGGGCTGTCCAGCAGCTCCTGGATATTGTTGTAGCTGATCAGGACGTTCAGGCCCGCATCCTTGGCGATGAAATCCCGGCGCTCCTTGGGGTTTTCCACGTCGATGGGGACATAGGCGCAGCCCAGCTTCACGGCCGCCAGGATACAGGGGACGAAATGCTGGTCCCGGCCCAGGGAAATGCCGATGCGGACCGGGACGTCCGGGTCCGCGGCCTGGCTTTCCACGATCCGGGCCACCCCGGATGCGATATGGCAGGCCATCTGGTCCAGCTGGGCATAGGTAACCTCCTTGTCGCCCATGCTATAGGCGACTTTTTCCTTATGGGTTTGGATGACAGACGCTATTCTCTGCGCGAGTCTCTCCTGATACAGATCCATATTGTGTTCTTTTAGAATTTAAAGCTGATATGACCCAGCAGCCAACGGCCGGCCTGCTGGAAGGGGGCCACACTGGAACCGCCCTGCAGATACGTGGTGTTGGCAACGTTATAGACATTCACGCCCACCTCCGCCTTCCAGATGGAATAGCTGGCGCCCAGGTCGAAGAGGACGCGCGCGGGGATGTCGATATCAACCGGATCGATGCCGGGCAGCGCATACTGCGAGGTCTGCTTCGAGAGGAAAAGGGCGTGGCCGTTCAGCTTGAGGCCGCGGAGGACCTCATAGGAGGCCGACAGGTTGGCCTTGCAATCCGGGATATTGAAGATGCTGTGGCCGATGATGCTGAAGTTCTGGGACGCCAGCACCCGCTGCCAGGTGAGGTTCCCCTCCACCGTGAACCGGGACAGGGAATAACTGACCGCCGTCTCTACACCAGCATTGGTGAGCGTACCGGCATTGGCGTTGCCCACTTCGTTCTGGATGATGAAGTCATCGGCCTTGTTCACGAAGCCGCTCAGTTCCATCTTCAGGCCCGGCACCAGTTTGCCGTCGCTGTAGAAGGACAACTGCCAGGAATTGAGGTATTCGGGCGAGAGGTCTGCGTCGCCGTAGTTGATGTCGAAGGTGTTGTTGCGGTAGAAATAGGGCGCATCCACGAAGGCCTTGGAGTAGCTCAGCTTGGCACTCCATTTGGGCCGGGAATAAATCAGAGCGATACGGGGCGAGAGCACGTTCATCTCCTTGCCGTTGGACCGCAGCTTGTAGTCATAGCGCAGGCCGGCATTCAGGACCAGGTTCTTCCAGGTGTGCTTCACCTGGACATAGGCGTCGGCGCTGGTCTCCTTGCCTAGGTTCAGCACCTTGGTGTCGTTGTAGGTCTTGAGAATGAGATCGTAATTGATGCCTTCCAGATAGGAAGCGTCGTACAGATGGAAACGGGTGGCATGGCCGCCCACCATCACAACGCCGGAATGATACTGGCCAAAGGCATATTTGTAACTGCCCTGGGCCGAAAAGCCATAGGTATATTCCTTCCAGTCCACGCTCTGGAACACAGCGTCATAGAGTTTGAGGACGACGTCTTCCATCCCGTTGGGATACACGTCGTTGATCCCCAGTTCGGGGATATCGCCGTCGATCTGATAGCGCTGCTGGTCCTGGGCATCGAAGGTGGCGGCCACCTGCCAGGCGAAGTTGCCATGGCTGTCGGCATAGCCGATTTCCGCGTGCTCGGAAGCGATGGCATAACCCGGGGCGTTCCCGTTGAGCAGCCGGTAGCGGTCGTACTGGTAGGGCGTGAAGAAGTAGCTCAGGGACATGGGCGCCACGGTCTTGGAGAAGCGGCGGTTGTACAGCAGATGCATCTTGTCCCATTTCAACGACAGGCCCAGGTCGTAAGACGGGGCTTTGTTGAACCCGTCGATGATCATGTCGCCCTCAAGGGGCATGACCGCAAAGGGCTGCGCGTCATAATCGCCGGCCAGATGGACTTTCTGGCCATCGGCCTGATAGACACTGGCCCAGGCCAGGACATCCAGGGAGAGATACTGCTTGCCGAAGAGCATGTCTCCCCGCACCTGCCCGTAGTTGCCGACACTCCCCTTCACCTGGAAGCCGTCCACGTCGGACCCTTCCTTGGTGATGATGTTGACCACACCGGTAAGGGCGACGCCGCCATACAGGGACGATGCCGGGCCGCGCAGCACCTCGATCTGCTTCACCTTGTCCAGGCTGATGGAATAATCGGGGCTGGCCGTATTGGTGGAATAGCTGTTCAGCCGGTGGCCGTTGAGCATGATGAGGATCTTCTCCTGGCCCGACGAATAGATGCCGCGCATGGCCACGTTCATTTCCTCGTTGCAGGCCACGTCCGTCATGCCGGGGACATAGGCCACCAGGGCGTCCTTCAGGGTGCGGGCACCGATGCGCCGTATCATGTCCTCCGTGATGAGGGACACCGGGACCGGCGCCTCCTCGATGGACTCCGCCTGCTGGGAGGCGGTGGTGATGGTGGCGGACTTGCCTGCCTTGATCCGGTTCACCATCTCCGTAAAGCGCGGGGCGTCATTATAGACCCGGTAATAGGGATCCACGGCCAGCAGCCGGCTTACCCATATCTCGGCCACCTCCGGCTTGTCCATATTCAGATTGCTCAGGGCAAGGAGCCTGTACACGCTGATCCGGGTTTCTCCGCTATAGCTGTCCGCCGTCCTGCTCAGGAGGGAATCGGCCTTCTGGAACTGTCCCAACTCATAGGCTTCCTGGGCCGACTCGTACAGACGGACGTCTTCCTGGGCCCGGGCCGTCCATGCAAACAGCAGGATGAGGAGGGGGAATATGTATCGGGTGATTCTCATTTTGCGATCTTAACAGGAATGATAAACGTAAAGGTAGTCCCCACTTTCGGTTCCGTCTCCACCAGCAGCTGGCCGTTGTGGTTCTTGGTAATGATGTCATAGGTAATGCTCATCCCCAGTCCCGTGCCCTGACCTGCCGGTTTGGTGGTGAAGAAAGTCTCGTAGATCTTCGCCTTCACCTCGGGCGTCATGCCCATGCCGTTGTCGGTGATGACCACCTGCAGCTCCCCGGCAGAAGCGCCGGCGTCGGCGCTCAGGGAGACCTTCACGGAGATGGTGGGCTTGTAGCCGGGGCCTTCCTGCCCGGCCCGTTCCTTGACCGTGTAGCAGGCATTGTTCATGACATTGAGCACGGCCCGGCTCAGGTCCTGGGGAACCACCATGACCTTGGGCATGTTCTCCTGGATGTCCTCCTGGATGGTGATGTTGAAACTCTTGTCGTTGGCACGCATGGCATGGTAACTGAGCCACACGTATTCGTGCACCAGCTGCCCGGCGTCCGTGGGAAGCATCTCTCCGGCCTTGCCGCGGCTGTGCAGCAGGATGCCGCGGATGATGCTGATGGCGCGCTCGCCATGCTCCTGGATCTTGCTCAGATTCTCCTGGAGGTCCTCCGAGATGTCCTGGAGGTCGGCTGCATCATCCTCCCCCAGTTTGTCGGCGCATTCGTCCACGATATCCTGGAG
>Ga0310696_10004248_pt1 | contig 17627 bp, 10 predicted proteins | sample AusTroGonzalo_MG_4_FD_203885 | JGI IMG/M metagenome (GOLD analysis project Ga0310696, IMG submission 203885) | Bovine rumen microbial communities from tropical cattle in Woodstock, Queensland, Australia - Gonzalo_02 (v2) (version 2) | ecosystem: Host-associated > Mammals > Digestive system >...
GGTATTGGCGGACATCCTCGCGGGCAATGATTTTTCCGCCAATTGCCCCTTGTATTGCCACCTTGAACATCTGTGGCGGAATCGCGTCGCGCAGGCGTTCGCAAATCATGCGGGCGCGGGCAACGGCGCGGTCGGCATGGACGATGGAGGCGAAGGCGTCGACAGGTTCGCCGTTAACAAGAATTTCCAGTTTGACCATCGGTCCGGCCTGGTAGCCGTCCGGCTCGTAGTCCATGCTGCCGTAGCCTCTGGTCACGGTCTTCAGCTTGTCGTAGAAATCCAGAACGATTTCGTGGAGCGGCAGGCGAGCCGTAATCATGATGTGCATGGAATCAACGTTGTCTGTCTTCAGGCAGAGCCCGCGCTTCTCCATAATCAGGTTCATGATGGCGCCCAAATAATTGGCGGGAGAAATTATCTGCGCCTTGATCATCGGCTCCTCGATGCGCTGGATGGCGCTGGGGTCGGGCAGGTGCAGAGGATTGTCTATTTCCTTCATCTCATTGTTGCGGAGATAGACATGGTAGATGACGCTGGGATAGGTCAGAATGATGTCCATGCCATACTCGCGGCGCAAACGCTCCTGGACAATTTCCATGTGAAGCAGGCCCAGGAAGCCACAGCGGAAGCCCGCGCCCAAGGCGACGGAACTCTCGGGGACGGCGACGAAAGCACTGTCGTTCAGGCGCAGTTTGGCGATGTTGAACTTGAGCGCCTCGTAGTCGGCAGTGTCAATCGGGTAGATACCGCTGAATACCATGGGACTTATGCGCTGGAAGCCAGGCAACGCCTCGCTGCACGGCTCGGCATCATGCGTCACCGTGTCGCCGACCTTGATTTCCGCCGGCGTCTTGATGGTCGTGATGATATAGCCGACATCGCCTTCCCGCAACTCGTCGCAGGCCTTCATCTCCGGACCGAAATAACCGACCTCCTTGACCTCTGTCGTCACGCCGACGCTGAACAGCCGGATGACATCCCTGGCCTTGACCCGTCCTTCGACCACGCGGACGAAAGTCACGACGCCCCGGTACACGTCAAACACGGAATCGAACACCAGGGCGCGCAAGGGAGCATTCGCCGTGCTGGAGGGCGCGGGAATCCGCTCCGCCACGGCCTCCAGCAGTTCGTCGATGCCGATGTCTGCCTTGGCGGAGACCATCAGAGCCTCCTCGCGGGGAATGGCCAGCAGTTCTTCCAACTGCGACAGGCAAAGGTCAATGTTGGCTGCCGGCAGGTCGATTTTGTTGATGACTGGGACGATGGTCAACTGCTGCCGTAGTGCCAGATTGACATTGGCCATCGTCTGCGCTTGAACGCCCTGCGAGGCGTCGATGACCAGGATGGCGCCCTCGCAGGCGGCCAGGCTGCGGCTGACCTCGTAGCTGAAATCGACGTGACCGGGGGTGTCGATGAGGTTATATTCGTAATCTATCCCCGTCCGGGAATGGAAGATCATTCTCACCGGATGCGACTTGATGGTAATTCCCCTCTCCTGCTCCAAGTCCATGGCATCAAGCACCTGGTCGTGGAATGTCCGTTCGGCAACCGTCCTGGTGTGCAACAGGAATCTGTCGGCCAGGGTCGATTTGCCATGGTCGATATGGGCGATGATGCAAAAATTGCGGATATTCTGCAAATGCTCCAAAATGAAAGTCCTTTTTTCTAAAAAGCAGAACGGAGACCGTCCTTAATGCTTGTTGAGCCTGGAAATAGCCACGATGCCCCAGATTTGATAGGCGACAATCGGTATCCAGAAGATATACTCTGGATGCAGGGCGGGGTTGTTTTCCAGGCAGTCGCCGAGCAACTGAAATGCGTAGAACACAAGCGCCAGGATGACGCAGATGAGCAGGCCTGTAGACGTCTCGGAGCGGCGGCTGCGGATGCCGAACGGAAGCCCCAGCAGGAAGAAGGCCAGCGGGGTCATGGCCAGGGCGAGCCGCGAATGGAGCTCCATGCGGTATTTTATCAAGGGTAATCCGCGCTCCTGCGCCAGTTGCATGTCGCCGAACAAACTCTTGATGCCTGTCATCTGCATTTTGCGGCGCAGGGGACGACCGTCTTCCGCCTCAGCATATTCGATGGGAATGACCACTGTATTGCCAGAGAGAAATGTGTGCCCATGCAAGGACTCGACCCGCTGCTCGTCGGTAAAACTCGTTTCCGACAAGGTGAAATCATGCAGGACCAGTTCATAGCTGCGGTCGGCCTTCTGGATGAGCATGCCGCTGCCGGCAGTCACATCGCGCAGGACATTGCCGTCGTCTTCCGTCTCCAGCAGATGGATGTCCTGGAGCGTCTCGCCTTCATGCCGTCCTATCCTGACGCTGAGATTAGAAGACAGTTGGCAAACACGCCCCGGCTCCAGCAGGGAAAGGGGGCTTCCGGACAGTGCCTCCCAGTGTAGTCGCTTGGAGCGGAACCGGAACTCCGGAACGAGTTCCAGCGACATCCAAAGGCATACCACAGACAAAAACACGCTCAAATACAGCCCAGGCATCATCATCTGCCAGAGGCTGACGCCGCCAGATTTCAAGGCGCCGATTTCATTGTCTGCCGACATCCTGCTGAAGACCAGAACCACCGATACCAGCAGCGACAGCGGCAAGGCATAGCGCAGGATGTCAGGCACCAGAAACCCCAGCATCTTGCCCAGCAGCACCAGCGAAACACCTTGAGCCAGCATGTCGAAGGCCCGGAAAAGATGTCCGCTGAGCATCACGAAAACGAGGATGCCCAGGGCCATGCCCTGCGTGACGAGCAGGTTTTTTGCAATGTATTTGTTGAAGATCTTCAAGGTGCGGGAGGGGCCTAGTCTGGGTACGTATGCAACGGCGGCCAAGAGTTGGCCACCCTACAGCCGTTAGAACGAATACATGATGTTGAAATGGATGCGTCCGTGGCGGTTCTTCAGGTGGTCCTGTTCCTTGTGGACTGGATAGCCGTAGTCGAGGCGGATTGGCAGGGCCTTCAGCTGGATGCCGGCGCCGACGGACATGTTGAGTTCGCCGAGGTCGTAGTCGAAGCTCTTCCACCAGACATTGCCATAATCGAAGAAGATACTTACATACATGAAATCCTTGACTGGTTTCATGAGTTCAAATGTACCCGTCATTGAGGAAAGACCGCCGATGCTGTTCTCGTTGGAGTTGACGGGGCTTATATCGCGCCGCTTGAAGCCGCGTACCGTACCGACGCCTCCTCCGAAATACCGTGCGAAGATGCGGACGTCATCGCCACTGATATGCTCGGTATCGCTGAAATCAAGGGAGGTCTTCAGGACAAAATCCTGGACGAGCGGCCAGTACTTGGCACCGCCGACATGCAGTCTGGCGTAGTTGCTGTAACTGCCCAGGGCACTGGTGATGAACTCGGCATCCGCCCCGAAACGCGAACCTTTGGTCGGGAAGCGGAAATCATCGCGAGTGTCACGTGTCAATTTCGTGACAAAGCTGTTTGCCCAGTAATTGCCCTTGTCTTCCTGCATGCGGTAGTCGAGCACCTTGTCTCTGGGCTTATCGTCATCCAGATCGAACTCATCCTTGCGATAATGCCTCTCCTCGCTGGAAATGTCGGAAATCTTCACATAATCGAACTTGACACCTGCACCGGCACGCCAGTATTCGCGATGGTTGCTGAAAGGCAGGTTGAAGGCAATAGGCATGGACAGCATGACATCGCCGCCCGTGTGACGCTCGTCATATTCATCCTCGAAATTGGTGTTCATAAACAAGTTCGTCTGCAATTCGAAAATACTGTCCAGCAGCGAGGGCTCGATGAGGGAGATATTGACCTGCTGGGATTTGGAGCCGATGCCGATGTACGAGCGGAAATTCTGTCCCGCACCTTTGGGCGGCCAGTTGAACAGTCTGGCAATGTCGAAATTGCGCTCCTGCAATTCCAGGAAGCCGAGCACCGATTCTTCAGTGGAGAAGCCAACGCCCAGGGAGATTGCCCCCGTGCTCTTTTCCTTGACCTCCACACGGACATCACGCTCATCGTCCTTGGGAGTCACCACAGGATAGACGTCAACCGATTCAAAATATCCCATGTTCTGGAGACGCGTCTTGGAGAGGCGAAGTTTGCCGGCATCGCCCAGGTCGCCGGGCAGAATGTTAAGTTCCCGGCGGATGACGCGGTCCTGCGTAGTTTCGTTGCCGGTGATCAACACGTCGCGGATGCGGCTGGGCATGCCTTCCTGGACATTGTAGTTCAAGTCGACGACATGAGTATCGCTGTGGCTGTCCTTGTCACAGACGAACTTCAGATCAAGGTAGCCGAGCACCTCGTATTCCGCCTTCATCCTGTTCAAGTCTAGGTTAGCCTGGGTGGAATTGAAGACATCCCCGCTCTTGAGCGAGGTCTTGGCCAGCAGTTGCTCGGCGGTGAAGCGCAGGGAACCGTTCAGCTTGATGTTGCCGATGGTATAGGGCTTGCCCTCGTAGAGGTGGTAGACTGGACGCACCCATTTGCCGCCATCCTCCTCCTGCAGCTCAATTTTCTCCACGGCAAAGTCCAGATAGCCTTTGGTCGTATACAGATCGCGCAGACGATCCTTGTCCAGAGGCAGATACTGGTCATTGAAATAGTTGCCGAACCGGAAGATGTACCGCCACCACTGGCGTTTCGTCATCAGGGCATCCGCCAGTTCGCTTTCCGTAAAAACAGTGGCTCCCACGAAGCCGACTCCCAGCAGTTTGCGCCGGGGAGTCTCCTTGATGACATAGACGATGTTCACAGTCGTGCCGTCGCTGTTGGCTTCGACATTGCTGACGACTTCCGTCCCATGGAATCCCGCATCCACATATTTGCCCAGCAGGGCCTGACGGTCGGCGGCCATCGTGTTTTCGTTCAGGATGACGCCTGTCTTGTGGTGGAGCAGATGGCGCAGGCGCTTCTCCTTGTAGTACTCATTGCCCGTGATTTTGATTTCCTTGACGATTTTGCGGGCCGTCAGAATGAAAACCACATGGAAATTGCCGTCGCTCTGTTTCTCCACCCTGGTTTCGACATCCTGAAAGCAGCCGCTTTTGAACAGTTGCGTGATGTCGTCCGACAGCACTGCCGCCGAAAATTCCGTGCCAGCCTTGGTGCGGATGGTGGAAAACACCAGCTGTTCCAGTGATTCCTGCAACAAAATGCCGCCTTTGCCCTCGGCTGTCACCTTGCCAACCGTCTCCGCCCAGACCGTGTCAAGGCAAAGCATGGCCGCCAATACGGCAAAACACACTAGGATTCTTCTTGAGAATTTCATCATGTCTCCTGGAAGTTTGGGGATTATGTTAAATGAAAAACAGTCCTTTGTCACAAAATACAGTCCAGCGTGGACAAACCAAGTAAAACTTATAACATAATGCCCAAAACCTAAATCTTCAATCGCCGAAATCTAAAATAGAAGGTATATGTTCAGTTCACTATTCAGAATGTTCATCAAACCCAAAAGGCTTTGTCCGAACGCTCTTTTCCCCGTGAGGGTAGGCAGTGCTGGCTATGTTTCAGCAAAGTGTTGCCTTTTTGTTTAATCGTCTGTTCTTCTCGTCCCGCATCCCCCACGTCCCACGTCCCACGTCCCACGTCCCACGTCCCACGTCCCACGTCCCACGTCCCACGTCCCACGTCCCACGTCCCACGTCCCACGTTCCACGTCCCACGTCCCACGTCCCCATGTCCCACCTTGCGTCTCAATTACCTAGCCTCGTGGGGAACAAAGCGACCCCCAAAGGGGCCGCGCTCCTTTACCTTATAGGGGAAACCACCCCCGCCCTCCACCCAATAAATATAATGCCTATTTTGGACGTTGTGGGCTTGCCATTGTCAATGCAACATTTTTTATAACTTTCGATGACTTTTGGAATGCCTGAATACGGGGCGCCACGGTGGCGAAGGGGCTCGCCGCCCTACCAAACCATGCGCGCTTTTCCCACGGACAAGACGGCGCGCACGGAGGCGCACCCTCCCGCGCGCTTTTCCACGGGCACCTTGGCCGAGCAGACGCTCGGCCCCCCCTCGGCATGGCATGTTTCCCCAAGGGCACCACGGTGGCGAAGGGGCTCGCCACCCTACCACAAACCATGGTGCGATTTCCCACGGACAAGACGGCGCGCACGGAGGCGCGCCCTCCCGTGCGCTTTTCCACGCGCACGACTGCGGACAGGTTCGGCAATCCTACCGCCTTGTCGTCGCTCACCGTTTCACGGCGAACAGCGTGCGGAACTCGGTTTGGCGCAACGGTTCCAGACGTAGACGTACGCCTTCAGGCTGAATTTTGGCCAGCAGAGTCTCGGCTTCTTCCAGATTGCGAGCGGAAATAAACACATTGTCCGAAATTATATCTGCCAAGGTGCCCTGGAATCTGCCCACAGGCACGATGCTTGGCATGACAATCACATCAGACATGGGGTGATAATAAAGACGAGAATAGAACTCCGCCGTCACGCCGTCAATGTCTGGTGTCAACCACAGATACAGTCGATTCTCCTTGCATTGTTCCTCCAGGAAGGCGGCCAACTGACGATTGTCGTCCTTGCCCTTGTAGTACTGGGTCAGCAGGTTCTGTTGCGTGTAGCCGTGACGCAACGCCCGGGAATTGACAGTTTCCGTGGTGAAAATCAACCCGCAGCCGATAGCGGCGAGCAACAGGATTTCCCGACCGAAAGTCAGCCGCGAATCCAGCCAGACCGCCCTGCCTCGGGCTTTCGCTGCGGCGAAGGTCACAGCGGGCAGCAGGACGAGGAATGTCCTGGGGAACGGAAAATGCCCTGACGGCAGACGCAACAGAAGAATAGCCAATACAGCCACTGCCGACGCCAGCAACAGTCCCTGGGCATACAAGTCAAGTCTGGAAAGTGATGAGCTCACATCTTTCCGCGCCCAAAGTTTCTTTCCCCACAGGCAAGGCAACAACGGCAGATAGCAGAGGCAATGCAAGGCAAAAGGCAGAAAAACTCCTGCCAGTACACACCAGAAACTTGTCCAGCCTCCGGCTTCCTGGCTAGCCTTCAGCACACTATTCCACACCGACGCGTAATACGACAGTCCCAAAAGCCCTCCGACAACCGGCGCCATGACGGCCGCCACGGCGCACCGCCAGTTGCCAGTCCGCATCTCCGTGGCTGCCAGGGCCAGGGCGACGACCAGCGGCAACATGACGGCCGTCGGCATCACCAAGGGCAGAAGCAGTGAGGCGAGGCCTAGCACGGTCTGGTTGCGCCAACTGCGCTTGACCAGCGAATCGGCTCCAGCGGTGACGGCCAGGCAAGCCAGGAGCATGGCCAGGGAGTATCCCCTCATCTGCCAGGCAAACGAACAGAAGACGGGGCTTACGGCAAGCATCATCGCCGCGCCCAGGGCTGCGCGTTTCCCGCAGTGCCGCCGCCAGCAGAGTCCGGCTGCCAGAATCGTGGCGATGCCCCAAAACAAGGACGGCAGGCGCACGAGCAGTTCGCTGCCCAGCATGTCACGTCCGAGCAGATTCATCCAGACATATTCCACGCCATTGCTGAGGAAGTGATTATTGGCTATCACGTAATTGCTGAAAATCTCGCCGAGGCTGTTCGCCCCCAGCACGAACAGTTCCAGAGACAGGATTTCATCATACCACAGTTCCGCCATAGCCCATTTGGCAACCACCAGCAGAAACAAGACTGCAATGCCTACTAGGGCAAGCAAAAAACTGTGTTTCGATTTTGACATAATCAGATTTTCTAGGGTAAATATTCAGATGGCTCGACAACTGCGATATAGGGTAGTTGTCGGTACTGTTCTTTGTCGTCCATGCCGTAGCCGACCAGATACTTGTCTGGCAACTGGAAGGCCGTCCAGTCGGCATGCAGGATGTCCTCCGTGCGCTTGTGTGCTTTTTCCGCCAGCACGCAGGTGCGGACGCTCAAGGCGCCCTGCCCCTTCGCCCATTCTCTGACGGTCTTCAGCGTCAGGCCCGTGTCCAGGACACCATCGACGAGCAGGGCATGGCGCCCTGCCATCGGCAGTTTAGCCTGCCCGCGAAAACTCAATTTGCCTGAGGACGAATTGTCGCGGTAACTGCTGACGGCGATAGAATCGATGAACAGGTCGCCTACGAGATGGCGGCAAAGGTCAGCGGCAAAGAACATGGCACCGTTCATCAGAACGAGGGCTGTCACTGGCTTCCCCTCATAGAACTCCGAAATTTCCTTGCCGATTTTACGGATACGAGCGGCTATGCGACGCTGTGAAATGTAGATTTCCATGTTCTCAGGCCCGGAGAAAAAACTGGCTTATTTATTCTGTTGCCTGGCAGTTTCCAGACGGCGGCAGATTTGGCGGCATTTGTCAAGGATTTCCTCTTCGCTGTCCACATGATGGCCGGTCATGAGGACGCGACCATCGCAGATGACAGTATCAATTAGCGAGCTGTCGGCGGAATAGACGAGATTGGAAATCAGATTGTAGTCACCGACCATCAGAGGACTGTCGGTATTGACAAGCATGCCGTCAGCCAACTGTCCGACGGCGATTTCACCAGCGTCAAGGCCAAAGGCCCGGGCTCCGGCGACGGTCGCGGCAGTCCAGACCTCGGCGGCGGAGGCAGCCGTCGGATCATCCGCCTGGATTTTGGCAGAGAGAGCGGCGAATTTCATTTCGTCGAGCATCGACAAGTTGTTGTTGGAAGCGCAGCCGTCGGTACCGATGGTTATGCGGCAGCCGGCGGCCTGGGCATCGCGCCAACGGAACATGCCGCTGCACAATTTCATGTTCGACACTGGGCAGGTGGCGATGATTGTCTGCGTCTCGGCGAGCAGTTGGATATCCTCGTCCGTCAGATGCACGCAATGGGCCAGCACGGTTTTGGGGCCGAGCAGACCAAACTTATGCAAATAGGCGATGGGCGTGAGCCCGCCGTGCTGCGCCCGGCAGTCCTCGACCTCCTTCCGCGTCTCCGAGGCGTGAATGTGCAGATAGCACCCTTCCTGGCGAACAAACTCGGCAATCTCGCGGAACGCCTGGTCGCTGACCGTGTAGACGGCATGCGGTCCGCGGGTCAGCATGATGCGGTCGCAGGGGAATTTGGCGGCAAAATCGCGCAAATTGGTTACGCCTTGCAGATTGGCGTCCTGGTCAAGTCCTCCCTGGGGGCTCAGGTGGAAATAACTGATGGCCGCGCGCAGTCCCATTTCGCTGACGGCCCGGTAGGTCTCCGCCGCCTTCCAGTACATGTCATTGACAAAGACACTGCCCGTCTTCAGCATTTCCAGCAAAGCCAGGCGCGTACCCCAGTAGATGTCCTCGTCGGTGAGGCGGGCTTCGGCTGGCCAGATATGGTCGTTCAGCCAGGAGAAGAGTTCCAGGTCGTCAGCGTAGCCCCGCAGGAGCGTCATGGGCAGATGGCTATGGGTATTGTAGAAGGCCGGCAGCAAGGCCAGCCGCGATTTGCCGTCGATGACTTTTGCAAATTCGCCGCAGATTTCCCCGCCTATCTGCTCATAGCGGTTGCCAGCGATGACGACGGAGGTTGACTTGCCGTCAAGCAGAACGTCTTTCAGAAGTATCTTTCCCATCGCGAAAATCCTTTTCTCATTTGCCATTGAGTCTCAAAGCGGGAAGCAGCTCCAGTGCCTCCCGAGGAGTAAGTTCAAAGAGCACGAAACCGGCAACGGGAGACGCCCGCGTCGCCTGAATCTGGTTTGACAGTTCCTGGAGGCTCAGCCGCGCCGTTGACACGCCCAGCCCCGGCAGCAAGGTCTGGGGGTCGCCGACCTGCGAAACTTGGCGTGCAAGATCTCCCGCCAACTGTCCTGCCGTGGCGCGATAGTCCATGGGGCAGACAAAATCAACATTCCCGTCTTTCAGCCAGCCGCTCCAATTCTGCCCCACGGTCTGACGGCAACTCGCCAAATCTGGGTAGACGGCCGCCGACACGCGCACCTTGGCGCGGACCTTGTGCACAGACGTCCGAATGTCTCCCACCAGCGAGGCAATCGTGCGGCAGCGAAACTCCTTCCAGGCCTCGTGGAGCACACCGCCCGGCTGGACATCCCGCGGCCAGTTCTGTGGCTGTCGCTGGACAAAGCGGGCAAAAGCACCCCGGCAGGTCGGACAGAAGCAAGCGTTCGAGCCAGGATAGCGAATCAAGTCAAGATGGATGCCGTCCGGCTCGCAACTTTGCGCCAAGGCAACGGCGACCTGCACCAGTCTCTGCCGGTTCAACGGTTGCGACGGACAGAGCCACGGCAAGGTCTGGCCGGCGGCGTCCTGCTGCAACAGATGTTGTGCAGCCAGTTTCTGCCTTTCGGCTTCCGGCAGGTCTTCCCGTCCGAGACAAGGCAGCCAGAAATGCACTTGCAAACGCTGTTCGCGGCAGGCAGCCTGGCAGTATTTTATCGTTTCCAGATGGCGTGGCAAATCCTGAGCCGTCAGCAAATCGTCTGGCAACCGTGGGAACACTGTATTGAGGCCGGAGCGGGCCAGGATGCGGGCCGTTTCTGCCCAAGTCTTGCCAGGCAGGCCAGAAAGACGGCGGCTCCAGATACCCCTGACTTCCCGAGGCTTGTTCAGAACCACTGCGCTGAAGCCTGACTGCAAGGCCTGAGCGCTCGCACGCGACAAATCGTAGGCGCGATTGAATTGACCTTGCTGGAAGCATTTCTCCGCACTGGCCAGGCTGGCCTTGGCCTCCGCCAGTCTTGGATTGCCGCTGCGGGCATTGGCGACGGCAAACCGCGTCTGGCTGAGCACCGTCGCCGCCCCGGCGGCAGGAAGTCCGTCGAGAAAATGCGACAACTGGGCGGCCAGGGTCCGTGCGCCTAGTTCCGGATCCTGGTTCAGATAGACATGAGTCATCCAGAAGCCGTACGCGTTTTCCAGGATGGCGGGGAACGGTGTTTTCTGTCCTCGGGCGTCATGCCACCAGGCCGTCGCCTGGCAATCTTTGGGGACATTCGTCACGGCCAGCAGTGCCTCCGACTGTTGGCGGAACGGCGCGGCACCAGGCAGTTTGTCTTTGGCAGGCACAATCTGGGCCAGAGGCGAAAGCAGCGTGGAAGAACGGGTAAATTTGCCCGTAGGGAAATGGGCGCTGGCGGCCAGGGGCGGAGGAACCGTGTGGAACAGTCCCAGTTTGCCGCCGCCCCGCTGATGGTACGTCTGCACAGAATTGAGGGCGCCGTTGCCCAGGGCGGATGGCAACGGCACCAGCACCAGCCGATAGGGACGCAGCACGCTGACCGCGCAATCTGCCTCGTCGATGACAGCAGGCAGAAGGCCGCTGAGCTTTAGCGCCTCGCCCAAATGACGACAATAGGCCAGGGTTTCCTTGCGCGTATCAGGTGCCTGGATTCCACGCAGCAAAGCCAGATTGCAGTTTGGGGTCAGGACTTCCATTTCCAGCACCTGCCAGATGACAGGCTGGCTATTGCCTTTCCAGATGGCAAAGCGCAGTTTCTGGCAATCTTTCCAGCTGGCTGGCTCGCCTTCCGGGGAAAAGGCCGTCTTGAGGATAATCTGTTCATGCCACAGGCCATCGGCCTCAGGCGAAAATACCATGGCATACCAGGTCTTGTCGACCAGCAGGTAAATATTGAACTGGCTGGCCTGCTCCGCATGTTCGCAACGGTAGCGCAAGCGCAGGCCAGCCGCCTGCGACAAATCAGTTTTCAGGGGAAAATCCCAGGCGGCCCGCTGGGAGGGAATCGTCGGGAAATTGGCCCGCATCTCCAGGCCGACCTTCCCGCCGAAATTGCGGTTGCCGGCATACGTCGCTGCGCCGCTGGGAACCCCCGCTTTCGCAAGCTTCTCCAATTCGAGCATCCTGGCCGGCAGGAGACCTGCCGTCAGAAGCAGGATGACGAGAAAGAGGATTCCCCTGGGTAGCGTCATGGTCTATTGAGCCGAATCAGCCCACATTCGCGCCGGAAGCCAGCGGTCCGTCTGTCGTCAGCAGCCGCAACTGCCCCTGGCTGTCCTGGGCAGCGAGAAGCATGCCACGCGATTCTTGGCCGAGCAGTTTCCGCGGCTTCAGATTGGCCACGATGATGACAGTCTTGCCAACCAGTTCCGCCGGTTGGTAGTTTTCCGCAATGCCAGACAGAATCTGCCGCGCCTCGTCGCCGACTTTCAACTGCAATTTCAGCAGATGCGAGGAACCGGCGACCGGCTCCGCCGCCGTGATTTCCGCCGTCTTCAGTTGGACTTTGGCGAAATCATCGATGGTGATGATGCCCTCAGGCAGCGGTTCTTCCTGCGGCTTCGACGGCTTCGGCTGCTTTTCTGGCTTTGCCTTGGCCGGAGTCTTTTCCGGTTCGCTCTTCACTAGTTGGATGCGCGGGAACAGCGGCTGCGAATCGTCGCCGATCGCCGCGTTGTCCTGCAACGTGTTCCATTGGCTCAACTTGTCCATCTGCGGTTCGATTTCGCTTTCGGACATGCCCAGCAGACGGCGCATCTTCCCCATCTTGTCAGGCATGATGGGATAGAGAAGCCCCGACACGATGCGCAGAAGTTCGGCGGAATTGCGCAGGACGGCGCCGAGTTCGGCAATCTTGCCGTTCTTGGCGAGCGTCCAGGGCTCCATGGTGGCAAAATAGCGGTTGCCGGCCTTGACGGCCTCGTTGACAGCCGCGCAGCCGCGGTCAAGCTGCATGTTCTCGATGGCCGCGCGCATCGCCTCGATGGCATTCTGGGCGGCCTGGCGCAGTTCGGCATCCGCCTCGGACGGCTGTGCGGCGGGCGGCAGTTTGCCGTCAAAATGCTTGCGCACCATGGCCGTCACGCGGCTGGCGAAATTGCCCAGGTCGTTGGCCAGCTCGGAGTTGAATTTCAGCACGAACAGTTCCTCGGAGAAGGAGGCATCCTGCCCGAGGGACATCGCCGACATCAGGAAATAGCGCAGAGCATCGGCGCCGTACAGTTCCAGGATGTCCATGGGATTGACCACGTTGCCCAGGGACTTGCTCATCTTCGTCTCGCCGACCAGCCACCAGCCGTGGGCGAAAATCGCCTCGGGCAGTGGAAGCCCCATCGCCATGAGCATCGTCGGCCAGTAGACGGTATGCGTAGTCAGGATGTCCTTGCCGATGAGATGGTAGGAGGCAGGCCACCAGCGAGCGAATTTCTCGTCATCGGCCTTGTAGCCGACGGCACTGATGTAGTTGACCAGCGCGTCGAACCAGACGTAGGTGACATAATCCTTGTCGAAGGGCAGTTCGATGCCCCAGGACAGCCGCGATTTCGGGCGGCTGATGCAAAGGTCCCCCAGCGGCTTGTTCAGGAAGCCCAGGGTCTCCTGGCGGCGATGCGCAGGCTGGATGAACTTGGGATGTTCGTTGATGTAGTCAATCAGCTGCTGCTGGTAGTTGCTCATCCGGAAGAAGTAATTCTTCTCCACCAGTTTCTCGACAGGACGATGGCAGTCTGGGCACAGTCCGTCCTGCAAGTCTTTTTCCGTGAAGAAGCGCTCGCATGGCACGCAGTACCAGCCCTCGTAGGAATCGGAATAGATGAGCCCGCGGTTGTTCAAATCCGTCAGAATCGCCTGGACAATCTTCTTGTGGCGGTCCTGCGTCGTGCGGATGAAATCGTCGTTGGTGATGCCCAGGCGCTCCCAGAGTTTCTGGAACGGAACCACGAACTTGTCGCAATGCTCCTGCGGTGTGCAGCCGAGTTTCGCCGCCGCCTGCTGGACCTTCATGCCGTGCTCGTCGGTACCGGTCAGGAAAAATGTGGGGTCGCCGAGCAGACGGTGCCCGCGCGCCAGCACGTCGGCCAGGATGGTCGTATAGGCATGCCCGATATGCGGCTTATCATTGACGTAGTAAATCGGTGTGGTTACATAGAAAGTGCCTTTGCCCATGATTGATATATCTCCTATGTTATGATTTTGGTTTGTGTGCCCGCCGCGCGTTGCGCTTCCCTAAAAATTTCTGGCGGCTCTCGCCGAGAAGCCGCCAGGAGGTTTGGGGAATGGGAAGAGCGGGAAAACTGCAGATCAGTTGATGATCTGGCAACCGACCTCGCGGTTATCGAAGAGCAGCACGGCGATGATAATCAGCATCGAGACGATGATGATGACATACGCCGCGCCGTAGACCATGTATGTCGAAGGCACGTCCGTATGGTTGGCGATGGCATCTGCCAGCCAGAACAACTGCCAGTTGGGGATTGCCGCATAGAAGAAGGAGGCGATGAGGCTGCCGGAAGCAGGCAGGGGATTGCGGTAGTTGCCGCCTTTCGGCACACGCGGACGATTGTCGGTACGGCGGAAGACGTAAGAGGTGAAGGAGCCTTTGATGTGTTCCTTGCTTTCTGAGATGTTCTGCGCCTCGTCGGTGAGCATCAGGACTTCCCATTTCTGGAGGTCGGCGTCGTAGCGGCCCAGGCGGTTGGGCGTGCCTTCGACGTCCTTGATGTTGTCCTTCCAGTCGGGCGTATCGTTCCAGCTGGCGGAGGCGTCCGGCCCCAGGTTGTTGGGCAGATGGCGAGGCTTTTCCTTGCTCGACCAGACGACAAAGGCCTCCCCGTCGTCAACTTTCACGGGGACTTCCCATTTGCCGACCTCAGCCAGTTCGGTGGGTGCGAAGGTGTAGGAGGACATCCACAGGGCGCCGTCGCCTTTGGGCGGAGCGTCCTGCCATCTCTCGTAGGTATGGCGGCCAACCAGGTAGTCGGCCATCAGGCCCACCAGGAACAGAGCCGAGCAAATGAGCAGATTGCTGACCAGGTTGAAGCGCGTGGACAAGGTGGTTGCCAGGCATCCCATGATAAGCACGGAATAGACAACCAGCACCAGTCCAGGCACAAGTTCCCCGGACAGCCCGACACGCTCGCCCTCATACGGCAGGAAATGGGCAAACACGGCGCAGCAGGGAATCGTCACCAGCAACGCCAGAATGGCCGCCATCGGGAAGGACGAGCGGGTTATGTAGTTGTAGATGGCAGCGGCGGCCATCCCCAGCGCGAGAGCGCCGAAATAGGCGCCCATCACGTACATGTCGATGCGGAACTGGTCTCCCGCGACGCGCAGGGCAATCAGGGAGGCCAGGGAAGTCAGGATGCAGAAGACGAAATTGGCGCCCAGGATGCCTAGGATTTTGGCGATGATGAAGATGGGGCGGCGGACAGGCTTGGACAGCAGCAGCAGGGCCGTGCCGTTGTCGATTTCGCGGGAAATGGCGTAGCTGGAGATGAGGATGGCCAGGCCCCAGCCGAAAAGCATGGTGGTGGCCATGCAGCTGTCAACCACCAGTTTTTCCTGCGCGTTGAAAACGAACATCGTGAAGACAGGAAACAGGCCGATGAGAACCAGGGAGGTCAGGAGGACGAGCAGGAAAATCGGTTCCCGCAGGCTTTCCCGGAAGGTGTTTTTGGCAATCTGGATGAGGGCAGTGAACATGTTCCTGTTTTCCTGTCTTGTGAGTTCAGTAGAATCAGTTGGCGGAGATGCCGCGGTCGTTCATGCGCGCCTTAAAATCGTCGAAATCGCGATGAAGTCTCTTCTGGTTGAGGAGAAAGCCCAGTTCCTTGGCGCATTTGCTGGGATCATTGCCGTCGATGATGTGGACGGTGGAAAGGCTCTTGGCCACCTCGATGTACTTTTCAGGCACGGCGGCGGCTCCGCCGACGATGACCACGCGCTTGGGATTCACGAAGGTGATGAGGTCGCCGAACTTGTCGGCAGGATTGATATCGGGCTTCTGGGGTGTCGGCAGAAAGAACATCTGCGTGCTGCCGTCGAGGTCGGTAGAGAACAGGATAACCGGCTGCTTGGTGCGGTACTGGGCCAACTCGCAGAGAAGACGGCAGTCAAGATAGTTGCCGGTGACGAGCAGGGTTTCGGCCTGGGTCCGACCCTCACGGCGGAAGGCGCTGCAGCTGGCGAGAAGGACGGCGAGAAGGGGAAGAAGGGCGAGACGGAGAGATTTCATTGATGGCTCCTGAGTTTGATTGGCCAGGGTTGCAGACGACATGCCCCGGCAGTGGGAGGAACGCCACGAGGATAAAAATCCTCGCGAGGTTATTCAATCGATAATCGTAAATAATATAATATGTTCTGAAACTGGAAAGTATCAAATCAACACAGTGGATTTTCGGCCATTTTTTCACCAAATGCCAGAAAAAGTCCCTGCGGAGGCTTTTGGACACGCGACATGGCCACGCACGAGAGGGTGCGCCGCGGCCATGCCTGTGGCAATGCCTGAAAAGATGTGCCTTGCCGCATCTTCGCAGAATGATGACTTTTTTTCATCTGTTTAGTTTGCAAAAGGGCAAATTAGGATTTATGATTTATATGATAGCGAAAACTGCTCGCGAGCGATGGCGGCAGCCAGGGGCTGGCCGCACTACCGCTCCACTAACCTTTTTACGTTTTTCAACCATGACAGACAACTTGCAAGAACTGCTGGTCAAGCCGCATCCAGGTCCCGCCAATGCCGTGATTTTCCTCAGCGGCAGTGGCAGCAACGCGGAGGAAGTCCTCAAATTCACCGTCTCCCGCACAGATGCACCGTATGTGCTGAAGGCGCTGGTTACTGACGCACCGGAAACCAGCAGAGCGCGTGAATTAGGCCAGAACTACGGTTTGCCCGTCATCGAAGAAGACATCCGCAAATTCTACCACGACAATGGCGAAAAGCGCGTTTCCATTGCGACCCCCCGAGGACAGGAGCTGCGCCAGCAGTGGACAGACAGGCTGCGCGAAAGGCTGAAGCCCCTGCAAGTCGATTTTGCCATCTTCGCGGGCTTTGTTCCCCTGACGAACATCGCCGAGGATTTTCCCTGCCTCAACGTGCATCCTGGCGACCTGACGTACCTGAAAGACGGCGCGCGCTACCTGGTCGGTCTGCACACGATTCCCGTAGAGCGTGCCATCCTCGAAGGGCTTGACTACCTGCGCAGTAGCGTCATTCTCGTCCGCCCCTACAGTGGCAAGGGCGAGGACATGGACAACGGTGCCCTGCTGGGCATTTCGGAGGAGGTTCCAGTTGACGTCAGCGAGTCGGAACTGGCCGAACTGCGCCAAGTGGCGGCGGCCCGGCCAGCGGTACGGCCTGTCGGCGGCTACCAAGACAAGCTTGCAGCAGTGGCCAAGGAGTACCAAGAGCGGCTGAAAGTCGGCGGGGATTGGAAAGTCCTCCCCCGCGTTGTCTGGGATTTTGCTTCCGGCCGCTACGCCGAGGACGCGGCGGGGCAGCTGTACTACCGTTTGGGGCAGAAATGGCATCCTGTGGAAACCGTCATTTTCTCAGGAGATTCCAGAGAGCCCATCTTCGCCGGTTCGGAAATGTAAAACCTGTTACTGGAGACCACCATGCTGAAACCTAGACTTGTCCTGTTAGCCCTGCTTGCCCTGCTCTCATGCCAACTTTTCGCTGCCGACAAGGCGCCTGAAGCCATCATGGGCCCCCGCCGTCCGGGAGTCATCAATCCCCAGACTCCCGCCTACTGGGTGGACGATTTCGAATATGCCAAGGCCCTGGCCCAGAAGAAACAAAAGAAAATGGTCTTGCTCTTCACCGGCTCCGACTGGTGCGTCTGGTGCAAGCGGCTGAACAAGGAATTCCTGCAACAGGACCGCTTCAAGGAATTGGCCAAAAGCAAGTTCATTGCCGTCTATCTGGATTTCCCCGCCCAAAAGCCCATGCCCGAGAAGCTCA
>Ga0310696_10004249_pt1 | contig 17625 bp, 13 predicted proteins | sample AusTroGonzalo_MG_4_FD_203885 | JGI IMG/M metagenome (GOLD analysis project Ga0310696, IMG submission 203885) | Bovine rumen microbial communities from tropical cattle in Woodstock, Queensland, Australia - Gonzalo_02 (v2) (version 2) | ecosystem: Host-associated > Mammals > Digestive system >...
CGCTTACCTTCTCGACGATGGCGGCCAGAAGGTGCGTTGCGCCGGAGTCGTACTTGAACACCGTGCCCGGCTCGTGGTCAATCGTGTTGTTCAGCAATGCCTTCACCCAGTCGCCGGAGATGTCATCGCGTTCCGCGTCCGTGCGCTTCGCCCCGAAATTCATGGTGAGCAAATCGCGCACCCGGACTTGTCGAAGGTTTTCGGACTGGTTTGTCGGCATCGCTTCCGGGAAAAACGAAACCACGCGGCGATCGAGGTCTATCTTGCCGTCATCGACCAGAAAGCCAACCGCCGTTGACGTGAAGCTCTTGGAATGGGAATAGAGCATGTGAGGCTCGTCAAGCGTGTTCTGCGGCGCCCATGTACCCTCGGCGATTGTCTTTCCGTGCCGGACGATGACGAAACCATGCAGGAATCCTCCTCGAAATCCATTGGTCGCCGCTGTCGTCTCACACTCCTCAATCCAGCGCAGTATGGCCCGGGACGAAACCCCTTGGGATTCTGGAGTCGTCAGCGCGAGGCCCCTCTCGGATGCGGCTAGACCGCCCGCGCAAGGCTCGTAGGCAAAGGCGGTCGTCGCCGCCAATAGAAGAATCATTTTCATGGTGTTATTATACCATAAACCCCTACGTGCGCAGAAGCATACGCTAAGATGTCCATGCAGATAAGTGATTTGGCCGACAGTCGATGAGACAATCACACGCGGCACACGACAGGCAACAAGCCCATTCCCACTCTTCATTTGAGCATTTTTCTTTCTAGTTCGTCACGGTCGGCGAGTACGAGCGGATAGTCGACAAGGGGCAGTCCGGAGAAAGTGACGGCGTCGTTCGCCTCGCTTCGAGAAGCGACCTCGTACACGCCACCGCGCAGCATATCGACGAGAACCGGATTCTTCGGCGCGAGGGCGGACGGAACCGAGAGCGCGGCGTCTGTCCGCGCATTGTAGCACTTCCCGACGTACGCAAACGAGAAGTCAAACGCGGCGTAGTAGGCGAAGAAAGGCGAACCGTCTGCTGTGCGGAACACCGCCGCCACAGTCGGCGCACCCGCGCCGGAAGGAACTTCAAGCGAGATTTTCGCCGAAGCGTCGTAAGAGGCTGTCGAGAATAGCGCATTGTAGTTTCCAAACGCATAGTACGACATCTTCGGCTTGTATGTCCAGCCATTCAGGATTCCGTGTTCGGCCGGATGCCTTTTCGTTATGTTGGCCATCGAATAGTGGCGGGAGATATCCGCCATCTGGTAGAAGGAGCTTCGGACGATTCCGGCACGGCGATCGGTGAAGAACCGCCTGAGAAACCACTTGGCCTGATTCGCCTGGCTCTGCCATCCCTCCTTGCAGACGCCGTTCGGATAGAGCCAGTGATTCGCCGGAAACCAGCAGGGAAAGCCAGACTCTCCCTGCCATATCTCGACATGCTTTCCACCCTTCGCGTCAATGAACGCACGCACGTCGCGCAGGATGGCGACATAGTCGTCGGTCGACACAGCCGCAACCTTCTGCTCGTGCCTAAGGCGTTCAGGAACGCATCCGTAGGCATGTCCGCACCAGAAGTCTATGGCCGCCGCGCCGCCCAGCTCAAAGAAATTCCGCTCCCATCCGTTCAGCGCCGGGGAACAAGTTACGCCTCCTATCTTCGCCTCCGGCATCTCGCCTCGGATGACGCCGCCCGTCAGCTTGACGAGTTCAAGGTACTCTTTTGCGTTTGGATTGCTCGGCTGCCAGAACTGCTGTATGTTCGGCTCGTTCCATATCTCCCAATGCGTGACCTTGCCCTTGTATCGTTTCGCAAGCTCGCGCACATACGCGCACCACGCGGCGCGGCACTCTTCGCCGTAGAGCGTGGGAACGCATCCAACCGCCGCGCCGGTGTAGCAGTTCGTCATGTACAGCGTGTTGCCGAATGAAACGGAGAACCACGGACGGATGCCGCGTTTCGTCAGGTTGTCCACAATGCCGTCGAGAACAGAGAAGTCATAGACTCCCTTCCGCTTCTCGCAGCGGCTCCACATCGTCTGGACGCGCGCCCACTTGACGCCCGCCGCCGCGAGCTTGTCGTAGCATCCATCAGGATTGAAGAGACCTCGGTCAAGCCCCTCGAAACCGATAGACGCATTGGACGATTCGGGAATATCTGCGGACTTCGGCACGGCGAGAGCACCGATTCTCTTCAACCCCTCAATCGGCGCGTCAAACACCTTCGCCGCAGACATGCCGCAGTCTGGAATGGCTGGGTCGTAGCCAGACGCCGGGATCTCAGCCCCAAACCACGGTTCGGCAAATTCCGCACCAGTTACACTTGTCGCCACGGCGACCGCCGCCAAGATTGTTCCGTACAATGTTCTCATCTTTACTCTCCTACCTTGCCTTAGGTATAAATGCTTTCTATTTATTTAGGCACGACTTCGTTGTCGCGGAAGACGTTGGCGGGGTCTTGCTTATCGCGCTTGGAGAAGGGATAGCGCACGGAATCGAAGCGGTTGCCGACAAAGAGTCCTCCCTTGCCAAGCCCCCACAGCCGCATCCCTTCGCGTCCGCCGAAGAACGCATTGCCCATGAAGCGGTTTTCCCCGCAGTAGTAGAGGAGGATGCCGATGCCGCAGTCCGTGAAGCGGTTGCGGAAGAACTCCGACAGCCGCGTCCCGTTTACCTTGACTGCATTCGCGCAGTCGAAGAACTCGTTCCCCTCGGCGCGGCACTCGACGCAGTTGAGAAAGGAAAAGGCATAATCGCACCTGATGGCAAGATTCCGCGAAATCTCCACCTTGGACGAGTTCAGGAACATCACAGGCGAACAGTCGGTGAAATCACAGTGCTCCACTTTCGATCCGTTCCCAAACTGGCAATAGAGAAACCCATGGATGAACGCCGCCTTCTTCTTGGACGGCTCGAAGGTCTTCATCCCCGAGAATCGACAGTCTGCAAGCAAGACACGGCCGTTCTGAACCGCAATGCGAAAGTCGTTGGTGAACGTCCCGTGCGCGACAAAGTCAACTCGCCTCGCATCAAGTCCGCCGTCCTCGATGCGCAAACTGCCATTGCCAACAAACTCTATGCGCGTTCCCGGGGCTATACGCAGCGATTTGCCGCGCATCGCGACAGGCGCGTCGATCGTCCGACTGCCCGACCACACTTCCTCCGCCGCAAGCGCAACGCTGCCGACGAGAACTGCCAACAGCGAGAGAATTGCCGATTTCATGTTCATTCCTCCTTTAGTTTCAGGCGGACATCCGCGAAGTACTCTATCGCCTCGCGGGCGAACGCGGCGTTCGCGCCGAAAAGCGGACACTCCTTGGTGTCGTAGCCATTGCCCGTCGCGGAGCCTATGTTGTACGTTCCGCAGAAGAACACCTTGCCAAGTCCCGCCTTTCCGCGCACGGCGAGGACCTTCTTCCCGTCTGGTCCCCAGCCACGCGCCTCGCCATCCGGCCCCGGCCTGATGGCGAAGGAATCGACGTACATCGTCTCGCCCTCCACGCCGTCGGCGAACTTCATCTTCCGCGCAAAGTTCTCGACCTGCTCGGGGGCCTTCTCGACAATCTCCGGGAAAGGAGTCTTCGTGTCGAACCGCTTGTGTCCGCAGAGTCCCCCTTCGAGGAACACGCCGCCGCCGCCCTTCTCTACATACGCCTTGACCGCAGACGCGAATACGTCCTTGTCGTATGGCTTCTCAGGCAGAAACACGCAGTCGTACTTGTCGAGCGCCGCGAGCGAGAGGACGTCGAACTCCTCCGCCGCCACGTTCTCGAACCGCTCCAGCCACGCCAATATGCAAGGCGACGAAAGTCCCTTCATCACGCCCACCTTGACCTTGCGGCCTATGCGGCGCGGCTTCATGACGACCTGCGCGGAAGCCGCGGTCTGGTCGATGAGCTTCAGCGCCGCCGCCTCGTCGAACGACCACTCCTTCGGGACGTCGGGCGGATGGTTCGTCCCCGTTATCACGTCGATGTCCTTGGCGTGGCGCCTGAAGTTCTCGAGCGCAAAGGCATAGTCGGACTTCGCCTTGTCGCGTCCCTCGGCGAGCAATTTCACCGCCTCGGCATTGCGTCCTTCCGCGACAAGCGCGTTCGCCTCGCGTACGCACAGGCGGGCGCGGGCCGTGGCGAGCCAGAACGGGGCATACTTGACGAACTTCATGAAGTACTTGCGCTTGAAACGGTCGAGCGACGCGGCGCGCGGCTCCGCCTCCTGAAGTTCCTTCACGCAAAGCGCGGCGGCCTCGACCTGTCCCTTCATCAACTCGACGGAATCCACAATGGGCGCGTACTTCACCTTCCCGAGCGTCGCCTTGTTGTCGGGGTTCAGTGGGTCGTACATCGGATCGCGCCTTGCATTGTTCCAGTACTTCACCTTCGCGGCTGGATCGCGCAGATACTCGGGCATGATGCCGCTTGAAAGCACCTTCTCCATGCAGGGAGCCAGCTCTCGTCCCCAGAACGTTGCGCAGATGCGGCGAAGGTTGTCGGACATGATTCCAACAGGGCCGACATGGTCGTTTGCTCCATCGTAGTACGTGTAGCCGTCGAACACCTCGGCGTTCGGCATGTCCTTGGCCCACAGCGCCTCGTTCAGGAGAAGAAGCGACTCCCAGTGGAGATATGTGTCCGTCCCCTGCGTCGTCATGAACGTAGCCGACCCCTCTTCGCAGCACGAGGCGATCTTGCGGTGGTAGGTCGAGAATATTCCCGCCGTCAGCGGATACGTGTCGCTGAAGTGGAACGGACGGCGCGGAATGAGCGAACGTATCTCGCGCATGACCTTTGGCGTCGTTATCCAGCTCGAGAAGTAGAAGTCCTTGTCGGCAAGCGATTCGTCAAGATGTCTCCAGTACTCCGGCATCGACTCCTTCCACTTCGCCGTCCTGTCCTTCTCCGGCGTCAAAAGCGCGTTGAACGAATAGGGGTATATGCACGAGCCTATGACCGCGCCCGGAACGCGCTTGCGCAGCACGCGTGTCCAGATGTCGAACTGGTTGACGCTGGCCTTCCAGCGCTCGTGGTCATTCCACTTTGCGCGGCATTTCGCGCAGCGGCGCGACCACATTTCCGGGTCCTTCCAGCTGCCGCCATCGACGGGGTGGATGTTGAGGACGGACTGCTCCGCGCCTACGTCTATCAGGAACTGCGCGAACCTCTCCGCCGCCGCCTCTGTCAGCTTGTCGTCCGCCCAGCAATAGTAAGAGTCGTCCCACGGAACGTGGGATTTTACGCACGGCCAGGATTCAAGCGTCACGTCCTTCGGCGCATTGCCGCGCTGATACACCGCCGTCGTGCCATAGACGTTCGCCCAGATGCCGCGCTCGGCGGCGTAGTGCGTCACATCGCGCCAGAACGCCTTGGTCTTGGCGTCGGACTCGGGCGTAACGCCGAAGTGATCGCAGAACATGTTGAACTTGCCGCGAAGCATCATGTCGAACCCAGCCTTGAGCGCGGCGACGCGTCCCATGGCGTCCTCGCCCTTGGCCAGCAGGTTGAGTCCGCGTCCGATGGAGACCGATCCTCGATAGAGCACGTCCGGCCAGTCACGCACGACCGCCGGCGCGACCCTGCCGCCGTCGGCGGCCATCTGCGCCAGCGTCACCGCGCCGTAGAGCGCGCCTATAGGGTCGTGTCCGACGATTACGACGCGCCCCTTCTCGGCCTTGACCGCGTAGCCCTGCGGCTTCTTGGGGACGTCGAGCGAAAAGTCCTTCGCCAGGGTATCGGCGCATTGCGAACCTTCGACGGCGATGTAGATGCCGTTCGCCGACGCGCTCTTGCCGTCCCATACGGAAACCGGCCCCTTCGACATCGTCTCCCCGGCGGCGATTTCGCACTGCCGCTGGTCCTGGTGGAACACCGGCAGTGCGGATGCGTTGAACTCCGCACCGCCAAGCGCACGATATTCCTTGACGACCGGCTGGAGAATCGGACGCGCCATAGCGGACACGGTCGCAGCCACCATCGTCATTACAATCAGTCTTTTCATTTGAGTATCTTCCTTTGGTTTCTTAAGTTTCTGGGGATCGCGACACACACCCTTTTTGCATACAGCGTTCGTCACATCTTTTCGACAAGCCACGCCTTGAAGAACGGATTGGCAAATCTGTATTTACCTCCAAACCGGTATATGATCCGCTTGGCGACGAGCCGGTTAATCGCCGTGCGCAGAGCGCCGGTGCTTGTCGTGCCTACGCGCTGCATGAACTCCTCGGAGAAGATGCTCGACGTGTCAAGCGCGGAAAAAGCCCTCAAGACCGAGACCTGAAGAGGCGTCATTTGACGAACCGACTCGCCAAACGCCTCCCCTTCACGCGCAAACACGCAGTCGAGGGCGCGTGGAATATCCTTCGCCGTCACCTCGGAACCAGGTTCAGTCGTGTCCCAGATCGCCTCGCAGAGCTCCTGAACGTCGCCAGTCACGGAATCCGCGTATCCTATCAGCATCCGTACAGCCTCCGCACCGACCTTCCTGTCGCCTTTGCGAAACCTTGCGGCGATGAACCGCTCGAACTCGGACGATCCGATCGGACCAACCGTGAACGTCGCCGCCGACTTGAAGAACGGACTCTGGCTGTCGTCGAAAATGCGCATCATGTCGTTTCGAACACTGCCCGAGAAGAAGTATGGCGTGTCTGGCTGGAACTGTATTGTCGAGCGCATTTCGGCGAGGACGACATCCGACCGGTCAATGTCCAGTATGTCCTGGAACTCGTCGAAGACCACGCATATTCGCTCGTCCTTCGCAAGACGGCGAATCATGCCCATGACCGCACCAAGCGAATCCGGAGAGTTGGCGGCGCGAACGTCCACGGAAATCTGCGGAGCGCCCGTGTTGACGTCGAAAGACAGAGACGGACGCAGCTGGTGTACGAACGACATCGCCTTCTTGATGAATGACATGCTTTCGTTGGCCTCGGAGATTCCGTTCATGACCCTTCGGCAGAAGTCCGAAAGGGTCTGTATGCAGTACAGGTCAACGTAGAGCATCCGCATCTTCTTCATGCCGCCAATTGCATGACGTATGAGGGATGTCTTGCCCATGCGCCTCTCGCCATGCACGACGACGTTCTGCCCAGACTCGGCAAACGACCTCAGCTGACGCTCAAGCTCGGGCCTCGGGCAGAAGAACTCGCCGTCAACCGCGCACCCATGTCTGAATGGATTCACGATTTGCTCCTTTTTAGACAATTTTTCATGCGCATAATTATACTACACCAAAGAGAGCAAATCAAGTGTAAACCTTCTGTCTGTCGGGGCGGCAAGGCGCAAAAATCTCATCTTCATCCTCCAAAAGTCATCTGCCTCGGGCACTTTTGGAGCGCCAAGTCCATTCCGGCTCTGATGTTCATTCCTCTTTCAGCTTTAGACGAACCCCCGTGAAATACTCCACGGCACCGCGCACGAGTTCCGCGTTCCCGATGCGGCACTGCTCCTCGTCATGCTTCGTCCAGACAACTGACGTCGCCGACGTCGCGCTTGCGCCGAATGCCGTCGCGGACAACGCAATTGCCACACCAACAAGCAGTGAGGTAGCCTTGCCTTGTCCATGTTCTTTGCAAATATTTTGCATAACGATCTCCCAGAAGCCGAAGCGACACCATACCACCCCGACGGTCCGCGAATATTATACCGAAACGAAAACCGCCGTGGCTTTATTTTGCGAAAATTTCTGTTGCGCTATTGCGCAATGGGCGGTCAGAAGACTGGATGCCGCCAAAAACCTCCTACGGAGCAGAGACCTTGGCATCGAAACGATAGCCCAGATGTGCGGCTACAAGACGAGCGCGGCGTTCTGCAACTTTTTCCGCGCCGAAACCAGCCTCTCCCCCACCGTCTTCCGCGAGAGGGGATAGTAGCGCCCCAACCCTCATTCCACGGCCCCGATTCTGCATTCAAAGGTCTCGACGTTCACCGACGAGCTGTATTTCTTGCCTTTGAACTCGAATTCGAGGATATCCTCGTCGCCACGACGGCCCTGGTAAATACGCTTCCCCGTCAGCATCGGCTCGGCCCATTTCTGGAGATGGGCGTTGAACTCCTTCAGCATCGACCAGCCTTCCGGATGCTGGCGGACGCCGTTGCGTCTCTGCGGACTTGTCCAGGTGAAATACGCGATGCCGCTTATCCCGTGGTTCAGCGCGAGCATCGCCATCGCCTGCACCTCCGCCGGGGTGGGCGGACGCGTCCAACTTCCCTCGCCGCCAAAGTTCTGCAGCCAGAGCCAGCTCGCAACCCCGGGCCGTCCCTCTGTATTCTGCTTCAGACGGTTGGCGTGATTGGCCACCATGGTAATCTTTGCGTTTGGAATTGGATACGGATCGGTGGAAAGGATGTCGGCCGCGTTCTTGTTGGAGGAGACGGCATTGATTACATTGAGCCAGGTGAGACGCCCCGGATCTATTTCGTGACAGAGCTGATTGCGAAGAAGATTCTCCTCCACCTCGCCGTCGGTCTCGTCTGCAGTGTGCCAACAGAGAATGTTTGGTATTTCACGATATCTCAGCATCTCATCCACGAAACACTGCCGTGCAAAATCGGAGTTGATGTTCTTCTTGCCGATAAATGGAGACCAGTGGATTATGTAGATTCCGTGCTTTACGGCAATGCGTGCAAAGTCGGCCAGGCCCACTCCGACGCGCCGATTCACGGCATACTGCTTTTTGAGCCAAGACGGCATCGACTTCGTCTTCTCGAACCATTCTTCAGGAATGTCCGACAAAGTGGACTGCCAGTCGAGAACCGCATTTATGCCGTGCGCAGCCATGTCGGCGTACAAGGCGTCGTTTGCCGACTCCCACTCTTCGCGGGTCTTGAAATCCCCGTCTGCGCACGACTTCCAGGTTATGACGGGCAGAAAGAACTTCCCGTTGACGTAGATGTTCTGGTCGCGAATCTCCACTTTCGTCCGCGCAGGATCAGGCTTCGGGCGCGGCACTTTCCAGAACGTCTCCATACTGGACTTCTCCACCGCGCCGTCCGGCTTGACAAGCGAGACTTCGCAAATATGGCGTCCGTCCGGCAAAGTGTCTATGGCAAGCGTCGCCTCGCTGTGGAAATAGACAGGCGCAACCGTGCGTGACGCGATTTCCTTCTGCCCGTCACGGATGCAAAAGCGAACGGAGTATCCAGCAAGCGACGTGTCGTGTACAATGTCCAGCGCCGCCTTCACCTCGCCGGCACCCGCATAGATCACATGGTCGAGCCGGAAATCGAAGTCGCCGCGCGCGGCGGCGGCCTGTTCCTTCGCGATTTGGACGAGATCGGCAGGGATGCCCGAGATCGCGTTGAACGCGGCGGTGTCGTGAAAACTCCCACTGCCGAGCTTCGCCCACGATGAAACTTCCTTGATGCCGTAGTTGCCTCGGCAGAAGTTCATCTTCCAGTTCTTCGAGAAGACCAGGCCCGAAAGCGCCAGCGACGAATAGGGTATCTCGATCTCCACCGTCCAGTCCTTTTCGTGTAGCTGGACGGCGGCCTTGGCGTCACCGCAGAAACCGGTCTTGTAAACGTTTCCCGCGACGTTCACCGCGAGGTGTGCGTAGTTGCCGGTGTCGCCCGCGTCGATGAATGTCTCCACGCAGTCGCCGCTGAACGCACCCTTCGACGAGGCGACGGTCTTCTCGCGCGCGGCGAGGTCGGCGAACTCGCACCGATAGGCGACGTAGAGCGCCGATTCGCCGCAGAAGGCGTAGGCGCACGTCGCCTCCGTGATTTCACCGCCATCCTTCGCCGACGTGAAGGGCGGCGTCCTGTATGCTTTCGCCCAGCAGGGGTCTGCGAGGTCGCCATCCACGATGTTCGGCGGCGGCAGAGTCGGAATCCCGACCGCCACCGTCGATGCCATGCCGCCAGAAGCCGCCAAAAGGCAGAAAACTACCGCTACCCATCGTTTCATGGCGCAATTATACCATATGCGCGCATCGCCCATCAAGCCATATTTGCGCAATCGCATTGACGATTTGCGCAATCGCAGTTGCGCCAAAACGGAGACCTCCGCTGCTTTATTTTGCGAAAATTTCTATTGCGCAATTGTGCAATGGGCGTGCGGCGCGTCCCAGACGTTTATACGGGGACTGACTCGCGGCGGTAAAGGCCCATTTAATCCGTGTCTTAAACATCACCTCACCTCGAAAAGCGCGGCTTCGTTCGGAGGAAGTTCGATCGCATCCGCATTGACCTTGCCGCGCCAGACGCGACCGATGCGCCCCTTCAGCGAGACAGGGCATGTAATCGCGCGCGGCTCGAAGTTGATGGCCATGACAATGGCCGAACCGTCGGCTGCGGGATGCTCCGTAATGCCAACCCACGGACAATCGCCTTTCTCCACGACGCGCTTTACGCCGGCGATCTTCATGGCCTCGCGGAAGACAAGGTAGTAAGGCTGCACCTTCTCGCCCGTAAAGGCATCTGTACGCATTATAGCCTGTCTGTCAATCGGCGCGTTGCAGACAAGCACCGTTCCCTTTCCGCACTTGAATCTGGTGAACGCAGGCTCGCCATCTAAAGTCCTGCCCAGAACCTCGCATTCCCTCGCGATGAGTTTGCACGTTCCGGAATCTCCGCATGAAATCTTTCTTCCGGGACACGCATCAAGCTCAAACGTCCTCTGGATCGGCGAAAGCGAACAGTAGTCCACTTCAAGCCCGGCATGTTGACGGAGCGCTGTGAAGCGGGACGCCGCTGAATATACCAGCAGCACGGTCGCGCCCTCCTTCGCCTTGGCGAAGATGCGCTTCTGCGCAAGATATGAATAGCTGGCATCGCTTTTAGGCGAACAGACGATGTAGAAGCCCGACTCCGGCAACTCATGCTCCGCTCCGGCAAATCGCGGATCGAAGCCGGCCTGACGCGCAAGAAGATACGCGCCAAATCCCGGAATCCAGCCGGCGCTTCTCTCTGGAACGACGATGACGGCGTCCGTACGACGCCGGGGAAGCTTTCGGAAAGGAAGGGACGCCCGGAACCTCTGGAACTCCTTCATCTCCCGCATGACGGGCTTCGGCGAGTAATCCTGCCTCAGAAGGCCGAGCTCGCGTTCGTTTGCCGTGTCGACATAGGGAGGGAACTCCAGCACTTCCTGATCAGAGTTGCACCACCAGAGGCATCCCTTGAGGTCGTTCGCCCACGCGCTGAACAACGTGCAGCGCATTCCGGCGGCGGTACGCGCGTCGCTCGTGCAGCTTGTGCCGAGATTTCCGATCTCCTCGACGAAGCAGGGCCTGCCTCCGAGGTCGGCATAGAGAAGCGATTCGGCGGTGGGATGCAGCTCTGTGCGCATCGTGTTGAAAGCCTCCTTGCCGCATCCGCCCACGTAGAAAGCATATGGATGCGTGCAGAGGATGTCCGAAAGCTCGCCGTTCAGGCGGATGGGCGCACGGTCGCGCTCGCAGGTGGAGAGTCCGTGCATCCCGGATACGACGGGGCGCGACGGATCCGCAAGGCGTATCGCCGAGCCTATGTGATCCATCCAGTTGTAGAACTCCGCCTGCGTCGTCTCGCCCATGCAGTTGCACTCGTTTCCGAAGTCCCAGGCGGCAATGGCCTTGTGGTCCTTGAGGGCGTTCACGAAATACCTGACGAACCGCGTCTGCCACATGATGGCCTCCGGGTCGGTGAGGACGTTCTTCTCCTCGAACACTACTGGGACGAACTGCCGCCCCGACATCCAGCCCGTCACGATTCCCACGATGAGCTTGATGCCGTTCTTCTCGGCGACGTCGCACATGAACCTGAAGCGGCGCACCATCTCGTCGTCGACGCCCGCAGGGTTTGTGAGCGGCTTGTCGTTCTGGAGGTAGCTCTTGTAGGCGCCGCCTGCGGCGCAGACGCCGGTGAGGGGCTGGAAGTCGTTCCAGAGCGGGAATACGCGCATCACGTTCACTCCGTTCTTGGCCAATTCGCCGATTTCCCTCTCCACGACGTCCGGGCACCACTCCCGCCACATGTACATTCCGGCGTTCTTCGCCCAGTAGTTGCACCCAATGAAGAACTCTCCCTGGGTGAAGATGTCGTCTTTCGGGTACGGCTCGTAGGCAAGGGCGGTCGCCGCCGCGATAACTGCGCCCAATGCAATGCCAATGCTTCCACTCTTCATTCTACACCTCCGCGTTCGGCAAGTATGCGCCAAAGTCCTTGAGCTTCTTCTGAAGCGACTTTACGTCTATCGCGTGAATGTCGCACGTCCCGTCCGCGGCCATCGCCGCGGCCATGCCCGCCGCCTGGCCCGTTATGTAGCATGCCGGCATCACGCGGATCGACGCCTGCACCTTCTGGTCGGTCGAGACGCAGCGTCCTGCCACAAGCAGGTTCTTGACGCCCTTGGCGCAGAGTATGCGGTACGGAATGCCGTAGCTTTCCCCGCGCTTGTACCTGTAGAGCCTGTCGAACTCCTCGCGGTGCTTCTCGTATGCCGCCTTGTCTGCGCTGGACGGATGGATGTCTATCGGATATGCGTAGCGGCCTATCTCGTCGGGGAACACCGCCCTCTTCATGTAGTCGCCGAGCGTCATCTCGTAGTCGCCGGCGATGCGCCGCGTCTCGCGAACGCCCATCATCGCGGCGGTCTCCACGAGCCGAACGTTCTCCAGCCCGCGCTTCAGGTATTCGCGGAAGTACCGCTCGTACTCCTTCATCGACTCGCGTCCGCGCACATATCCCTTCGTAAGCGAACGCTCGTCCGTTCCGTCGAGGTCGAAGACATGCCCTATGTTCGCCGTCGCATAGCCGTTGGGGAAGCGGTAGAGCCCCGTCATGTGGAGGTCCGGCTCCCTGAACACGCCATCGGCCGCCGCTCGCGCAAGCTCCGCGCCGAACGGCTGCCGAACCTTCGGGTGTTCCTTCATCCACCGCTCCCAGTCGATGCCGCTCCAAGCGGAAAGCAGCGACGCGGGCATCATGTGGCCTGTCGCATCGCCCTTCGCAAACGGAACGCCCGCCTGCACTGCGACATCGCCGTTTCCGGTGGCGTCGACGAACACCTTCGCCTTGACGGCCCATATTCCGCTCGGCGCTGCGACTACCGCGTATTTAACCGCGCCGTCTTCCGCCACGACGTCTATGACGCGCGTCTGGAAGAGGAAGTCCGCGCCGGACTCGACCATCACCGCGTCATATTCACGCTTCACGTCCTCGAACCAGAATGCGCCGTTGTTCAACGCTCCTGCCTTCTGCAGCCGCTCGCGAAAGCGCGTGCCGAAGCCGCATGCGAGGTCGCGCATTCCGTCCCCCCACTGCATGAACACGGGGACTCTCGCCGCCGTCCCCATCCCGCCGAAGCACGTAAAGCCCTCCGCGAGAAACACGCGCGCCCCGGCGCTGCGGGCTGCGACAGCCGCCGCGACGCCGGCGGAGCCGCCTCCGGCGATGAACACGTCGGTCTCGACCTTCACAGGTAGAGCCCGGGAGTACGCGATTCCACTAGAGCGGGAATCACCTCTCGCGGCATTCAACGGGCTGTCCGCCAAAATCCTTGCCATCGGCGCAAGGCCGGTGGCAAGCACGGCAGATTTCATGAACGCTCGTCTGTCAATGTTCAATGATGCCATTGCATTTTCTCCACTCAACTTCTCTTGGGAACTTCGCCGTATAGTATATCACATTCTCCGCCGGGAAAAATCGACTGTGGAATTTAGGTTCATACGCTTCCCGCGAAGAGACCAAGGCAATTGAGCCCAAACGCCGTGCCGCCGCCAATCCGCCGCGTCCTGTCATAGACAAGCGAAACGACAGGTCCAGTCGCGAGCTGAGAAACGAAGAGAAGCGCCATCCACGCGGCAGCCGAATCGGGCGAACAGAAGAACGCCAGCGCCGCACTGCCGCACACGCTCGCCGCCGTCACCCGCCAGCGCCCGAGCCATTCCGCGAGATATCCCCCCGCCGCCTTGCCGCCCCACGCCGCCACAGCTCCCGCAGCCGCAAAGCCCACTCCCGACGACATCGTAAGATCCATCGCCGCAAGCGCCGCCCAGCTCCGCCACGCAATCAACGCAAAAAGTCCCATCAGCACCAGAATCCCGCCCAAGACTGTTGAGACACTTGCACACTCCCCGCAAATCCGGCATGACGGCGCGGTGTCCCACCGCGCCCCAGCTGGTTTTGCGACTACCTCGACCATCTGTGCCGCACGGCAGGCGATTAGGCACGCGACAAGCACAACCGCAAACACTGGCAGGCATATCGAAGCCGCGCGCGCGGCCCACACCTGCCCCGCCATCAATCCAAGAGCGCCGGTCGATATGAAAAAGCCCATCGGCCCGCTGCGCCCGCCCCCGCTCTCCAGAAGCCGCTTCCCCGCGACAAGGTGGAAGAGTGCGTTCCCCAGACACGCGACGCACAGCGTCCCCCATCCGGCAAACCCGAACGCCGCCGCGAATGCCGCCGCCGACACGGCACACGTCCCCAGCCAAAAGCATTTCGCCGCATCCGCAGGACGCATGAAGTCCAAAGCCACACCCAGCGGCAGCTGCATCGCGAACGCGATTGCGTTGTACGCCACGGCGCGCCACCACGTCATGCCGCCTGCGACAAGCACCGAGACTGAGCACGCGTCCACCAGCGGGTGGATCAGCGCGAACCAGAAGAGCTGTCGCCTCCCGTTCACGGCGCGTCTAGTTCGGACAGCGCTGTGAGGAGCTGCTCCATGTCGGCGTCGGTGCCCACCGATATGCGCAGCCGCTCGCCGGTGCGCGGACCGGGGAAGTAGCGCACGAAGATGTTCCTCGCGCGCAGCGCCTCGAATATCTCCGCGGCCGGGCGGTGCGCCGGGCGAGCGAAGAGGAAGTTCGTGGCCGACTCCGGAACGTCCCATCCCCTTCTGCGCAGTTCCTCGGCCGTGCGGTCGCGCGTCGCCACGATCTTGGCGGCGTTGCGCCTCATCCACACGCGGTCGCTAAGGGCGGCGAGCGCGACGTCCTGCGCCACTGCGTCCACGTTGTACGAATCCTTCACCTTGTAGAGCGCCTCCACAAGGTCCTCGGGGCCCACGCAGTATCCGAGGCGAAGCCCCGCGAGCGAATAGCTCTTGGAGAGCGTGCGCATGACAAGCGTGTTGGCGTTGCCAGGGGCCGTTGCGAAAGGCATGCAGGTGTGTCCGCTGAAGTCGGCATAGGCCTCGTCGATCAGGACGACGCCAGGGAAAGACGCGGCGAATCCGGCGATCGCCTCGTCGGGATAGCGCACCGAGGTCGGGGCGTTGGGGTTTGTGAGCAGAAAGAGCGCGACCTTCGCGCCGCCGGCCTCCACGACGGGCGGGGCCCAGCCGAAGTCGTCCGCCAGCGGCGAAGGCACGAACGGCACGTCGCGTATCGCGGCGAGCGTCTTGTAGAGGGAATACGACGGATCGAAGGAGCCTATGGCCTCGCCGTAATCGACGAACGCGCGCGCGGCGAGCGTGAGGACTTCGTCGGACCCGTTTCCGACGAAGACGCGCTCCGGGCCTGTTCCGTGTATCTCGGCCAGAAGAGCGCGCAGTTCCGCGAACACCGGATCCGGATAGCGCCGGAGACGGTCCACGTCGTACGAAGCGAGCACCTTCTCGACGAGCGGCGAAGGCGGGTAGGGGTTCTCGTTCGTGTTGAGCTTCACGACCGCCTTGCTTTTAGGCTGTTCGCCCGGAATGTACGGGCTCAGGCGCCTAACGGCTGCGGAGATTCTCATTTGTCCTCCTCCGGCTTGAGCAGCACCGCGCTCGTGTGGAAGGCCCGGCGCTTGAGAAGAATCACGAATGCCGCCTCGTCGGTCCAATGGCTTGTGAGATTGGCCGCCGAACCGGCGCCCACCTCTCTGATCTTGCGTTCTAGCACTTTGAGGTTGTTCTCCAGCCTGACCGTGTTCTGGAACAGCTTGCACGAGCAGCTGCCGGGCTTGTCGGGATTCCCGCTGGCGATGGGAATGAAGCCGAGCAGAAACCAGCCGGAGTTCTCTATCTCGATGGCGGCAATGGGCGAACAGCCGTCGTCCACGTTCACGCCGTTGAAGGCGGTGGTGTACTGGATGGTGGTGCAGCCGGCCGCGGCAACGGCGAGGAGCAGAGCGGCAAAAACGTTTCTCATCGCATCTCCTCCACCTTGGTGCGCTCGAGAAGCCTCTTCATTTCCTGCTTCATCTCCATCGCGCGGCGCTCATCCTCGTCCACGACCTTGGCGGGCTTGACGAGCACGCCGGAGATCTGCATCTCCCTGTAGCAGCAGACGTACGGAATCGGCACGGGTATGCTGTAGATGTCCAGCAGCACCTGCTCGTTGTTGAAGATGTTGATGTCGGCCACGTCGCACCCGCGCTCGGCGGCGTATGAGGTGATGCGGTTCTGTATCACAGTCTCGTCCACCTCATTGCAGAAAAACGACCACGGGAACACGGCTCCTTCGCGGGCGTTGCCGCAGACGATCGGCATGACGTTGAACAGATACCATCCGTAGTTGGATGCGAAGACATGCTCGTCGGGAGTGCCGCCATGCTCATGAAGCTTGGCTATGGGCTTGTCCGAGAACTTCATGTTCGACTTCTCGAAGCTGAAGCACCCATGGCTGAAAACCGCCATGGCCGCAGCAGAGATCGCTAGAAGAAAATTTTTCATGTGGACGATTATAGCAAAATGGCGATTGACGCGCCAAGGGCAAAATGATAGAATCTCACCGTCATGGGAGCAATGTTCGACAAGATTTTCCAGACTCTCTTTTTCGTATGCTTCGGCGCGATAGTCGTGTCCGGGGTTGTGCTGTCGCTGCCAAAGTGGCACAAGGCGCACGATCTGGGCATCGAACGCGACCGGATAATGCAGAAGATAACCGCCCGCCAGGCGGAGATTGACGCCATGCGCGAGAACCAGCGCCGCTTCAAGACGGACCGCGAGTTCGTGGAGATGCTGGCCCGCAAGAACCACCGCCTCTTCCCGGGAGAGGTCGTGTTCGTCTTCGACAAGTAAGATGGCGCGCTTCCTACGCTTCCTGCTGGCCCTCGCCTCGCTGCCATTCTGCGCGGCGCTTGGTCGTGCGCTGTGGGTCGCTGTGTTCACATCGGAGGAGCTGCGCACCGCCAACGGTCTTCCTGCCGGAGCCGTCGCGTTCTGCGGCGGATTCGTGCTCTTCTTCGTGCTGGCGCTCGTATGCCCTTCCCCGGTGCGCACATACGTCCTGGGCCACGAACTGACGCATGCCGTCTGGGGGCTCGCATTCGGGGCGCGCGTCTCGAACATCAAGGTCGCGGCAACCGGCGGCTCGGTTCTTCTCTCGAAGTCGAACGTCTGGATCACGCTCGCGCCGTACTTCTTCCCCTTCTACACGGCCCTCGTCGCGCTCGCCGCGCTCGTCACGCGTCTGTTCGTGAATCCCCTGCCCTGGCCTTTGGCCTGGACGTTCGCCATAGGCTTCACATGGTGCTTCCACGTGTACTTCACCATCCACGCCCTTTTCCAGCGCCAGCCGGACGTGCTTGAATACGGCCGTCTCTTCTCATGGTCCTTCATCTGGATCGCGAACGCCGTCGGCATTCTGGCTGCTCTCTGCGCCTCGACGTCACTGACGTTCGCCGGCGCCGCCGTCATAGTGCGCGACGCCACATGCTCCGCCTACGCAATCGCCTGGAGCGCCTGCGCCGCCGTCTTCGGCATGGCCGCCTCCCTCTTCAGGAAAGGCGCATGAA
>Ga0310696_10004250_pt1 | contig 17624 bp, 16 predicted proteins | sample AusTroGonzalo_MG_4_FD_203885 | JGI IMG/M metagenome (GOLD analysis project Ga0310696, IMG submission 203885) | Bovine rumen microbial communities from tropical cattle in Woodstock, Queensland, Australia - Gonzalo_02 (v2) (version 2) | ecosystem: Host-associated > Mammals > Digestive system >...
GAGGGTGGCACGGCTCTGAAGGAAAGCGTATGCCTTCTTGGGGTCATCGTCATGAAGGGGATTCCCCAGCAATGCAACAGAATAATCAAGCATAGTGTTTTTGGTTTTAGAGGTTAATGAAGGGGTTAATTCAGAGTGGCAATTTCGGGGGTCGAAAACGAACTATAGTTGGTCGCCGTTGGAACTATCGTTAGTCGCCGTTGGAATTATCGTTAGTCGGGCGATGGATCTATAGGGCATTTCTGACAGACCTCGGTTACTGCGCGCCGGAACCTTGGCTTTTGTCCCTTTTGCCGCTGCAAAGGTACAACATCCCCATTGCGGTTCTCGAATATTTCACAAGAAATTTTTCATTTTCTTGCGATTTTTTTCCGTTGTGGTCATTTTGGTCATTTTGGTCATTTGTCAAAATCGAAAACGGATGTTGTCAAAACCGCCACTATAATATAAATATTTTATATTTATATTATAGTGAACAATGACCGCGTTTCCGAAATCGATTTTGACCATTTTGACCATGACCACTTTGACCACGTAATCGGCTCAAAAATAATTCAACGAAATGTGATTTTCAGCTCAAAATGAGCCGATAATTAAAAATTTTTCCATGGTGGATATTGTGGCAGCTATTACGGACAGCCCCACCCCCCGAAAGTATTGGAGTGTGCTGAAAACTAGATTGAAGAAAGCGGGAAATGAGTTGACTACACGCTGTAGTCAACTGAAAATGACGGCGGCCGACGGAAAACGTTATGCCACCGACTGCTTTGCGCAGGACGACATCATCAAAGTGGTAAGGGTCATCCCCAGCCCTAAGACATCAGCGTTCCTCGACTGGTTCATCTATTTACAAACAGCGAGAGTCTGCGCGCCAAGTATAACGTGGCGATGGAGCAGGAGAAGAGCCGTGCATTCCTGGGTGAGCTGCGCAAGCGGCTGAGGTGACAGGCAAAGAAAAAGAATTGATTGCCTTTTTTTATTATTCGTTAGTTAACAGGCAGTTAACATAACAATTACCCGTTACGCGTAACCATTGCGTAACGGGTTTTTCTTTTGCATACTCGCTACCTTTGCACCGTCGAAACAACCGAAAGGGCGTTTGGCGGCGATCTTTGACATGCTGGGTAAAAGAACCACGCGGAAGGCCGCGTGAGAGAAAAGAAAAGCACGCACATACACATGTGCGTACATTATTGTAAATCATTAAGACCCCGTGAAAGGACACGGGTTATTATTTATATTATGACAAAAAATTTGATTCCGAACCCTACGCGGGTTCAAATCTTCGAGAACCAAGTGTTCGGACGTGTCCGCACGCTGGTGAATGAACAAGGTGAACCTCTGTTCTGCCTGAAGGACGTGTGCGCTGCGCTGGCGCTGGACGGCAGACAGGTGGTGCGTCGCCTCGACGATGGGGTGGTTTCAAAACACCTCATCCTGGACATCCTGGGCAGACGGCAGATGGCATCGTTTGTCAACGAGGATGGTTTGTATGACGTCATCCTCGATTCACTCCACTTCGCCGTCAGGCCATCAGGCAATCGCAGGAAAATCAAGCTGATTCAGACATAAAATCGAATGACTATCCGCAATCATACCACCAAATAAGCCCGAAGGGCTGGTAAGACCACAGACGGGGGTGCAACCCCCGGTTCAACGGCGTGAGGCTATACGAGCGCCGAAGGTGCGGCAGAATGTCTTTCACCCCGTCGGGGTTCATATCGGGTAGCCACCTTTGCAGGGGTTATCACCCCTGCCTGTAATCTTAACAGCCCTTCGGGCTTTCGTGGTGGCATCTTTGCGGATAATCATATAAAATCGCATAGAAAGGACTGCCAGAAGTGCCAAATAACAGGCAAAAGTCGATTGCGGGAAAAGTGAAAGACATGCTAATTTTTGAAACGGACGAGGCCACCACCGTTGGTCTGCATGATGAGGTCGCGATGGTAAGGCTCGCAGTCCTCGAACTCATGCGGCACTTGCTGCTGGAAGTTGAGGATGTGGTCGAGGCGTTTCTTCTTCAGATTCCAGACGTAAAGGATGCTGGGATGCTTCTCTGTGCCCAGTCCCACAGGGATGAACATCTGGTTCTTGATGACGCAGGCTCCCTGTCCGATGTGGTTGCTGGGGAAACGCGAATCCAGGTCTTGGATGCAATAGTTGTCGAGGGCATCTTCGGGTTTCAGATGCACGATGGAGCCGTCGCTGAGCTTGGGCATCTTGAAAATCATGGTACGCCAGCGGTTCCCCTTGCCCATGTTCTCTACGGTATTGCCATAGCCGATAAGGTGTCCTCGCTTGCGGTCTATCATCCATTGCAGGGCATAGCCGAAAAGGCCCTCGTCGTCGTCCAGCACGATGGTTTGTAGGAGTTGTGGTGCCTCTGCCAGCGAGATGCGCTCTACCAGACAGACATCCTTCATGCCCTTGTAGCGTTGTCTGGAGCATTGAGAGACATAGAGCAGCGGGAACTCGTCGGACGGGTCGTAACGCTCTGTGCCGAAGAAGACCACATTGGCATGGTTCTCCTTTGCCTGACTGGCCAGCGGGAACTGGCGCAGCAATTCGAGGCTATCCTCGTGAAGTCGGTAGATGGTGGCCAACCCTGTGTTCTGGAGGCTGACAAGATAATCCTTGTAGATGGCCATACCCTGGTATCCCTGCTTCGGGAAGCCTCGCAGGTCATCGACCTTCTGCACGCTGGCATTGGTGAAATCCAACGGTTTGCAGGCAGCCACGAACAGCAGTATTGCCAACGGAATAAGGAATTTACTTCTCATTGTATGCTATAGCCCTTATAGACTTTTTCAAGTTTACTCATTTGTCGTCTATTTGCTCTTCAGCGACAGGCCGACGGTGGGCAACGAACTCTTGATGCTCACACTGACGGAACCTTTCTTTTGCGTGCTGCGGAGGACGAGGAGGGCGCGGCCATTCCACGTTTTCACACGCGGCGAGGTGTAAGTCTCCGTGTCCTTCAGGTCGGCAGAGGCGAAGGCCAACAGCGTGGCAGCTCCCTTGACAGTGGCCTCGCAGGGAATGGCGGCTTCAGGTACGGGCGTGCCTTGCTTGTCAAGGACTTCGACGGTGATGAAGGTGAGGGACTGACCGTCGGCAGTCATAACGGTGCGGTCAGGCGTGAGGCGCAGACGGGCGGGTTCGCCAGCGGTCTTCAGTGTCACGCTCTCGCCACCGGCTTCAGCACGGAGGGTACCGGCTTTATAGAATACAGAGAATACGGCCTTGAACTCGGTCTCGCGGCTTACCTGCTTTGTACCAACGAACTGGTCGTTGAGATACAACTTTACTTCAGGCGCCTTGGTATAAACCTCCACCTCAACGGGCTTACCCTCCCAACCAGTCCACGTCCACGACTCCCACGTGGGCCAGACGCTCCACATCGTCGTATGAATCTCACCATGATAACCATTTGGCTCCTTCACGCAAAGGTATATACTCCCCTCTCCAGTAAAGTTCCCCTCGCCCTTTGGAGAGGGGTTAGGGGTGAGGCCGGGGTTGGGGGTGAGGCTCCACAACATCTCCCTATAATGACTTATCGGTTTCCTCCAGCCTGTGATGTCAACATCCCCACAAGGAGCACCGTGCCATTCGGGCTGTCCACCTTCAATCCACGACTCGCCCTCGCGCTCACCTTTATAATAGTTACGCCCAATGCCGCTCTCGCCCAGATAGTCGAGCCCCGTCCACACGATGTCGCCTACGACGTAGGGGAAGTCGTGAGTTACTGCCCAGTTGCGGAAGGCATCGCGCGGATAGCTCTCCGTCTGCCAGATGACACGCTTCGGGTCGCGCTTGTGGTCGCTGGCGTGCTTGAATATCATGTAGTTGTAGCCCACTACGTCGAGTACTTCGGCATGAGGATCATAGATTTCCCAGTCGCTGTCCCAGGCACAGAGAGCCTCGGTGACGGGGCGAGTCGTATCATATTCGTGGATGGCCTGCTTCATCTGTCGGGCGGTATAGACCACGCGGATATCCTTGCGCTCGATAACCTCGTTGCCGATGCTCCACGAGATGACGCTCGGATGGTTGCGGTCGCGCAGCACCATCGCATGGATGTCCTGGCGGAAGCAGGAGTCAATGACGGTGGAGTAGTCGTAGGGATTCTTCTGCGTGCGCCAACCGTCGAAGGCTTCGTCGATGACGAGCATACCAATTGAGTCGCAGGCATCGAGGAAGGCGCGTGTCGTGGGATTATGGCTGGTGCGGATGAGGTTGAAACCCGCCTCCTTCATCTGGCGCACCTTACGGATTTCTGCATCGTCGAAAGCCATTGCGCCCAGCACGCCGTCGTCGTGGTGTACGCAGGCACCGTTGATGAGCACCTTCTGACCGTTGAGCACGAAGCCATTCTCGGCATCGAAGGAGAATGAGCGGATGCCGAATTTAATAGCCTCACCACTAATACCAGCCTCACCCCCAGCCCCTCTCCAAAGTGCGAGGGGGACTTTATTGGAGAGGGGAGTAGATAGCTTTACTTCTGCTGTATAAAGATAAGGCGAATCGGGAGACCAAAACTTCGGATTGTTGATTTCAAAGGTGAAAACGGACTTCGTCTCTGATTCCTTCCCAAATTCACCAAGTGGCTGGGATTTCTTCTGAATGACAGAACCCACCATATCCTTAACTACCACTTCAATAGTTGCATCGTTGAAATGGTAATCACTCCCCTCTCCAATAAAGTCCCCCTCGCCCTTTGGAGAGGGGTTAGGGGTGAGGCCGGGGTTGGGGGTGAGGCCAAGGCCAGTATTGGGGGTGAGGCCCTCATTCTGCACCCTTACTTCTACCTTTACTGTAGCTTGGTTGGCCGAAACCTCTGGCGTAGAAACAAATACACCATTCTCGGCAATATGCAGCGCGGGCATCGTTTCGAGCCACACGTGGCGGTAGATGCCTGAACCGCTGTACCAGCGGCAGTTGGGCTGCTCGCTGTTGTCCACCTTCACAAGCACCTCGTTAGCCTGCTTCTTGTCCTTATTAAGAAACTTCGTCACATCAACCGTAAATGGTGTGTAGCCATAGTGATGCTGTCCAGCCTTCTGACCGTTTACATAGACCTCGGCTTTCTGATAGACACCCTCGAAGTGAAGTTTCACCAGAGAATTATCAATTGTCCATTTTTCAAGCGTGAAGCGTCGCTTTGCGCCGAGCGGTCCATTATCAATTGTGAATTGTTTCCGGTACTCGCCCTTGCCAGCTTCGAACCATCCGCCGCCATTGCGCGTAGCCCCCTTGCCCGAATGGGGACCTTCGAAGATGTCCCAGTCGTGCGGCAGGTCAACGGTCTGCGTCGTTCCATTGTGAGTAAACTGCCAGCCGAAGTCAAACAGTTGCCTTTGTGCCGATGCCGTCACCGCTGCGAAGACGAGCATCGTAGTTATCAAGAATTTCTTCATTTCTACAATATACCTTATCAGTTAAAGGTGAAGTCTACTTTCTCCACTCCATCACCGTAGATGGTGCGGAAATCGTTGCGCATGGAGATAACGTGGTATCCTGCTTCGCGCCATTTCGCCTCACGCTTGGCACCTTCTGCGAGGTCGGCATGGTCGCGGAGATTGTCGTCGGCAACGAGCATGAATGTGGCCGTTTTGTACTTGCTGTTGCTCATGCAGTAGTTGTGCATGGCGCAATCACCACTACTGTTGCCAAATGACAACACGGGCACCTTGCCAATCTCCTGCGAGATCTGCAGCACCTTGTTGGTCTTCAGGTTCTTGATGATCAAGCTGTCTGTCCGTACCAGATAATCCTCGCGTCCCATCGTATAGTCAACGCCGGGCTCCTCGCCTTGTTGGCTGGATTTGAGGTACACATCCATACCTATCACCCTGTTTGGCGCGATGCCGATAGGCTCAACGAGTGTGCGGCAGATGAAACGGTCGGAACCAGAGACAACATAATAGGTGAAGCCGTTGTCCTTCAGGTAGTCGAACACCTCCAGCATAGGCTGATAGAAGCTCTGGCCGTAGGTCATCCCCGTAAAGCCGTTAGCGGGCTTTTTGGCGTACTCTTTCACATAGGCATCGAACTGGGCGATGGTCATGCCAGCGTATGCCTTCGCTGCGGCACGGGCGTGTATCATGTCGAAATGAGAGGGTAGGGAAGTGCCCAAACGCACGAAATCGCGAATGTTCTGTGCTGCCTCACGCACGTCATCTGGAGCCTGGTCACGATACGAATTATCGTCCAGCACACGGTATTCCAACAGGTTATACTCAAAATAGGTGGGATAGAGCTCTCCGACGAAGGTGCCATCCATGTCGAAGGTGGCAATACGGTCGTCCGTGGGGATGAAGTTGGAGGACTCCGGGTTGGTCACATCCTCCACATATTCCTGCAAGGCCGTCAACGCCTCACACTTGTTCCAAGACTGGAAATAAACCTTTGACTCCTGATTTAGCGGGGAATCGCTATCGCTGCAACTTGTGAACACAGCGACCAGCGCAATCGCAACAATAAACAAATGTTTTCTCATAATGATTGAATTAAGTTGTTACAATTATCAGTCGCAAAGGTAGGCATATTTGCGGCCATGACCAAAGAAAGACGGACAAAAGAACGTGAAATCATGCCAAAGCGGCCTCTATTCACATGGAAAAACGTGCGTTTGGTCATTATCTCAGGCAAAATGTGTACTTTTGCCCCCAAAATCAATAACCAGGCTTCAGACATGATAGAACAGATTAGAAAGACTACCATTTGGCTCGCCATTGCCCTGGCTCTCTCCTCTACGGTATTATTGGTGGTCTGCTCCAATAAAGAGCGAGAGGGCGTTTCGTTGATAGCCGATGATTTTCCTGCCGATGGGAAGGTGATGGAGATTATCAAGCGTGACACCATCCTTTTCGGAACAACGGGTGATTACAGGCCCTTGTCTTTCTGCGAAGCCGACGGGACTTATTGGGGCTTTGGTATTGAAGTCGCCGAGGTGATAGCCGAGAGAATAGGCGTTCGTCTGGAGTTCGTAAAGACTTCATGGCCAACGCTCACGGCGGACGTGTTGGCAGAACCTCAAACGTTCGACCTCGCCATTGGCGGCATAACCATCACCGATGCCCGCCGCGAGACGATGGACATGAGTGACGGTTATCTGGCCAACGGCAAAACCATCCTGTGCAGGGCTTCGGAGCCAGACCGTTTCAAGTCTTTGGCCGACATCAACAGACAAGAAGTGCGTGTGATAGTGAATCCCGGAGGGCTGAACGAGAAGTTCGCCAAAGAGAACCTGACGCAGGCCACCATCATCGTCCACCCGAAGAACGAGGAAATCCCTTCGCTTGTGGCCGAGGGGCAAGGTGACGTGATGATTACGGAAATAACCGAGGCTCCCTACTATGTAAAAACCGACGCACGGCTGGCCGCCCCGTTGTTGAACGCTCCTTTCAATCACGGCGAGATAGGTGTCCTCATGCGGAAGGGGCAGGAGGATTTGTTGCAGGTGGTGAATGCGACCATCCGCCAGATGAAATCTGACGGCACGCTGCGCCGACTGCATGAGAAGTACGGGTTGGTTTATGCTTACGATAACTAATCTTGAATTATCGCAGCAAACCTATTTATTCCTTCGTAGATGGCTGGGCTTTCAGTTCTTCCAAAGCCAGACTCAGTTGGTCGGGGCATGAAGTAGATTTGTTTCCACAGCGAATGCCATTAAGGCGTTCTATGACATCATCTATCTTCTGACCAACCACAAGTTTGCTGATGCCTTGCAGGTTGCCGTTGCAACCTCCGAGGAAGAACACCTGCTGAATGACATCGTTCTCATCGGCTGTCACGTCTATCAACTTTGAGCAGGTGCCTTGTGTCTGATATTGAATGTGCTTCATTTCGTATGAATGTTCCTATTTGATATTTAGGTGCGTGCGCGTGAATGGTTACCAAGACTCATTGATATAGTTCTTGGTTGTCATATCGTAGTGCAGTGCCTCCAACTCTTCGAGAGTGAGGTTGCTCACTGCGCGCTCTATTTTCTTTATCAGCTCTTCTCTACGATAGTCGTCGTTAGAGGCTCCATAGTTTTTGTTGAAATCCATATATACGATCGTTATGTGAAAAGGGAACAAGTCCTATTACAGCTTATAGTCTACCTTGATGACCAGCACACGAAGCCGCTGACTCTCGGCCGTGGTCTTCACTTTTGCCACGTGCCAGTCGCAGGGAAACATGATGTTGAAGGTGCCGGGGATGGACGTGAATTGTTCCAGACGGTCGTACTCGAAGGCATATTCCAGACGGTCGGGCTTGTAGTCGGCCAGCGGACGCGAAGTCTCATGGTCGAGGCGGCAGAAGCCCTCCGTTCCACTGACAACATACATAAAGTCAATCTTCTGATAGTGGCTCTCGCTGCCCTTCCCGTTTCGCAAGTCATTCTGCGAGCACCAGTTGTCGCCGTCCTCGACACTGACCGTCAGCGTCGTGCCGGGAATGGGAGTGCGTCCGGCAGGAATGGCCAGCAGGTCGGTCGTCTGCAACCATTGGAACACCGCTTGCCACTGCTGGGGATTGCGGTGGTACTGGATATAGAACTCCACTAAGTTCACCGTCGGGGCTGGCGAAGCTTTGGTGAAGCCATTGCGCCATGTGCCCTTCTTCGCCCATTTCTGAGCCAGCTTGGTCAGCTCTGCGGGATAATGGTTGGTGTAGGTCTGTGCGTTGGCTACCATCGAAACGAAGATGGCCAGCAGAGTGATAATTTTTCTCATGTCGTCATATTGTTTAGAATTATGGATTCACCGAGTAATGCCGTTTCAGGCAAGCAACCAGCTCGTCGCTGATGTTATTTCCCATTTGGCGACAGACATCCTGACTCCAGCGCTGTGCCATCGCCATGCGGTCGGCCGGGTCTTCGATGCCCTGCATCTTGGCAAAGATGTAGCCCGCATTGAAATTGTCTCCGGCCCCGACCGTGCTCACCGTTTCTATCGACTGCACGGGATAAGTCTCGCAGCCTTCGGGCGTATAGAGCCGTACCGACCCTGCACCATCCGTCAGGATCAGCGTCCGGCACAGATGTCTCACACGGTCGTAGATGGCATCGCCGTCATGCAGTCCATAGAGATTCTCAAAATCTTCCGTAGAGCCTCGCACAACATCGGCCAGGCTCATGTTCTCCTCGATGTTCGGCATCGTAACCGGCAAGTCGGCGATATGGGGCTTGCGGAAGTTGACGTCGTAGTAGAGCCACGCCCCGGCCTCGCGTGCACTGCGCAACAGCTTTCCCACGACAAGACGGATGGACGGATTGATGGCGAAGAACGAACCGAAGAGCACCACATCTTCACGAGCTATCTGGGGCAGACGACCGTCCAGCGATACGGAGGCATGGTCTTTGTAGAAGATGTATTGCGCATCGTTGTTCTCATCGAGGAAAGCCAGCGAGACGTGCGACTTGATATGCTCGTGGCGGCAGACATAGTCCGTTGAGACGCCGTTCTCTCGCAGATATTGGCAGATGAGGTCGCCGACGTGGTCGCCGCCCACCTCCGTCACCATTGCACACGACACGCCTGCACGTCCGAGCGAGATGATGCTGTTGAAGGTCGAGCCGCCGGGCACAGCCTTCTGCGGCTGGTCGTTCTTGAACAGGATATCCAGCACCGTCTCTCCGACTCCTATGACGCGACTCTTGGCCGCGGCTTCATTCCCAATCCCGAAAAACCTCTTGAACTCGCTCTCGAAGTTCGGCGTCAGCACACCTTTCCCCATCACCTCGCCAACCTCCTGCATTGTCCAAAAGTGGCCACCATCCAGCTCCTCTGTAGATGGCCTGATCTCTCCGTCGTACACACAACGGTGCACATACACCAACTCTCGCTCGCGGCTGCTCTCGAAAACATACTTGCCGATGAACTCGGCCTCGAAGTCCGTGATGCCCAGCTCCTCGCCGACCTCGCGACGTAACGCCTCTTCACGCGTCTCACCAACATCGAGATGACCACCGACCGCCGTGTCCCACTTCCCGGGCTGGATGTCCTTCCACGCAGGCCTGCGCTGGAGGTAAATGTCACCGTTGGAACGGAACACATGCAGATGCACGACGGGATGCAGCAGCATCGAGCCGCTGTGGCATTCGCCTCGCGTGGCAGAACCGACCACACGGCCGTCCGCGTCCACGACAGGGAAAATTTCTTGCTGATTATCCATTTATTTACTCATAAGATTCAATATTCTCTTCATCACGAACGCAAAGGTAGGCATATTTGTTTAAAAATATAGCGAAATCTCCCAAAAATGAAGAAGAAGAAAGACTTTTTCGGAATTATTCTTGGTGTGAAAGCGAAAAAAGTGTACTTTTGCGCACTTCATTACATTTTGTGAAAACTTACACATCACTTATCTTATTTATAAACATTATTAAAATTAAATGAGTCAGAAAAGAGTCTACACCTTCGGTAACGGTAAGGCCGAAGGCAACGCGCAGATGCGCGAGCAGCTGGGTGGCAAGGGTGCCAACCTGGCCGAGATGAACCTCATTGGCGTTCCCGTTCCTCCGGGCTTCACCATCACCACCGACGTCTGCAACGAGTACTACGAGGTCGGACAGGAGAAGATCATGGAGCTGCTGAACGATGACGTCATGGCAGCCGTCAAGCATATTGAGACCCTGATGAACTCCAAGTTCGGCGACGCCCAGAACCCGCTCCTCGTCAGCGTCCGTTCTGGCGCACGCGCTTCCATGCCCGGTATGATGGACACCATCCTGAACCTGGGTCTGAACGACGAAGTAGCCGAGGGTATGGCCAAGAAGACCAACAACCCCCACTTCGTGTACGACAGCTACCGCCGCTTTGTGCAGATGTACGGTGACGTGGTGCTGGAGATGAAGCCTGTGAACAAGACCGACATCGACCCGTTCGAGGAAATCATCGAGCAGGTGAAGGCCATCCGTGGCGTGAAGCTGGACAAGGACCTCAGCGTCGAAGAGCTGAAGGAACTGGTGGTACGCTTCAAGAAGGCCATCAAGGAGCGCACCGGCAAGGACTTCCCCAACGATCCCATCGAGCAGCTCTGGGGTGCCATCTGCGCTGTGTTCCGTTCATGGATGAACGAGCGCGCTATCCTCTATCGTAAGATGGAAGGAATCCCCGACGAGTGGGGAACCGCAGTCAGCGTTATGGCTATGGTATTCGGCAACATGGGCGAGACCTCCGCAACGGGTGTCTGCTTCAGCCGCGATGCCGCCAACGGTGAGAACCTTTTCAACGGTGAGTACCTCGTCAACGCTCAGGGCGAAGACGTTGTTGCTGGTATCCGCACTCCGCAGCAGATCACGAAGATCGGCAGCCAGCGCTGGGCAGAACGCGCAGGCATCAGCGAGGAAGAGCGCGTGGCCAAGTATCCTTCTATGGAAGAGGCTATGCCCGAAATCTATAAGGAACTCGATGGCATCCAGAACAAGCTCGAAGAGCACTACCGCGACATGCAGGATATGGAATTCACCGTTCAGGAAGGCAAACTCTGGTTCCTCCAGACCCGTAACGGCAAGCGCACAGGTGCCGCTATGGTGAAGATTGCCATTGACCTCCTCCACGAAGGCAAGATCGACGAGAAGACCGCCATCATGCGCTGCGAACCCCAGAAGCTCGACGAGCTCCTGCACCCCGTATTCGACAAGAAGGCCCTCACACAGGCCAAGGTCATCGCTCAGGGACTTCCCGCTTCTCCTGGCGCAGGTTGTGGACAGATTGTCTTCCACGCCGACGACGCTCAGGCATGGCACGCCGATGGCCACAAGGTCGTCCTCGTCCGCATCGAAACCTCTCCCGAAGACCTCGCTGGTATGAGCGCCGCTGAAGGTATCCTCACAGCTCGTGGCGGTATGACCTCCCACGCTGCCGTCGTGGCTCGTGGTATGGGCAAGTGCTGCGTCTCCGGCGTAGGCAGCCTCAATGTTGACTACAAGGCCAAGACCGTGGAAATCGACGGCGTTGTCTACAAGGAAGGCGACTACATCTCCATCAACGGTACCACCGGTCAGGTATATGCCGGCGAAGTTCCCACAAAGGCAGCTGAACTCAGCGGCGACTTCAAGGAGCTGATGGATCTCTGCGACAAGTACACCAAGCTGCAGGTTCGCACCAATGCCGACACCCCGCACGATGCAGAAGTTGCCCGTGCCTTCGGTGCCAAGGGTATCGGTCTGACCCGTACCGAGCACATGTTCTTCGATGACCAGAAGATCATCGCCATGCGTCAGATGATTCTCGCAGACAGCGCTGAGGGTCGTGAGAAGGCACTCGCCAAGCTCCTTCCCTACCAGAAGGCTGACTTCAAGGGCATCTTGAAGGCTATGGACGGTCTCCCCGTGAACATCCGCCTGCTCGATCCTCCCTTGCATGAGTTCGTTCCCCACGATCTCGCTGGTCAGGAGACGATGGCCAAGGAGATGGGCGTAAGCCTCGAAACCATCAAGCGTCGCGTAGAGAGCCTTGCTGAGAACAACCCGATGCTCGGTCACCGTGGTTGCCGTCTGGGCATCACCTTCCCCGAAATCACCGCCATGCAGACCCGCGCCATCCTCAGCGCCGCTTGCGAGCTGAAGAAGGAAGGCTTCGACCCGAAGCCCGAAATCATGGTGCCCCTGATTGGTATCCTCTACGAGCTGAAGCAGCAGAAAGCCATCATCCAGAAGGTTGCTGCCGATGTCTTCGCAGAGTACGGTGTGGAAGTCGAATTCGAGATTGGTACGATGATTGAGATTCCTCGTGCTGCCCTCACTGCCGACCGCATCGCTACCGAGGCCCAGTACTTCTCTTTCGGAACCAATGACCTCACACAGATGACCTTCGGCTACAGCCGCGACGACATCGCCAGCTTCCTTCCCGCTTACCTCGAGAAGAAGATTCTGAAGGTAGACCCGTTCCAGGTGCTCGACCAGAATGGTGTAGGTCAGCTTGTGAAGATGGCCGTTGAGAAGGGTCGCGATGTACGTCCCACCCTCCGTTGTGGTATCTGCGGCGAACACGGCGGCGAACCCACCTCCGTCAAGTTCTGCGCCAAGATTGGCCTCAACTACGCCAGCTGCTCTCCCTTCCGCGTGCCCATCGCACGTCTGGCCGCCGCCCAGGCAGCGGTCGAGGAATAATCGAAAGATGCTGAAAATTAGTGAGATACGAGGCAAGTACTTGGCAAACAGGTACTTGCCTCGGTTCTTTTCTGCACGTTCTGCGCGTTCTACAAGCAGTCCATGACGGGTTTGTTTTACAAATGCTTTACACTAAAACGGCAAATGTTTTACACTAAAAAATGGCACTGTAAAACCGAGAACAAAAAGAAGTCAAATAATTCACTAATTTTATTCAGTATGGTAAATTTAAAAGCAACAGTAAGAATTAAAACAAAGAGTGGTCTTTACCCTGTTTACATTCGCTTTACAAAAAGCAACCAGGTCTCATATGTAAAGACATCTTGGGTAGTTAATGAGAAAGGCTTGGGTAGTAAGAAGGATATTATAGATCCTTTCGTAATACACCAAACTTCTATCTTGATTGATAGTTATTATACACAACTCAATCAGATAGACACGTCAAAATGGACAACTTCGGAGATTGTAAAGTATCTGACGGAGTTTAACAATGACGTTTCTTTCTCGGACTATACGCGAAAGCACATAGATAAATTGATAAGCAGAGGTCAAGAACGTACCTCACGTAATTACAAGTGGGCATTGAACCACATGGAGAGATTTGCCGAAACAGACAACATCATGTTTTCACGCTTGACTTCTGCTTTTCTTAACCGATGGATTGAGTCTCTTTCTGAAACTAATCGGTGTAAAGAACAGTACCCCGTTTGTATGCGAGAAGTGTATAAGGCGGCATTGAAGGAGTTCAATGACGAAGAACTTGGAATTGTCAAACTCAAAAATCCATGGACAAATGTTGTCATTCCCAAAAGTGACATACCAGAGAAACGTGCTATTACTGCAAGCATGTTGCGTAAGTTCTTCAATGTTGTTCCAGATAGGAGTAGATTTACCAATCCCCTCATGGAGGTCGGTCAAGATGTGGCTCTCATTTCTTTCTGCATGTGTGGTTTGAATGCCGTTGACATTTTCAATGCAAAGAAGGAACAGTATGTAAATGGTATATTCCACTATGAACGTCAGAAGACAAGGATGAGTCGTGCTGACAAAGGCTACTTTGAAGTTCGTGTACCAGAGTTTTTGAAGCCAACATTTGAGAAATATCTCTCTAAGAATGCAAAATCTCCTTGGCTGTTTAACTTTCATGACCGTCTATCTACTTCTGATTCATTCTGTGCCAATGTAAATATCGGTATTAAACAGATATGGGCAAAAGTTGACCCCAATTTCAAAGCTTCATTGTATGCGTTTCGCCACAGTTGGGCTACTATAGCGCAGAATGAATGTGGAGCGACTATGAATGAAGTTGATTTTGGACTAAACCACTCCATCAACAAAATGGCCAAAGTTTATGTCAAGGTCGATTATACACCAGCTTGGATTTTGAACGAGAAGGTTATTGATTTTATTTTCTTCACAGACAAAGAATCTAAGTATGTTGAGAAGGAAGATAAAACCTTTGAGAGAATTTCAAAGTACAATAATATACGCGCAGAGGCATATGTGATGGGTAAGAAGGTTTGTGCTCTTGAAGATACGGGTTTTTCAAATGTTGACCAGATTATGGATAAATTGGTTACGTTGTTGCCCAAGAAAGTAAAAAATGCACGTGTCCAGTTTAAGATAACCAATGTAGATAAGGAACTCACCCAAATGTATCAAAGACTGATTCCGTAAAGATTGTCCCTATAAAAAACTCAGATAGCCCGACTGGATTATCTGAGTTTTTTACGTTAGCTATTGTTTTTACAAAACGTAGTTTTGCTGGATGGTAGCCAGATCCTGCAAATCAACAAGCCGGTATCGCTTCTTGCCTGGAGATATCCTCACAGGTTTTAATTTGCCATTCTTGACCCATCGATCAACGTCTGCCCTTCCAAACATTCTGTAGGCTTGGGCCTGACTAATTTCGAGCTGCCCTTTTTCTACTTGATGAATTCGTAAAGCAACCTTTGTCGCCAACGAGTCAACGAACTGCCCAAAAGTAACGTTCATGTCTAAAAAATGCATTTCTGTATTATCATCCATACGCTTCGTGATTTATTAGTGATAGCATAGAGGGGCTACCTCTGCGCTTGAATTGTAATTCGGCTGCAAAGGTAACCCTCAAAAATCATCTGAGTGCGAATACCAACTATATAGGATTTCGTATATAGTTGTTATATAGCTTTCCTATTTACAGATAATAGGATTGCTTGCATTTTACAGACATTCTTTCAACTTCTTAATGAATACGTCACAACTGTCATAAAAGCCAATGCCATCGTCAAGGATGTTAGAGTTCGGTTTCTTTCGAAGGTTAGCAACTCTTGCTTGTGATAATCCACAGCGCAGTTGGCTTGCTTGCAGAGGTTCGTTGTTGACAGATGATGATACCAGTTTGTGGTTCTCCATAATCTTCTGCCACGAATAAGGCAGAAGTCCATGTTCACGTAATTTGCCAAAGAAGATGGCCACATATCTGTTGACCGTAGCCTGAAGAGAAACTGTCAATCTACATTCAAATAGATCCCTGATGTCTTTTTCTGTCACTTCCGACTTGAACAGACTTGTTGAGTTGGCAAATCTTGTGATGAGAAGTATCTGCTCATCATTAAAATGAGCCAGATACACGGGTTCTGGCTCTTCGAGACTCTTTCCTTTATTGAACAAGTCATCCATTTTAAGAAAGTCCTTCTCCTCAAAACCACCTTTTGAGAAGAAGGCTTCTACAAGGTCACGGCGCTCTTCCAGAAGCTCCTTCAGAGCGAAAACATGCAAGACGTGAAGTCTGATGTCGGCCTCACGAATGCTTGAACATGGGAGGTGATAGTAGATGAAATCATTCACATAACGAGAATACATTTTCTCGCCAGTGAGGATTACTGACTGGTACTGCTCATAGGCAGCACGATAGAGTTGCCAAAGCTCATCTTTTGGCAACTCATTCTCAGCTTTCTTTGCACAACATGGGCACAAAAAGAGAGAGCACGGGAGTGTTCTTTAACCGTTTCATTTTCTTTTTGTGAATAAAATTGTTATTAAAAAATTATTATTGTAATACATACATGTTGGTATGTGATATTCGTTATCTTGAATTCCTATTTGTTTGGTGCAACATCATCAAACCCATAAACTCGTCAAACACCTTTTCCTTATTGTCACGTCTGTTGAATCGGAAGTAATACTCATCCAGATATCCTTGGACATATTCTGGTAATATATGTCGATGCACACCGAACAACCAATTCTTAAGATTTGTGATATGTGTGGAGCTTTGAGTCAACAGTAAGGAGTCTTCAATTGGCTCTATGTGATAATTAGTGATATACTGCCCACAATTTCTTTCTTTACTGACGTACACCTTAGTATCTGTGCTAATGTGCTGTTCAAAGAATCTCTGGACGTGCTCGTAAGACAAACCATCCTGAAATAGACCATATGCCTTGCCAATCTCTCCATTGCCCAAAATCTCCATCGCCACTAATATGATATTTTTAGATTGGCCGATATTCTGTTCCATAATACAGAAATCGTCAACGAGAACCGTACCCCTGAGAAAGATGTGATCCTGGCTATTCAATGCCAACTGAATCTTTCGCTTGAACTCCCAAATAGTCTTCTGTCTTATACCATATTTCTCAGCTAGTTTTGATGATGACATGCTCTTCTCGGAGATACACATATCAAAGACTATACGAAATGCGGAAAGGAGTGATATCCTGATTTTATTAAAGATGGTTCCTGCCGTTGGACTTTCATCATGCTTGCATCTGGTGCATCGTCTTGCGAAAGGCAGCAGTCCTTTGCAATAATGTGTATTGCCACATCGCTTGCATACGAAGTAGTCTCCTTTCCACTTCATGCAAGCCAGATATTCGTAGCAATCCTCGTCGCTCTGGAAGGATTTGTTGAATTTGGCAAGACTGATACCTTTGTATGTAATTCTTGATTTCATGGTGCAAAGGTAATAAGAATTTCTTGAAAATGGTGCGGTCTAACCGCCTAAATGTCATAAACGGATTTGATTTAACAAAAATGAATACTATTTGGCTGTAATACATAGCAAAACAGCATCCAATAAAGACATGAAAATGCCAATAAATCCAATCAAGTGAAATCATTTGAGCTATATAAGTACGAAATATCTGTTGGTATATAGCATTAGTCTGGACGTGAGCCATTTTATACTTTTACCTTTGTGCTCAATTTAATGAAATCTGAGGATTTTCCTCTTTCTCAAACTCAAAACTCATATATATGGCAAAGAAAGAAATAGAACTGCTCGAAAAACGTATAGAACTGCTGGAGATGCAGCTCAAAGAATTAAAAACGGTTGAGCCGGACATTATCAATCAGCGTCTCAAATCAATAGAAGAGACACTGTACTCTACCAAAGACATTCTGAATATGAAGGAAGTGTGTCAGTATCTCGACATTTCGCAAAGTCTGCTCTATAAGCTTACCTGTAATGGTGAGATACCCCACTTCAAGCCGCGTGGCAAGATAATATTCTTTGAGAAGAAAGAACTTATCA
>Ga0310696_10004251_pt1 | contig 17619 bp, 20 predicted proteins | sample AusTroGonzalo_MG_4_FD_203885 | JGI IMG/M metagenome (GOLD analysis project Ga0310696, IMG submission 203885) | Bovine rumen microbial communities from tropical cattle in Woodstock, Queensland, Australia - Gonzalo_02 (v2) (version 2) | ecosystem: Host-associated > Mammals > Digestive system >...
AACCGGCCCTCCTCATCGGCCCCGAGTCGCTGACCTACGCCTCGGCGCGCACGAAGATGCCGAACATAATCCAGCTCATGGACTTCCGCGAATCGTCGCAGCCCGACTACCCTGGATCGAAGCTGCCGAAGTGGAAGGACGTCGTCGCCCGCTATCGCCTCAGGAAGATAGGCCTCTCCGGCTATTTCCTCTTCCCATACGCCATGATGGTCCCCCTTGCGAAGGCCATGGGCGGAATCAAGAACATCGTCCCGGCCGACGAGATCGTGCGCCCGCTGTACATGAAGAAGAGCGCGGCGGAGATCCGCTGCATAAAGGCCGCCGCGAAAGCCAGCGAAGCCGGATTCAAGGCCATTCTGGACGCGATTCGCCCGGGCATGACCGAATCAGAGCTCTGCGGCATAGCCACGCGCGCCATGACCGCCGCCGGCGCGGAGGCAACCGGCTATCCAATATGGTGCTGCTCGGGGCCAAACTCGAACCAGGCCATATCACGCCCCACGCTCCGCAAGGTGAAGCGCGGCGAGATCATCCACTTCTCCATCGGCGCCAAAGTCGAAGGATATTCCGCATCGATCGGGCGCCCCGTGGTGCTCGGCAAGTGCCCTGCGGCCACGCGCGCGTTTCTGCAGACGGGCCTCGACGCCGCCAACATGACATTCGACGAGATGCGCGCCGGACGCAACGCCGGCGAAGTCGCGAAGAAGATTCACCAGTTCATAATCGACAAGGGCTACGGCGACACCATCCTCTACGGGCCATGCCACGGCTGCGGACAGATGGAATGCGAGTATCCCTTCCTCGAGACAAGCTCCACCTACACTCTCGAAGCCGGCATGACGTTCATGCAGGACATGTTCCTCCACCGCGGCGCGCAGGGCTTCCGCTGGGAGGACGGCCTGCTCGTGAAGGCCAGGGGACCGGCGGAAATGCTCTCCAGCTACGGTCGCAAGATCAACGTGATCGACCGATGAGGAACCTTCCAGCCCTTAACCGCTCAACAGGAAAACAGCCATGAAAATAATAGACATCCACGGCCATCTCGGAAACATCAACTTCGTCCCCTTCTGGGCGGCGGACGCAGACAAGCTTGAAGCCTACTGCCGCGACAGCGGCGTCACGAAGCTCTGCCTCTCCGCATCGCGGGCCATCATGTACGACGTGCGCGAAGGCAACGCCGAGCTCGACGCCGCGCTGAAGACGCACGATGCGTTCTACGGCTACGTAGTCGTCTCCCCCACCTTCCCCGACTCGCTCGAGGACCTCAAGTACCTCAAGACGAACAGCAAGTTCCGCGGCATCAAGATCCATCCCGACTACCACGGGTACGACCTGTCCGTGCCCTCCAACTTCAAGTTCGTCGACAAGGTTCTCAAGAAGACGCCCATGGCGCTCTTCCACTGCTCGTGCATGCCCGGCTCCGGCAAGTCCCCCTTCGCCACGATCGTGGAGCTCGCGCGCCGCAATCCGAAGACGAAGATCGTAGCCGCGCACGGCGCCGGACTGTTCCAGAACGGCAACTACCCCTTCTTCCCGAATCTCGACTCTCTTGAGCGCGAGGCGGCAAAGGGCCTGCCGAAGAACCTCTGGGTGGACACCGCCCACTACCTCCTGTACTGCTATCCCACGATACTCCAGAAGATGGTGGACCTCGCCGGCGCCGACCATGTCGTGTTCGGCACCGACGCGCCTCTCCAGGGCCCGATGCAGATGCGCTTCATGGCGGAGCTCGTGGAATCTCTCGACAATCCGCGTTCCGACAAGGACAAGATCTTCTACCGCAACGCGGAGAAGATCCTCGGCGTGAAGATCTGATGTCGCCCAACCCCATAGCCGGAACAGGCGTCTTTCTGCTTGGCGGCGTCGCCGCCGCCTTGTATCTGCTCCCCTTCCGCGCCGTCAGGGGATGGGCGTACGAGACGGGATGGCTCGTCTCCGTCCTTGCGGGCTGGCTGGTGTTCCCGCTCGCGTTCGACGCGGCGGTGGTGCCGGATTTCTTCGCCGTAATAGCGTCGGACGGCGCCGCCGCCGTTGCGCGCACCGTCGCGTTCGGCGCCCTCTGGGGCGTGGGCGCGCTCTGCTGGGCGCTGATGGTCCGCTATCTCGGCGTGGGCCTCGGCCTTGCCGTGGGCGCCGGGCTGTGCGCGGCCACGGGAACGCTTCTGCCGCCGATTGTGTCGGGAAACGCCGCTTCTCTTGTGGCGACGCGCGGAGCATGCATAGTGCTCGGCGGAGTGCTTTTCTCGCTCGTGGGGATAGCGCTCGTCGGCGCGGCGGGCCGGATGAAGGAAGGCGAAATGTCGGCGGAGGCCAAGGCGAAGGCCGTGGCGGAATACGACTTCGCCAAGGGAATAGTCACGGCGATCATCGCCGGATTCGCCTCGGCCGGAATAAACTTCGCGCTCCAGGGCGCGCCCGCGTGGGAGAAGGCTGCTCTCGCGCAGGGAACGAGCGCCACGTGGGCGGGGATGCCGGTGCTGACCGTCGCGCTCTGGGGCGGGCTTATACCGCAGGCGGCATGGGTCGTACTGCAGTACCGGCGCAACAAATCCGCCGCCGACTACCGCCGCGCGGCGTCCGGCGGACGCCTGGCCGCGAACTACCTCCTCTCCGCCTCAGTGGGCGTGGTGGGAGTCATGCAGTTCGTCCTCCAGAAGGTGGGCGAACCGCTGATGGGGCAGATGCGCTACATTTCCTTCGGAGTTCTGATGGCGAGCGCCATCTTCTTCTCCACGCTTGTGGGATCCATTCTCGGCGAATGGCGAGGGACGAGCGGACGCACGCGCGGCGTGCTGGCGCTGGGTATCGCCGTCCTGCTCGCGTCTTTCGTCGCGATCAGCCTTGGAAGCAGAGGCTGACGTATTCTGCATTCGCGAAAATCGGCGAAAGGGAGTCGCTGGATTTCGTCGAAGATTTCCCACGCGCAGACGGATTTTTGGTATAATGTCCGCGCTGGAGGAATTCGCCGATGGCAATAGAAACGACAACGATAGCGATCAACAGGTACGCGCCGGCCGGCAGCGAGGCGATAAACCTGTATTCCAACGACACGGCGGCAGGTCTTACGCTTGGCCAGCTCGTCATAGCCGTGTCCATTCGCTCGGCGGCCGTCTACGAAAGCCAGAGCGTGCTAAAGATGAACGTCATAACTGACGGATCAGACAAGCTTGAAGCGGGGGCCAAGTGGCTCTCGTCCGTCGCGGACGGCACTGCGTACTGGCCAGATGCAAAGGCGTTCGCCATCAACACGCTGGGCGTGGAAGCGGACGCGCTGCCCGACGCACTTGACACGTACAACAAGCGCATGCAGGCCGTCGCCGCGTTCAAGGCGAAGGTCGACGCGCTCGCGCAGCAGCAACAGCAGGACATGATTGACCTCCAGACGCTTGTGAACAGAAGAGACGTCGCCTACTCCACGTCCTCCAACGTAGTGCGTGCGCTTTCAACTTCCATGAATTCAAACGCCCAGAACTTCTAGTCCGCAGACACTGCGGGCGGCCCCTTCATGGTGTTTGTTTTTTGAAGACTCTTCTCGCAAAAGACGGCGATAAATGATATAATCTTACCATCCTAAATGGCCATATTGGACACATCTCCTCCGCCTGTCGGCGGCAGACGAAAAACGGCGGTCGAAAGGCTGATCGACGCGATTGGGTATCCTGAACGGGCACCCGACGGGGCTGTGTCGTTCATTCTGCGGGTCGATGGCATGGAGATTCCATGCGAAGAGAACAACGGCAAGGTCATGCTTTCGATGCGTCTCGACGCCGACGACGCCCGTCTTCCCGTCCTTGCCGGCTATGCCGCAGGGCGCATGCTGAAGGAGGATGCCGCACTTGCGTGGGACTCCACCGGCGGCGGCCATGCGTTCATCTGGCAGGACGCTCCGTCCGACTCAGGCGGCAGGACGCTACTGCGCCTCTTCGAGACGTTCATGGACTCGTGTGACTGGTGGCAGGAGCGCGTCAAGGCGCTGGAAGGCGACAAGCCGGAAGAGCTGTCGCAGTCGATGATCATCATGCCTTAGTGAGGAGAAGGAAGGCCGATGCACTTGAAACGATTTCTGATGATGTTGGCGCTGGCGGCCGCAGTTGCGCCATTCCGCTCGCCCGGAGCGGAGAAGGCGCCCGTCGGCCCTTCGATACCTTGGCGGCTCCCGTCGTACACGCTCGTAGCGCGCGACATGGACCTGCGCACGGCCCTGAACACGTTTGCCGTGGCCCAGGGGCTTTCGATAGTGATGTCGTCCGAAGTGACGGGCGTCTTCTCCGGCGACTTCAAGAACGTCCCGGCCACCGAGTTCCTCGACAAGGTCGCGACGATCCACAACCTCGTGTGGTACTACGACGGCGCGGCTCTCTACCTCTACGGCGCCGGCGAGATATCCACTTTTCTCATCGACCTCCAGTACATGAAAGCCGAAGAGGTGAGGGAGATGATGGCGGGGCTTGGCGTGGAAGACAGGCGATTCCCCCTTCGGACTGCCTCCAACGACCAGCTCGTCATGGTCTCGGGGCCGCCGCGCTACGTAGCGCTGGTCTCCGAGATAATCGAGAAGGCAGACAAACTCAGGGAAAGACGTACCTTCAAAGAGGTCGAAACCAGGATGTTCCCGCTTACCTACACCTGGGCCGACGACGTCTCCTTCCGCGTCACCAGCCCGGAGACATCCCTCACCATAGCGGGCGTCGCGCACCTCCTCGAACAGATGATGAACGGCTCGAACGAATTCAAGACGCGCGATGTCTCCGTCACCAACGATGCCGCCGCCGCCGAGATGGCGGCGCGAGACAACTTCCGCCCCACCATTCGCGCCGAAAACAGGCTCAACTGCGTGATAGTGCGCGATGTCGCCTCGCAAATGCCCGTCTACGAAAAGCTCATCAAGCAGCTTGACGTGCCGCAGAAGCTCGTCGAGATCGACGTCACCGTGGTGGAGCTCTCCAAGCAGGACGCCCTCGACTGGCAGCTCTCGCTCGCCTACGGCACGCGCCACGGCCACTCGGACATCGGCGCCGGACAGAACGCCGAGAACATCTTCTCTCCGTATTCCATCGGCGGCAAGGGCCTCGCCGGCGCCCTCACACACGTCCACGCCGCCTACACCATAGCGTCTTCGATCTCCGCGCTCAAGCAAAAGGGCAAGGCAAGGTCGATCTCGCGCACGTCGCTCCTCACGGCGAACAACCTCGCGGCGGAGATATCAGACTCGCAGAGCTACCACGCAAAGGTCGTCGGAACCGAGGTGGCAACGCTCCAGGAGGTTTCTGCGGGGACGAGGCTCAACGTGAAGCCGCGCATTCTGCCGTCAATATCGACGAACGTCCCCAGCCAGGTGTGGCTGTCCCTCGAGCTTCAGGACGGTGGCTTTGAGGCCATCTCCGTGGAATCCATGCCCATGACCCGATCCTCGACTCTTCAGACGCAGACGGCCATATTCGAAAACGAGTCGATAATGCTCGCCGGATATCTGCGCGACATCGAGGAGGACGCCGGATGGGGAATTCCATACCTGCGCGACATCCCGTGGATAGGGTGGCTGTTCGGCGGCAAGTCGACGCGCAAGGAGACGGTCCAGCGCATGTTCGTGCTGACCCCGCACATCGTAGACCTCGACGAGGCCATGCTCGCTCGCCTCCAGGCTTCGCGCCTCAGGGACATCTCCGAGGCCGAGGAGCTACAGGAGAACGCCGCCGAGGAGGACGACGAGCGCGAGAAGCGCGAGATCGAGCGCAACGCGCTGCGCCAGCGCCGCCGCGAGAAGACCGAGGACGAGCTTGAGCGCCGCAAGGCGGAACTCGGCCACGACAAGAAGATGAGGCAGTTCGACCGCCGCCGCGAAAAGGACAAGCTCACGGAGGACAAGGCGAACTGGAAGCGGACGGAGAAGGCCGAGGAAGAAAAGCTCAAGGCAGAGGAGAAGGCGAAGAACAAGGATCTCGAATGGCTCTGGCTGTGAACATAGAAGCAGGCTTCGCCGAAGTCGAGGCTGGCGCATGGTTGATGGGCCGCGGCCAGCCTGCGGCCTTCTCCGGCACGGCCGCGCGCCGCAGCATGAGGGGCTGGCGTGTGCGCGACAGGTCGATGCTGGAGCGGGTCGACACAACCGGCAAGGCCAGATGCGCAGACCAGACGCGTCCGTTCCTCACGCACATCCCCTGCCCCGAAAGCGTCTTCGCCGTCTCCTGGAAGATTCTCGTGGCCCCTGCGGAAGCTCGTTCCGGCGCCGAGGCGGTGAAGCTCGTCCCGATGAGCATGGGCGGTGCGCTCTGCGTCACGGAGTTCGGACGCACCGCGGCCACGGAAGATTCTCCGGCCTGGGTCGTGATGGCGACGGCCGGGCGCACTGCGAGGATTGCCCTCGCGGACGGCGAGACGATTTCTGCGAGGCCAGACGCCGTCGTGGCCTGGACTGGAAGACGCCCCACCGGGTTTTGTCCAAGGCTGAGGCTTCTTGACATCATCCTCCCGCGCGCCCCGCGCGATCTGCTCTTCACCTTCTACGGACCGGGCGTCGTGTGGATCGAAGGGACCTGCGCCGACCTGGGCGGGTGCCGCCCTTCCAGATCGTGGCGCTGCGCGCATTCCAGCCAGGGGAGGTGGCGCTGATGGCCTTCGACGCAGCCCAGATACTGCGGCAGACCTACGCCGCCGGAGCAGAGGCCGCGCAGATGCGCGAGCTCGCCCGCCCCCCGGAGACGCCCATGCCGGCGGCGGCCGCGCGCGGCGAGATAATGGGTGCGGCGTTCGAGGTCCAGGAAGATCCGATGGCGGAGCTCATGGACTCAATGGAGGAGCTTTCGTTCCAGTTTGAGGAGAAGGCCGCCAAGCGCGCCGGCGAACGCAAGCTCGGCGAAATGCAGGGGCCGCGCTCCGCGTTCGTCAGGGCGGTGGAGTCCTGGCTGGGCGTAATGCCGGACATGCCGGGCCGCGACTTCCTCACCCGCACGCTCCGCTCCATAAGAAGCTCGGTGTCCGCAGGCCAGACCCCCGATTCGCGGGACATCCTCAAGGCGCTGGCACGCGGATCGACGGATCCTTCCCACCAGTTCGCGATGCTCGACATCCTCGAGCAGGCCGTTGGCGAGGACGAGGAGCTCCTGCGCCAGCTCTTCCGCCAGACCAAGGCGCAGCTCTCCGCCGCCAGGGGGCCCGAGATCCGCGCCGGCATAAACCTTGCGGAGGAGATCAACGCGCGCGCCACCACGCCGGAGGAGATGCGCGAGCTGCGCGACATGTACCGCAGCGAAGTCGTCGGCTTCACGAAGCCGCAGGACTGCTTCAGGTCTCTCCTGGCGATGCGCGGCGCCGATGGCCTCAAGGACGCCATAGACTTTCTCATCGCAGGCTGCGGAACGGATCTCAAGTCCGCCGCGCCCTCGCTCGACGCCACCGCCCTCGGGCGAATACTCACCGACCTCCAGTGCGTGCAGGTTCTGCAGACCGTCCTCGAGGCCCTCATCGCCCTCGGCAAGCGCATGGACCGCCAGTTCGGCGAGCCCTGCCGCCTCAACGGCGAACAGCTGGCAGGCCGCGTGATGGACCTGACGGAGGAGGCGTTCGTCACTGCGGCAGGCATCGCGGCTCTGATAGGCGACTGCGGCATGCAGGCCCTGCTGGCGCGCATGGACTTCGCGCGCGAGCTCACCGAACTCTTCCGCAAGCTCTCCCCCCGGCTCTTCTCGCACGAAGGCGACAGGCAGCGCCTCGTGGACGCCGCGCAGGAGCACCTCGACGAGCTCATAACGGAAGAGAACGACGCCGAGGAAGGAGGCGCCTCGTGAACGAGCCCGTGTGGATGAAATCCGTGATACGCGACTTCGGGCGCGCGGCGGGCATCGGCGATCTTTCGTTGAATGAACGCGACGCCGCCGCTCTGCGTTTCGCGCACGGCGCTGCGTTCCGACTCGAGTACACAGGCACGGAACTCGTCATGGCGATGACCATTCCGTGGCGCGGAAACGTCGCTGCGCTTCACCGGCTCCTCGCCGCCTCCCACCCCAAGGCAAGCGGCGCGTTCAAGACGAGGACGGGCCTCCTCTCGCGCTCGTCGAGCGCGGTCATGGCCATCCGCCTCGCAGAGCGCGAAGCGACGCTCCCCGCGATGAACTCGGCATTCACGATGCTTTGGCGCCTGAGCGAAGAGATTGGAGGCGTGTCATGAGCCTGAACGTCTCGCGCACCACCGAGCCTCTGCGCTTCGACGTGGGAATCGGCAGCGCCAACTTCGCCGAGATTGCCGACTCCCCTGTCGCCGGTCAGCCGCAGAAGGCCCTCCTCCCTGGCTCGACCACTGTTTCGCAGGCCATCGACGAGCTCTTCCCCACGGACCGCAACGTGGGGAACGACATCATGCGCGCGCTCGTGGCCGGCAATCCCGTCCAGCTGCGGACGCCCGGAGGCTTCAACTCCACCGCGCGCAAGACGGCCCGGTCTCTGCGCGACCGCGGCACGGCCGCCGCAGACTCCGCAGCGGCCGAGATTGAGAACCTGCTGGCCGACACCGACCTGTTCGAGCATTATCGCATGGCGCTTCTGGAGACATGATGTTCGGAAAACTCACAAACTTCTCGAATGTGTTCAGCAGATTCGGCGACCTGGTGCTCGCCTTTCTGGTGGTCTGCATCATCGGCCTTCTGATCATCCCGCTGCCCACGCCGATGGTCGACCTGCTGATCGCCACGAACATCATGATCTCCACCGTGATGCTGATGCTCTCGCTGTACCTGCCGCGGGCGCTGGCCTTCTCCACCTTCCCCTCGATGCTCCTCTTCACGACGCTCTTCCGCCTTGCGCTCAACGTCACCACCACGCGCCTCATCCTGTTGAAGGCCGACGCGGGCGAGATCATCTACACGTTCGGCAACTTCGTGGTGGGCGGCAACTTCGTGGTGGGAGCCGTCATATTCCTCATCATCACGATAGTCCAGTTCGTCGTCATCGCCAAAGGCGCCGAACGCGTCTCCGAAGTCGCCGCGAGATTCACGCTGGACGCCATGCCCGGAAAGCAGATGTCGATCGACGCCGACATGCGCGCCGGCGCCATCGACCAGGAGACTGCGAGGGCCCGCCGCACGGAACTCGCGAAGGAGAGCCAGCTCTACGGCGCCATGGACGGCGCGATGAAGTTCGTGAAGGGCGACGCCATCGCAGGCCTCATAATGACCGCCATCAACATAGTCGGCGGCATCTGCGTGGGCGTGCTCATGAACGGCAAGGAAGTCGGATGGGCGATCACAAAATACGGCATCCTCACGATCGGCGACGGTCTCGTCTCGCAGATACCGGCGCTCCTCGTCTCCATCACGTCGGGCGTCATCGTCACGCGCGTCGGCGACGTCGACAACAAGCCCCTCGGCCAGGACATCATAAACCAGTTCTTCGCCCAGCCCAAGGCCATCCTGCTCGGATCGGTGATGCTCGTCGCAATCGGCCTCATCCCCGGATTCCCCAAGGTGCAGATATTCGGGCTCGCGCTCTTCGTCGCCGCAGTGGGCTATAGCCTCAAGCTGAAGGCTAAGATCGCCGCCGCAAGGGCAGCCAAGGGAGAGGATCCTCTGGCCGCCGCAGCGCCCTCGGAGGGGTCGGCGCCAAGACCCAAGAAGAAGGACGGCGACGACTTCTCCATGGTCACGCCCCTTACCGTGGACATAGACGCCGACATCCGCGGCGCGCTCACCTACGACGCCCTCAACGAGCAGATAATGTCTGTGAGACGCGCCCTCTACCATGACCTCGGCGTTCCCTTCCCAGGCATAAACCTTTCTCTCAACCCTTCGTTGAGCGATGGACGCTACCGCATTCTCGTCAACGAAGTCCCCGTGTCGGAAGGCGCCTTGAGAAAAGGCTGCGTCTTCGCCCTCGAAGAGCCCGAGAACCTCTCCGCCACAGGCATAGAATTCGAGACGGGCAAGCCGTTCGTGCCCGGCTTCGAGACGTGCTGGGTCAAGGAATCGGAGAAGAACCGCCTCGACGAAGGCGGCATACGCTCTCTGGATCTCGGCGGAGTCCTCACGTACCACCTCTCCGGGGTCCTCAGGCGCTATTCCCACGAATTCCTCTCCCTGCAGGAGACGCGACTTCTCTTCGACCACATGGAGAAGGAGGCGCCGGAGCTCGTCAAGGAAGTCCAGCGAGTGCTGCCTCTCCAGAAGATCACGGACGTCCTCCAGCGCCTCGTGCAGGAGGGCATATCCGTCCGCGACCTGAAGCGCATAACGCAGACGCTCATCGAATGGGGCCAGAAGGAGAAGGACTCCGTCCTGCTCGTCGAGTACGTGCGCGCGGCCCTAAGCCGCTACATCTCCTACAAGTTCTCGGGCGGACAGAACATCGTCGCGGCCTACCTCCTCGATCCGACGCTCGAAGAGAAGATCAGGAAATCTGTTCGCCAGACGTCCGGCGGCAGCTACCTAGCGATGGATCCCACGACCGTCCGTTCCATACTCGCCGTCGTGAAGCGCACGATCGGCGACCTCGCCAAGATTCCGCAGAAGCCCGTCATCATAGTCTCGGTGGACATCCGCCGCTACTTCAGGAAGATGATAGAGAAGGACTACTACGAATTGCCGGTGCTCTCATTCCAGGAGCTCAGTTCCGAAATCAACATCCAGCCGCTCGGGAGGTTGAAGTTGTAGGAGTCTGAGGAGTTTGAAGTCTAACGATTGAAAGTTTAAAGTTGCAGAGATGAACTTCTTGCTGAAAATAGTCGAGGGTCCGAACAAGGGCGCAGAGATAGCTCTTGTGAAGGATGTTGCCGTCACGCTCGGCAAGGGCGACGACTGCGACATCGTTCTTGCGGACCCAACCCTGCCGGAAGCCCCCTTCCAGGTGTCGGCATCGGACGACGGCGTTGCGATCGACGGCGAAGCCCTGCCTCCCTTCCACGTGAAGACGGCCGGCTCCACCTCGTTCGCCATAGGCCCGGCCGATGCGCCGTGGGGCGAGCTCGTATGGCCCAAGGCGGAGCCGACTGAGGCGCCGGCGCCGTCCGGCGACGTCCATGAAGACCAGCCCGCACAGCCTGAAAGAGAGGAGGAGACCCCACCCTCCGAGGAGAAGCCAAAACGCGGATGCTTGGGCTGCATCATCTGGATTCTCGTGTTTTCGCTCGTGCTTTCGCTCGTATTGGCCGCCCTCGCCTGGTTCTTCCGAGAGCAAATTCGCCCTCATGCGGAGAATGCCTGGGAAAAAGTCCGCGCGACAGGCTGGTTCACTTGGAAAGATGGCGATCCGGGAGAAGCCGGCTCTGCAAAACCTTCCGGTCAGCCCGTGCAGACGACTGCGGCAACGATCGAGTCCGTCGCCGCGAAGTACGGACTTTCGATCACGAACATCGCCGGCCGTGCCGTCGTCTGCGGCAACATGCGCACGAGGGCTGAACGCTTGGCGGCTACCGCCGAGGCGTATGCCGCCAAGCCAGGCGTGGATCTGGACATCTCCGACGACGAATCTTTCGCCACCGCCGCCGCGGATGCTCTCTTCACGCTCACAGAAGGCGCGCTGAAGGTCGTTGTCGCCACAAACCGCTTCCTCGTCATATCTGGCTTCGCCCCATCGGCCCCGGAGCTTACGAAGACGCTTGAGGCGCTTGCTGCCGACATGCCGCGGCTTCGGAACGTCGACGTGCGCGCCGTGTCGTTTGCGGAGCCGATTGCATCCATGCCGCCGCCGCAGACGTCTTCATGGAAGGCCCCGGCCGTTCTGGGACGCCCAGCCGCCGTTCCGCCGGCCGTCGCGCAAAAGATCAAAGCACATACGCAGGCGATGCCGACATTCCCAGTCTGCGGAATCCTGACAACGCCATACCGCTGCCTCGTGATGCGTGATGGACGCCGCATAATGGAGGGTTCGGCCATAGACGACTGCGTCATCGTCGAAATCGGAGCGGACAGCGTCACGCTCACAAACTCAACCGGGAGGTTCACATGGAAGCCATGACCGAGCCGGTTAGACTGATGGAGATAGAGAAGGAGCTTGCGGGGCCGCAGAAGGAGGCCGCGCTTGCGAAGTACGACGCCGTGCTGTCCGCCTTGGCACGGAGAATCGACGAGGCGATGAAATCGGGGCTCCCTCCTGACGAGTTCCCGAAGGTCGACGAGCTCAAGGAGGCAAACACCCTCGCAAGAAAGATTTTGCGCCTGACCGTCCGGGTGGACGGAGAGGTGCGAAAAGCGTAGCCGAAAGGCGACGTTCAGCAACAAAACAACAACAGACAAAAGGAAAGTCAAAATGTCAGTATTGGCAAATACACATCCTACCACATATCCGTCAGTGAGAGACTTAGTGGAGCGTCCGCACCGCGTGGGACAGGATACGGCCATCAGCAACTTCATCCACACCGACGCCGTCTACAACGCGCTCATGAACGCGGCGTACCAGATGGAAGACCGTCTGAAAGAGTCGCTCAAGAACTACCAGGAGCACCCGGACGTGCAGGCGAACCTGCAGCAGCTCCAGTATGATCTGCAGCAGTGGAACCTCGCGCTCACCACGATGACGAACATCAACAAGAACATGGGCGACGCGCTCAACTCGATCGCCTCCAACTTCCGTTGATCTTCGACCTCGAAAGCGAAGAGGCGAGACTGCTGTTGAACGTCGCCCTCATGGCGACAGGGCAGAACCGCTTCAGGTCCGCCGCGAAGATTCTCGCGGCGCTGGGGCGGTTCCGCCCGAAGGAGGCGTCCGTAGCAGTGGCGAACGCCATTCTATTCATCAGCATGCAGGACTTCAAGGGCGCCGTGGAATACATAGACGACTACGCTTTGCCGAGATTCCCGTCTTCGGCCATGCTCAAGGCGTTCAAAGGAATGGCGCTGATAAGGATGAACCGTAGCGCAGAGGCCAGGATTCCGCTGGAGGAAGCGGCGTCCGACGTCGTGGACCCTGCGGCTGCACAGTTGGCAAAGGATTTGATGTCATGACAGAAGCTATGATTGTAGAGGCCGTGCGTGCGGCCGGCACCGCGACCGCTTCGCCGGCCGTAGGCGCCGCCGGAGCTCCTTCGGCTCCGGCCGACCCGGCGGCGGTCCAGAGGTTCCAGGCCGCGATGGGCGTTGGCGGAGTGAATGGCACGCAGGAAGTCGACCCGGTGCCCTTTGCCAGCGAGGTGAGCGCCGCATGGCGATTCGCGCAGGTCAACAACCAGGGCATACTCCATCGAATCCGCGCGTTGACGCAGCTTGAGAAGCTGCACGGTCCGTCCTCGGCAGACCTGATAGAGCTCCAGTACGAGGTGGCAAACCTGGCCTTCCAGCAGGAGGTCGTGACGAAGGTCGCCGACAAGTCGTCCAACGCGATCCAAACGCTTATCAAGAACCAATGAGGACGGATGGCCGCCGGACGCACTGCGTGCATCCCGACCAAAGTCCGAAGTCCAAAACGAACAGGATCCGAAAATGAAGGGAATCGAAATCGCATCGGCAATCGCCGCCGTTCTGCTTCTCGCCGGGTGCGAAAAGGAGACAACGCTCCACGCGGGGCTGGAGGAACGCCAGGCCAATCTCGTAATGGCCGCGCTGCTCGACGCGGACATCTCCTGCCGCAAGACACCCGGCGAAGAAGGCACCTGGAACGTCATGGTCGACGAATCCAAGTTCGCCCGCGCCGTGAACCTTCTTGAAAAGGCCGGCCTGCCGCGCCGCGCCCACATGGGCATAGGCGAAGTATTCAAGAAGACGGGCATGATCTCGTCGCCGTCCGAAGAGCGGATACGCTTCATGGACGCCCTGGCCCAGGACATCTCGCGCACCATCTGCACGATCGACGGCGTGGTCGACGCGCGCGTGCACGTGGTGCTCCCCGAGAACGACCCTTTTTCCCGCAACACGCTCCCCTCCTCGGCGGCCGTCGCCATACGCGCCCGCTGGGATGCCGACATCTCCGATCTGGTTCCTTCCATCAAGGGGCTCGTCAAGAACGCCATAGAAGGCCTCACCCCAGAGAAGATCATGGTGACAGTCTTCAAGGACACGCCTCCCAAGAAGAACTGAACCTGGCGGAATGCCCCGTACGCGAAAGACAAACACTGGCGGCAAAGTGGAAACAGACGAAAGACAGTTCCTTCTCACGATCGTGTGGCTCTTCATGCGCCACGGGCAGCCTGACCGCGCGCGCACTATATGCGAGGCGCTTGCCGAAGCAGACCCTCGCGACGGCATCGCTGCCGTCGCGCTCGCGCAGCTGTGCCTCGCGGACGGCGATCCCGGCGAGGCTCTCGTCCTGCTGCGCGCCACAGACGCCCCGCCGGAACTTGAGCACGCGCAAGCCGTTCTCGAGACGCGCGCCCTGCGCCTCCTCGGCCGGACTTCCGAGGCTCAGGCGAGATGGCGCCGCCACATAGAGTCAAGAAGAGGCGCAAAGCGGCAGTGGGTGCAGTGAGCACCGTTGAGTGGACAAACGCAGAAGACTACTTGCAATGGCGAAGAAAGAGGACATCACGATAGAACAGGCGCGGGAGCTCGTCTCCGACGCGATCCTCTGGCCGCTTGCACGGACCTTCCTCTGGGATTTCGCCACGCAGATCCACGAGAGCTGGATTGACGGCCTGTGGCCCGTGACGCCCGAAGCGGAAGGCGGAGATGCGCCTGTGGCGGCTCTCGTCCGCGGCCTTTCGTCCTCCCCCCGCGTCAAGCGCCTCATTCTCTCGTCGCTTGGCGTGGAACCATGCTTCCATGCGTTCCCGAAAGACGACTGGAGCAGACTGCTCCTTCTCGACTGCGCCACGCTCGAGTCCGTGGCCAAATGGCTTGGAGCGCTCGCCTGCTCCGGATCGCTGAGGCACGTCACCGACGGCGCCACAGTGCGCTCCCTCAAGACTTCCCTCGCCGGCGTCTATCCGGAGGTGCTGACGTACACGATGTACTTCAAGAGCCTTGCCGCAGCCAATGTGGAACGCAGCGGCGGCGAATCCTTCGCTTCAATCGGCCTTGCGATGCTGCTCTCGCTTCTTTCCGGCATCCCCGCTCCCCTTCTCGACCGCCTGCGGCTGAAACTCCCCAGGGACCTGTGCTCCGAATGGCCGCCGCGCGACGCAGGGGTGAAGAAGGCCGTTGTGCAGGACTCTCTTCACAGACTTCTCAAACTCAAATTCCCGGAGGCGTATTCCTTATGCTGCTGATAGAAAAAGGGGACTTCGCCCTTCAGTCCGACCGCAGACTCGTGAAGATCTCCGAGGCTGCCACCGTCCATTCCGCCGAAGAGATAATAGCCGCCGCCGAGGCCGAGGCCGCGCGCATCCGCGAAGAGGCCAAAGCCGCCTTTGAAGAGGAAAAGAAACGCGGATACGAGAAAGGCCTCGCCGACGGCAAGATGGAAATCGCGATGCAGAAGCTCAACCTCGTCGACGAGTCCGTCAAGTTCATGGAGGGCGTGGAGACGAAGATGGCCGACATCGTGATGAAGGCGCTCAAGTCGTTCGTCGTGGAGATCGGCGACAGGGAAATGGTGATAAACATCGTCCGCAAGACTATGGGCGCCGTCATAAGGACCCAACGGCACGTCACGCTGAAAGTCGCGCCTGAAATGGTCCAGGTGGTGAAGGAGCGCATCGCCGAACTGCGCGCCGACTATCCCACGGTCGAGACGTTCGACGTCGTGGAGGATCCGCGGCTCTCCGGCCCCGCATGCATCCTCGAGACGGAGGCTGGCGTGGCCGACGCCTCCGTGGAAACGCAGCTCGCAGCCATAAAAAGATCTCTGGACCGCCACATCTCCCACGGCGAAGCGTCCACGTCGCCCGAGAACGCTAAAGACGCCTCCTGACTCTCACGCAGAACGACATGAAGAAAGCAGCCACAAAGGTCTTCGACTACATCCCCAAGGTGCTGAACCGCGCAGTGGAGGATGCGCAGCCCATCGACGTCAAGGGCAAGGTCATCCAGGTGGTGGGCACGATCATAAAGGCGTCAGTGCCGGGAGTGAAGGTCGGTGAAGTCTGCATCCTGCGCAATCCCTGGGAGAACTTCGAGGTCCAGGCCGAGGTAGTCGGCTTCACGAAGGAAGCCGTCCTTCTCACCGCCCTTGGAACGATGATAGGCATCTCCGCCGAGACCGAGGTGATACCCACAAGGCGCGTTCAGATGGTTCCAGTGGGGATGAACCTTCTTGGGCGCGTTCTGGACGGCCTTGGGCGCCCCATGGACGCCGACAGGAAAGGTCCGCTTCGCCCCGACGGCTACTACCCCGTCTACGCCTCGCCCCCATCTCCGCTTGAACGTACCATGATATCAAAGCCCATATCGCTCGGCATACGCGCGATAGACGGGCTTCTGACGTGCGGCGAAGGACAGCGCATGGGAATCTTCGCCGCCGCCGGCGGCGGCAAGTCCACTCTCCTCGCGTCCATAATCCGCAACACCGAGGCTGAGGTCACCGTCCTCGCCCTGATAGGCGAACGTGGACGCGAGGTCCGCGAGTTCATAGAGAAGGACCTCGGCCCCGAAGGGCTCGCAAAGTCGGTGCTCGTCATCTCCACCTCCGACCGTTCCGCGATGGAGCGCCTCAAGGCGGCGCACGTGGCCACCTCCATAGCGGAATCGTTCCGCGACAAGGGGATGAAGGTCCTCCTTCTCATGGACTCCGTCACGCGCTTCGGCCGAGCCCAGCGAGAAATCGGCCTCGCCGCAGGCGAGCCGCCCACCCGCCGCGGTTTCCCTCCAAGCGTCTTCTCGGAGCTCCCCAAGCTGATGGAGCGCGCCGGAAACTCATCGAAGGGCTCGATAACCGCGCTCTACACCGTGCTCGTAGAGGGCGACGACATGACGGAGCCGATCGCGGACGAGACGCGTTCCATCCTTGACGGACACATCATTCTCTCGCGCAAGCTCGCGCAGATGAACCACTACCCGGCAATCGACATTCTCGCCTCCGTCTCGCGCTGCCAGAACGCAATCATCCCCAAAGACCACAAGGCCGCCGCCGCCAAGCTCCGCACCCTCCTCGCAAAATACGCCGAAGTGGAGCTGCTCCTCAAGATCGGCGAATACAAGAAAGGCTCCGACCCCGAGGCCGACGAGGCCATTGCCAAGAACGGAGCCGTCAACGCATTTCTGAAGCAGGGCCTGGACGAGCGTCCGCAATACCAGGACACCATCTCGAAGCTCAAGGAGGCCGTCTCCTGATGACCTTAGAGGCGGCATACAACGAAACCGGCGCGAAGATCGTCGGCTACCTCGTCGCCACGGGCACCGACGAAGCCGCGGCGCGCGACCTCCTGCACGATGCCGTCCTGAACGTCGCCCGATGGATGCGCTCCCGCCCCGCCGAGGACGCAAATCTCCCCGCGCTTCTCTTCACGACCGCCCGCAACCTCCGCGCCAACCGCACGCGCGACGACAACCGGCTCTCCGTCGTGGAGCGCCCGGAAGACTTCGACTCCCGCACCTTCGACGGCCGCAGCGCGCTCTCCCCTTCCGACGCCGCTTACATGCGCTCGCGCATCTCCTCGGCCCTCTCGTCGCTGCCGCCGCAGCTCCGCGAGACGTACACGCTCTACCAGATCGCGGATCTCGGCGTGCGCGAGGTCGCGGAAATCACCGGCGCCAGCGAGAACCTCGTCAAGGTTCGCCTCCACCGCGCAAAGCTCGCCCTCCGCCGCGAGCTTGCCGACCTCGCGCC
>Ga0310696_10004252_pt1 | contig 17617 bp, 10 predicted proteins | sample AusTroGonzalo_MG_4_FD_203885 | JGI IMG/M metagenome (GOLD analysis project Ga0310696, IMG submission 203885) | Bovine rumen microbial communities from tropical cattle in Woodstock, Queensland, Australia - Gonzalo_02 (v2) (version 2) | ecosystem: Host-associated > Mammals > Digestive system >...
CATGAACGGAACGGTTGTTGAGCACCAGTTCCTCATAGTCATCGACTGAGGACGTGCCTTCGCCGCCTGCGATGGGTTCTTTGATCATCTGCACGTCACAAGCATTGAGCGAAAGGCTGTCGTGGAACATCACGGCGAGATAAGGTACGCCTGCCTCGAGGATATTACCAGCCTCGGCGAAGATGAACTGATGGTAGTAGTTGTCGATATACGCCATCCGGTAGAACTTCACCTTGCCAGGTGCCTCATACTGACTCAGGTCGAACGTATAGGGCAGACAGACAGTATAGGCCTGCGGTGTCCATGTGCCGTCGCCATTGTCCTGAGCCGAGAGCACACGATCGTAGTTGACATTGACCTGCCTGTCGCAGTTCTCATCGAGCGTGGGTTGGTTGTCGATGGTGTCGCTGAGTTCCACCCCTGTCAGCGGACGGCGGAAGCCCAGGAAGTTGTCGAGCGATACCGACTGACCCATAAATTTCAGGTTATAGATACCCGTGTAAGGTGCCTTGAAGTAGATGGTGCCGGTCTGTGTATAGGTATCGTAATAGGTCCAGGTCTTACCTTCATCCCTGCTATAGAAGACATCGAGCAGACCGCTGCCGCCTCCCATGCCGAACATGGCCATCATATCCATCATGCCGCCACCGCCCATCTCGGCCTGGAACTGCATCACATCACCCTGCCGGGCTTGAAGACTCGGGGTGACAAGTTCGTAGGCGTAGGAGGTGGTGGTAGCCATCCAGGTCTTCTCTTCGCCGCCGCCCATGCCGAACATGGCCATCATACCGCCACCATCGCCAGGCTTCGATATGGTCCAGCCTGTGGACTTCCATTCAGGCAGATCGAGGGGGATCGACTCGTCTTCCACAACGTAGATGGGTTCAAAGTCCTCCTTCCATGCCTCGGCGTAGGTTTTATAGGCCTCGACGCTGACCATCTGCGTCATCAGCCGTTCATCAACAGGTGTGAAGGTGATGACGGCCTTGTTCTCACCGATCTGCCCGGCAGCATCATCGTAAATGACATCAACCATCGCCGAGTCGCCAGCGGCAATTGTCAGACTGCTCCCGCTGAGAGTAAACGCCGTCTCATTCGAGGAAGAGACATTCACCTCGAGCACCCCGGAAGCCGTATTCGTCACCTTGAAGGATTTGGTGAGACTGGCCTGAGGCATGCCATAAACGAGGCTCTGCACCACGTTACCGTCCTGAGTTACATAGAGGTCGGGGGCCGAGTTGTTGAGACGGAAGCCTGCCACTGAGTCGATCACGATGCTGTCGGATGCCACGAAGCGGAAACGGTAGTCGCCAGGCTCGAAATCCGATACCCACAGGGTCTTATAGACAGAGTCGAGTTCCTCTGAGATGGTTGTCACCAACTCCCACTTGTTACTGCCATAGACGGATTTCTCGATGGTAAGTGAAGGACCACCGCCACCGAACATCGCACCCATGCCGCCGCCACCGGCGTTCTTGACAGAGAATAGGAGGGCCTCAAACGGATCATTGACCGTCAGTACTGGCGTCATCAGATAGAATGAATCTCCACCACCTCCGAACATGCCACCCATGCCGTCAGACGGTTCGTCAACAGTCGCGACATTCTCGCGGAATCCCCAGCCTTCGGTAAACCAGCCTTCCGGCATGTGATTAGTATTGAAATCCTCGGCCCATGCCTCCGGATCGGAAATGATAGCCACCATGTTGATGCTTCTGCCAGAGACACGCTCATCGGTAGGATCGAAATTGATGAAAGCATCATTGCGGCCAGTTTTGCCGCCACTGAACTTAAATGTCGCATCGACCGCAACAGTGTCACCTGCTGCCACAGTCACTTCATTCGCGCTTACGGTGAAGATCGATTCATTCGTCGATTCTGCACTGGTCCTGAGTGTTCCTGTTGCTGTATTGATTACATTGAACACAATCGTGGTGTCGGCATTACACAGTCCAAGGTCAAGATAGGTGACGGCTTTCGTCGAGTCACGGATCACCAGGATGTCGGGTGCCTCATTGTCGATGTGGAAGCCGGCCACGCTGTCGATATTAACATCACCGCCTGCCCTGAAACGGAAACGGTATTCACCAGGTTCGGCTACTGATACGGAAAACGTCTTGAAGACAGAATCCATCTCGGTGGTGAAATCGGCCACTTTCAGCCACAGATGCTCGCCATAGGCGGCCTGTTCCACAACAAAGGTGGAATCGCTGCTACCGCCCATCATCGCACCCATACCGCTGGCCTTTGCCTTCTTGGCAGAGAATATCAATCTTTCACCTGCCTGAACTTGCAAGGGGGGCGTCATCAGATATTCGAAACCGCTGCTGCCGCCACCACCCATCAGGCTCGTCATATCGAAACCTGATGATGCCTTCTTCTGGGCAACGCCATCTTTCACTTCCCACCCTTCAGCAAACCAGCCGTAGGGCAGTTTGTTGTCGTTGAACCGCTCGTTCATCTGCTCCGTAGCGACAGACTGAGCCCGCATGCTTACCCCAACAAACAGGAGCAACATAGAAAAGAGTAATTTCTTTTTCATAAATTTAGTTTAGTATAGACATTATTCATAATTAGGTACAAAAGTACTACAATTTGAATATCCATCAACTAACAATTTAAGTATATTTTATGGCAAAAAGTCGCTTTTTCTTTGTATAACAACAAAAAAACAGTAACTTTGCAGACAAATTGCGCTTCTGTGCATACCAACATCATCATTCTATGACAATGCCTGTCTCTAAGGAACCGCTGCTTCAGTCCATTGAGCAAACCGACATTCTGGTTGTGCGTGAGATGCCTCGCTTTTTCGGCTATCATGAAGATTTCGTATTCCCGCACATCATCCTGACACTCATTCTGAGCGGCAGCGCAAGAGCTATGTACGATATGCGGGTCATCACCCATCACAAAAACGACCTGACCATTATTCTTCCTGGCCATATCATGCACCCGATGGATTGTAGCGACGACTTCACCTACGCCCTACTGTTCATCTCGCCGAAGATGCTCAACGACCTCCGTTTCCACACCTTCAGCCACGACCACGAGAAATTCAACTACGCCCCCGTCTGTTCGCTGACCGACGAGCAGGCCGCACACCTGCTCACCATCATCAATCAACTTGACATCATTGCCAACTATACCAACAAGGAACTGCCCCACCGCTATCAGACCCTGTTGGCGCAACTCGCTGTAGGCTATGAATTTCTCAACTACTACCGTCGTGATCAGGACAGGAAATGGGCAGAGAACCGCCATGCAGACATCTTCAACCGCTTCTGCGACCTGGTTGTAAAACACTATCGGGAATCGCGCGAGGTCAAATACTATGCCGGTTTGCTGAACCTCACCCCCAAACATCTCAGCAAAGTTATCAGTATGGTCACCAACGGCCTCTCGCCAGCAGGATGGATAGAGCAATATGTAACGGCACAGGCCAAGCGCCTTATCGAAGCGCACGCCACACAGACACTTCAGGAGACAGCCTACATGCTTGGGTTCTCCGAACCAACATCATTCTACCGATATTTCAAGCGCGTCACCGGCATGACGGCAAAACAATACCGCGATAGTAACCCCTATTTCATTTAGGCATCTGAACGCGCCGTTCAGGGCATCCCTTCGGTTCGTCTTGCTTACCAAAAAAGCGAGTAAAATACCAAATATATTTGAGTATTTTCGAATAAGGCGGAACACGCCTTATATTTCTTTATCGGCGGTGCGATGATGTTTTTCGGCTGCAAAATATAGTGCAAATCCTTCACACATCCAAACTTTTCTTGAATTATTTTACGGGCTCATTTCATTTTGTCTTCTTATAAGCTCTATCTCTACAATGCGGAGCTCATTATTGGTGTCGCCACCGTTCTTGGCCTTGAAGAGGTCGAGCTCACCTGCAGCAGGCTGGGCAACCTGAACTTCGTTCTTCCCGTGTCGCGACTCGGCAGAATTGGAGTTGACTCCGTTCTGCGCTTGCTGCTCCACGAGTTCAGTGATGCCGCCGAAGGCATCCTTGTCATTGCCGGCTCCTTTCAGACGGATGGTGATTTCGTCAGTCTTGACACGCTTGACGGGCTTCAGGTGGATATAGCCAAGGCTGCGCTCTGTCTCGCCGCTCCAGATGAGTATCTTTCCCGCATAGATCTCTATCGGATAGCTGCGAACTCGCCAGCCGGTGAGTTTGAGGCAGATGTCATCAACGATGGTCTTTTTAGCCAATCGGTAAGTGATCCAGGCGGTGGAGAGGCGACCGTCGTTCTTCCATTCCGAAAGTTCGTTGTCATCGAAACTGCGCGAGGCATGGTCTGAGTCATAGCCAGCCTTGGCAGAAACGATTTCTATGCCTTGCGCCTGCTCGACGTAGGATGGTGTCAGTGGTGTCTCACCACGGTCCAAACGGCTCTTCAACGTCAGTTGTGGCAAGTACTTCATTCCCGAGCTGCGCTCGCCTACCCGTAGCCTTTCACTTTTCACTTCTTCACTTTTCACTTCTATATACGCTGGTTTCACACCATCGGCGTAGGCCGAGAGATGGATTTCCCCAGCATTCGGTGTCGTACGGACCAGCACGCGATTGACACCACACTCTACAGGAAGATTGTAGCTGCCAACATAATTATCGGAGACGTTCTTCGTGGCAGCGGCATCGAGCAGGCCCGCCGGACGATTGTCGTCAGGGCGTTGCATCTCCTTGTTGTCGCGGGTGGCGATACCGCCTATCCACTTACCTTCACCCCAGAGTTCGAAATGAATCATCCTGTCGTCGAGCGGACAACGGCGCCCCTCTTTGTCGAGCACCTCTACCTGGAAAAGCACCATGTCGGCGCCGTCGGCCTTCGTTCCCTCGGGATTGCCTATAGCCGTCAGTCTCAACTGATGGGGCTCGCCGACGGTCTCTATCTGATGGCGGCTGCCGTCGGAAGCAACAGCCTCCAGTTTCCCCGATTCAAAGGGGACATCGTCGAAGGTGAAGAGATAACGATAGCTCTGCTTGCCTTTGCCGAGTGAGCGGCCATTTAGGAATAATTCCACCTCATCACCCGTCGAAACGACATAAACGGGATGCCCCCTCCCTGCCTCCCCCGACTGGGGGAGGTGTTGCTGTGCATTGGGGCTTCCCCCCAGTTGGGGGGATAAGAGGGGGGCTCTGTTCCAATGGCCTATGATATACGTCTTTGCTTCCTCGGGTTCCACCCAACCATTCCACATCACCTGATGGGCATAAAAGGCATCCTTGGGGATGCGCATGGCATCGGTGACACCGCTCATGCGGAAGTTAGACTCGCCTCGATGGTGGGTGTTGGTATCGGAAAAGACGATCTTCACACCACCTGATGACACTCGCGTTCCTGTACCAGGACGTTCACGCCAGTAGTCGTACCAGCGACGCACCATCTCAATGGCGAACTGGTCCATATTGTGATTGTAGTCAGTAGCAGGTTTGCCCCGATACAGAGGGCCGTCGCCCTCCTTATGATAGGGGTAGCTCCATTCGTCCCAATACTTGCGCAGGCCCTCGTCGCGACAGTACTCCATCGCCCACATCGGGTGTTTCTTGCTCTTGTTGATATAGAGCATCTCACCGCCATACTCCGCCTCGTCGATGTCGAGCATCTCACGACTGCCGATGGCGCGTCCACCGTAGGGGTCGTACTTGTCGCGGATGGCCTTCATCTCCAGCATGTGCTCGCGGCTGATGCTCTCGTTGCCGCTTTCGTAGAAGAGGATCGAGGAATTATTCCTATTATAGATGATCGCATCTCGCATCAACTCCGTGCGCTGTGCCCAACGAGGCCCCTCCACATCCTTCTCGGCATCACCGGCAGGCATGGCCTGTATCAGTCCAACACGGTCGCACGACTCGATGTCCTGCTTCCACGGCGTCACATGCATCCAGCGAACGAGGTTGCCACCCGACTCCACCATCAGTCCGTTCGAGTAATCGCTGAGCCAGGCAGGCACGCTCAGTCCTACGCCAGGCCATTCGTTAGAGGTGCGCTGGGCATAGCCGTGCACCATCAGCACGCGGTCGTTTAGCCAGATCTTTCCCTCACCGAAACGTGTCTTGCGGAAACCAGTACGGGTTGCAACGTTGTCGATAGTCTTGCCATCGACAACAAGACTTGTCTTGACTGTATAAAGATAACCATAGCCCCACGACCAGAAGTGCAGGTGTTCTACCAATTGTTGGGCCTTGACAATACGTGTCTCACCAGGCTGCAAAGTGACGGACTCACTGTGAAATTGCGCTATTTCCCTACCGTCGGCATCCTGCACTTGAACATTATATATAAATGTACGCGATGTAGTATCCTCGTTCTTTACCTCTGATTCAGCATGAATCAAGGCCTTGTGATTAGAAATATCAAAGTCAGTCGCATAGATGTAAGTGCCTGTCGTGCCAAGATTCGAGTAGAGGGGCAGGGTCTGATAGAGTTTGTCTGTTATATGCAAATAAACGTTCTTCGGAATACCACCGTAATTGGCGTTGAAATTCTTGTCGTTCCACTGGTAGCGGCTGTCATACTTACGTGAGCGGTAAGTCCAACTATTGTCGCATCGCACGGCCAATATGTTCTCACCCTGTTTAATATAAGGTGTCAGGTCGAAGCCACAGGCCATCACCCCATTCTCGCTAAAGCCCAAATGATGACCATTCAAGTAGAAGTCAGCCCCTTGGCGCACACCTTCGAATTCGATGAAGTATTTTTCACTTCCCACTTCTCCACTTTTCACTCCGAAGGTCTTGCGGTACCAGCAGATGGTGTCCGTCAGATCTACAATGTCCTTACGGAAGGCTTCGTCGCCATTAAAGGCGTATGGCAGCGTCACCTGCTGCCAGCGACTGTCATCAAAGTCCGACTGCACAGCCTCGGGACAATCACCTACGCACAGTCGCCAGTCGGCATTGAAATTAAGTTTCTGTCGCTCGACGGCACTTGCCGTCAAAGCGACATACAAAGCACAAAAAGCAATGATTATCTGATGTGTTCCTTTAGCCATAACATTTGATGATGATTAGTTGCTTCCGATGTCCAATGTTCGTTAATGGGGGTGATCAGCGACTCCTTGGGAGCCGTGATGAGGTTCCAGACAATGTAGCTCGTGGTGGGCGGACAGACGTTGTCGTTGTAGCCCCATGTGAGATAGACGGGACAGGTGATGCGACGGGCGAAATTCACTACGTCGTAATAGGACATGGTGCGTACCTTCTCTGGTGTCAGCATCTTGTTCAGATGATTGAAGTGGGGATAGCCACCTGCACGGTTGTCCAGATAGCCCGCCATGTCAGAGAGGGCAGGATGATTAGCCACACAAGCCGTCACACGAGGGTCGAGGCCCGCCGTTATCAGTGACAGGGCACCGCCCTGGCTGCCGCCCTGTACAAAGACGTTACGGCCGTCCCACTCAGGCAGTGATGTCAAGTAGTCGAGGGCACGTACGCAGGCCACATAGACGTGCTTCATGTAGTAGTTGTCGCGGTTGTCGAGACCATTCTCCAGATAACCGTTCTCTGCATCGAAGGCCGACGAAATCTCCTTGAACTGCTCATCGGTCATCTCAGGGTTCAGTCCGTGAATCTCCATCTCCAGACGGATAAAGCCGTTGCGAGCATAATAGGTGTTGCGCATCGGTTCCTTGATGGTCTTGATGCCGGCACCAGGAGGACAGAGCACGACGGGGTATCGCCCCGCCTTCTTCGGTTTTGTCAGATAGCCGTAGATGCTGTGGCGGCTGTCTACCTTCAGTTTCAGCAGATAGCAGTCGAACTCATCGGTGGTGTACTTGTCCACCTTCTCGATTTTCACTAAGATCTTTTCACTATTCACTGCATTACGGGCCGCTTCAAGGTTCGCCTGCCAGAAAGCATCAAAGTCTGACGGGTTCTTCGTGTAGGGCTTCAGCTGTTCGGGCGAGAAGCCTACCTTCACGTGGTGCTGGTACTTTTTATCACCCACCATGGCTGTCAGTCGCAAATCCAGAAAACCAGGCTTTTTCATCGTCCCCATATCAATCGTTGCCCGTCCCCGCTTCAGCATCACCTTGCCACTCGATGTGGCTGGCATCATATCAGGACCGATTTCATAAGTAACCTCTACATCCTGAGGTATGCCATACAAACAGAAGCTGACCTCTACCTTTGCCTTCTCACCAGTACGGTAGAGCCAGTCGGCATGGTCGGGCACCGTCAGCCACAGATAGTCTGAGCGGTAAGGATAATTCTCGGCAGGAGCTGACTGTGAGCAGCAAAGAGTGAACAGCAGCAGCGTCAGCCTAAATAGTGTCTTGATGTTTTTTTTCTTCATAAGTAATGGGCTTATATATTGAATTGTGTTGGAATAATATAGAACTGACGGTTTGGATTAAAATCTATCATCCACTGATCCATGATGATATGGTTGTCAAGGGCTTTGACCTTCAGGGTATGCTGGCCTTTGGATACATTTATTGGTGTTTTCTTGAGTGCCTGACAGCGCAACACATTCTGTTTCCATGGCTCGGAGCGGTAGGGTTCCTTCAGAGAGATAACGATGGGTTGCTGGTTATCAAGTTGAACTTGATAACGCAAATCACCTTTATCGTTGGGTTGTGTGGGAATCATGGCGGTATAGAGCACGGCATCTCCCTCGTAGACGCTCTCGAACTCATAGACAAGCTCGTTGTCCTTGGGAATGTTGACAGCGTTCATCGAGTGGCCGAGCATTTGGATGGTTGTGCCTTTGCCCTGCTGGTAGTCGCAGGCGTTTCTGGCAATGAAGCGTCCCACGGAGGGATGCTGTGGCAGCATGGTGCGTACCTCGCCGAATACGGGCAGGTTGCGGGGTGCTGATGACATCAGCCCGCGCCACTTACCACCATTCATTGCATTGTATTGTTCCGTCAACCTTTGTATCTCTCCATAGGCTTGTCGGCTCTCATCCTCATGACTGAGCATCTTGCGACTCATAGCTGCAGCAGCATGTATTGGATAGAGCACATGGGCAAAGTAGGCATCCTGCCTACCCTCCATCACCAACGGACGGTAGGTATCAACGGTAGCCTCTATACGAGCGAATGCCTCCATACGCTGATACGCCTCTTTCAGAGTGAACTGCGTAGCCGAAGGTACCGACTTGCCACCAGGATACTTTTTCTTGTCAAGTTCCACCTGTGTCCAACCCATAAACTCTGGACGGCGAATGGCGTTCAGGCGATACCACTCACGCATCGCAGGAGTAATGGCCTTACCCACCAACGCCCCAAACTGCGTACAGAGCCACCGCTCCAGGTGTTGATCGAGTGTAATCACTCCCTTCTCTCTTGGAGAGGGGCCGGGGGTGAGGCTCTCGATATCCCATGCCATATCCAAAAACAACTCCAAATCATACGCCGCCACCTTCGGGTCGTGCACGTTGGCTATCCACAGTTTGCGACAGTTGTGGTCGTAGGCTTCCTTCATCTCTGAGTAGATGAGTCCTGGTTGTGTGGTCGTTAGCCACAGGTAATCGTGTGGACGTCCCCAGTAGCTCAGATGGTAATAAACGCCTCCCCCTCCCTTACGTTGTTGTTGCTCCGCATCGGGCAGACGCGTCAAGTAACCGTAGTTATCGTCACACCACATCAGCGTTACATCATCGGGCACCTTGAGTCCGCTTTCCATAATCTCCAGCACCTCTTTATAAGGAATGAATACCTGGGGAACCTGTTCCACCTTTTTATTGTAGAACTTGCGCAAGAGCTGGCGCTGATCATCAATGACTTGCTGCAGACCTTCCAGCTTTTCTTGGGAAGTCTTCACGCCCTCCATCGAACCATCGTGAATGCCACGCATACCAAGGGTAAAAAGAACCTCGCTGCCTTTCACCTGCTTTAGGCGCTCCGTCCAATACTGCTGCACTTGCTCGCGGTTGGTGATGTAGTTATAGGCTCCGCGTTCTTTGACATCCCATTCGGCTACGTTGTTTCTAAGCAATGGCTCACAATGCGAAGTACCAATGATGATACCGAACGAGTCAGCCATCTCTTTATTCCCTTTTACCGTAAAGAAACCAGGTGTACCCTCGTGCATGGCCGGCCACAAGGTGTTGGCCCTCAGGCGCAGCATCAACTCAAACAGGCGCCTGTAGGTCTGTGGTCCCATATTGTCCTTCGACCACTTGCGAAGCGACCAGTCCTCATCATTGATAAAGATACCACGATACTCCACCGACGGCGTGTGCTCCATCCTGAAGGTATCGGGCAGAGACAGCGGAAGGCTGCGGCTATTTGGACGCACATCGCCCCACCACACCCAAGGCGACACTCCCGCCATGCGACTGAGTTCCAATAGTCCGTAAGCTGTGCCTCGGCCATTATGACCTTCCACAATGATTTGTTCACCTTTTATATAAATACGGAAGCCATCGGCAACACCCTTGCCCTGTATCACTTTGATCCTTGGTCTTGCTGAGGTTACAGGCGTGAACCCCGTCACCTGTTGCATGTCGCCCTTCCACATATCGAGCGCAGCCTTAACCACGGGCTCAGCGTTCTTGGGTATATGATAGGTAATAGGTGTCTTACCATCGAACCACACCACTTGAGCCCTCGCCATCAGCGACAGTAGTAATAGCACCAGAATCAGAGTAGTCTTCCTCATATATCAGTAGTAGTAGTAGTTTGTCGGCTGCAAAGTTACAAAAAATTCTCCATATCACCAGCGATACAGAGAAATCTTTTGTGTTTTATTAGGAGATTTGACGGATGTGTCTTCTATGGGCAGATAATCCATTTCACAAATACTATTAAAAAAGGGTAAAGGTTCTCATTATTCCCTTTTTTTTCGTATATTTGCAGCCATATGTGATCATTTATGAAGAAAGGCAGAATTATATCGGCATTGTTGAGCATATTCATGGTGCTCGTGTCAAATACAATGCGAGCTGACGATGTCAGTTTACAGTTCCGTATTCTGGGTGGCGAGTTGAGCAACTCAGCGGCGACATCGGTGAGTGATATTGAAGAGGTGATGCCACGAATGAAGGCGCTAAGACTGAACACGGTGCTGGTGCCTGTCTATTGGGAATTCCTCGAACCCGTGGAGGGGCAGATGGACTTCACGCTTGTTGACCGCACCATCGATGTGGCCCGTCAGCAAGGACTGAAGATTGTTCCGTTGTGGTTCGGTGCATGGAAGAACTCGATGTCGTGCTATGCGCCAGCGTGGTTCAAACGCGATGTGAAGCGGTTCCCTCGGGCTGTGACGGCAGAAGGAAAACCACTGGAGATAGCCTCATGCTTCAGCGATAACGTACTGCAAGCTGACCTCAAAGCCTTTTCTGCGCTGATGCAGCACATCGCCCAAAAAGACCCGCAGCGTGAGGTGGTCATCATGGTGCAGATAGAAAACGAGATAGGTATGTTGGAGTCAGCACGTGACCACTCCGCACTGGCAGAGAAAGCCTATAAAGAAGAAAGGTGGGCAGAGCGATATGGTACTGATGACTATGCCGACGAGAAGTTTATGGCTTGGCATTATGCCTGCTATGTGGAGCATCTGGCACAGGCTGCAAGACGTATCCACAACATGCCGCTTTATGTGAATGCTGCGATGAACAGTCGAGGCCGCAAACCAGGTGAATATCCGTCGGCTGGCCCGCTGGCTCATCTCGCTGATATCTGGAAAGCTGGTGCGCCCAGCATAGATATCCTTGCCCCAGACATTTACGACACAGGTTTTAAGTCGTGGGCTTCACAATACGCTATGCCTTTGAGACCACAGGACGGAGGCAAGATAAAGAACCGTCTCTTCATTCCAGAGAGCCGTTGCTGTGAGAACAGCGGAGTACGTGCCCTCTATGCCTTCGGTGAGCATCAGGCTCTCGGCTTCTCACCCTTCGCCATCGACCAGGCTTCGCCTAAAGAGGTGGAGTCAGTAACGCAAGCGTACAACTTGTTGTCTCAGGTATTCAATGTGATACCGCAAAATACTTGGGGCTTATTATTCGATCAGGAAGATAAGGAGCGTGTCATCGATGATGATGGTGTGGTGATGACTTGCCGTCATTATTTCACTTTGCCTTGGGATCCTCGTGCCACTGACGGCTCAACATGGCCAGAAGGAGGTGCCATGCTAATCCGTTTGGGTAAGTACGACTATCTTCTGGCGGGCAGCGGCGTGGTGATTGACTTCAAAACCCGCACAGAGAAACAACAGGAAAGGCTGAAGCAATTGGGCGAAGACGGCTTTGCAGAAGCAGGCACAGCTTCGCAATCAACCGTATCAAAATTCACGGGCTCCCGTCTTGGTCTCCTTTCCGTTGATGAAGTCACCGTCGACTCTCAAGGCCAACTGCATTTCCTTCGTCGTCATAACGGCGACCAGAGTCATCAAGGCCGCCATGCCCGAATCAGCGTAGGCGATTGGAAGATTCTGCACATCCAACTATACGAATATAAATAGTTTATGCAGACACCGGCCCTGCAGGTTACTCTGTCTTGCCGTTTTCAGCGAATATTCCACTGATGGCATACTGTACCTGCGCCATTGATGGCACTGCTGCGAGAACGAATGCTGTTAATAAAAAATTTTCTTCATTGTCTATATCTATTTATATAGATACTTAGAACTTATATCGTAAACCGGCACAAAGCAGGCCCTTTTCACCGACACCGGCCTCGACGAATCCGCGGAACTGCTCTCCGCCGAACTCAGCGCCCAAGGCTGTGGCCTGGAACATAAACGTGGCCAGATTCTCGTCTTTAGCGTCCGGATCACTTGCCTTTGCATTGTCATTACAAGTAACCGATATAAACATCACACCGGCAGAGACAGCAGAATACATGCCGAAGTTCTTTTTGCGCAGCCAGTTGAACTTCACCGATGGCATCACCGTGATAAAGGTCTCGGTCAGGTCATTCTGGCGGGTTTTCTCATCCTCTGCCTTACAACCGGCGTATGCTGCCACAGCACCTAAACCTACAACGGGCGAGATGTGGTAATAGTACTCCACGCCGATGGGGCCCCAGAACGAACTCTGGTCACCTGCAGCGGCTGAAATAGAACTCGTGATGACTGAAAGGATGTCAGATGCTGACCCTAAGCCATAGAATACACCTACTTCATGCTTTAACCCATCCTGTGCGTTAACACTCACTGTAGCCATCATGGCGGCTACGACCATTACTAAAATCTTTTTCATATGCATCGTCAAGAAGACGTATTTATTTGATGTACTTTACTTTTGAGGCATCGCGAGGCTTTGCATCGGGCTGTTCGTTGGGATAGCCGATGGCGATGATGTAGTTCAGCTTGTAGTCGGCAGGGATGTCGAGACGGTCGAGGAAGAATTTGCACTTCTCGTTCGACAGCAGGAAGCGTACGGGGCCGCCCAGACAGCAGGTGCCAAGTCCCATCGACTGCGCTGCCAGCATGATGTTCTCGCCCAGCAAACCGGCATCCAACTCACCTCCGCCATTGGCAGGCGTACAGACGCAAATCAGGTTGGGTGCATTGCGGAACATGTTCTTGAAATCCTTGTCGCGCTTCACCATCTCTGCGTTCTCCTGCTTATAGACCTCCGTCACGTCGGCAATCAGTTTCTGGTCTTCCACCACACGGACAACCCACGGCTGTCGGTTCATGCCACTGGGCGCATTAATGCCTGCACGAATGATCACCTCCAGCTTCTCATGCTCCACAGGCTTATCAAGATACTTGCGGATGGAGCGACGCGCCATGATACTGCTCAGGACGGGATTTACCTCCAGACAGATATCTGCCTCGATGTCGGTCATCTTATCCTTCGGCTCATAGCGCTTCAATACACGTCCGTCGCGCGATACAAGGAACTTGGTGAAGTTCCACTTAATGTCGTTGCCGGACTTCAGCCATGTGTAAAGCGGATGCTCGTTCGCACCGTTCACCTCAATCTTGTCGAACTGCGGGAACTGGATATTGAAGTTAACAGAGCAGAACTGGTGAATCTCCTGAATCGTTCCGGGAGCCTGCTCTCCGAACTGGTTGCAGGGGAAGTCCAGAATCTCCAGTCCCTCACTGCGGTACTTCTCATATAGCGCCTCCAGTTCCTTGTACTGAGGCGTGAATCCACAGTGGGTGGCGGTGTTCACGATAAGCAGTACCTTACCCTTGTAGTCAGAGAGTGAAACTTCCTGACCTACATCGTCCTTCACCTTGAAATCATAGATACTCTGTGCTGAAAGCGTCAGCACACAAACCATTGCCATGAGGCTTAAAAACATTCTTTTCATATCAGTGGATAGAATGGATATAGATATTTCACTTATAAGTTCATTGTGCCTCAAGGAGGAGAACACGGCTGGACCAGTCGTTCTTCTTCGACCATTCCGGCTCATTACGGTAAGGCATCTCGAGGCCGTGGTTCATCAGGTAGGCACCGCTGAAGGTCTTGCCCTCAATGTCCATCGGCCTGAGGTCGATGCGGTTGAGTTCATGGACCTTATAGTTCTTAGAAGCATCAAGACCAGCCATCTTCACTCGCGGCAAATGCTCGTTCTGGAAAGACTCCGTCTTCCACCAGAAGAAGACGGACTTTGTCTTCTGCTCGTTGACATACATCATCGAGGCTAAACCTATTTTGTCGTAAGGAGAGACCAAACGGTAGATATCACCGAACTGCACAATCGGACGGATCTGCTTATACTCGGCAATGGCCTTTCGGCAGAGCACCTTCTCGTCGTCGGTCATATTCTTGGGCTGGATCTCCATACCCAAGCGGCCGCTCATGGCTACGTCAATACGGTACTTCATGGCAGTGGTACGGAAGACGGTATGGTTAGGCGTAGCGGAAATATGCGAGGCCATCGCGATGGCAGGGAAGAAATAGCTGGTGCCCCACTGCATATAGATGCGCTGGAGGGCATCGGTATTGTCGGAGACCCAGAACTCATCGAAGTAAGGCAGCACGCCCCAGTTGGCGCGTCCACCACCAGAGGCGCAGGCCTGGATGGTGAGATCGGGATACTTGGCACGGACACGCTGACAGGTTTTTTCGAAGCCACGGTGATACTCGATGTAGAGGTGGCTCTGGTCATTCATCGTCAGATACTGTGAACCGTGGTTCATGATCGGCATGTTGGCATCCCACTTGATATAGTCAATCTCCGGATATTTGGTCATGAGGTTATCGACGATGCTGAACACGAAGTCCTGCACCTTGGGATTACCCATATCGAGCACCAGCTGCGTACCGCCACGACCCAACACGGCATCACGCTTCGGAGCCTTCACAATCCAATCGGGGTGCTTCTCGTAGAGTTCAGACACGGAGTTGGTCATCTCGGGCTCGATCCAGATACCGAACTTGATACCGTGCTTCTTGGCATCACGCAGCAAGCCCTCGATACCCTCAGGCAGTTTATTTTTGTCAACCTCCCAGTCGCCAAGGGCACAATTATCCGTCTTACGGGGATATTTCACACCAAACCAGCCATCGTCCATCACGAAAAGCTCACCCCCCATCGAGGCGATGTCGCCCATCATCTGGTCCATGCCCTGCTGGTTGATGTCGAAATAGACACCCTCCCAGGAGTTGAGCAGGATCTTGCGCTCTTTGTTGCCATGAGCCAGCATATATTTACGACCCCACTGATGGAAATTACGGGAGACGCCTGACAATCCTGCCTTGGAAAAGCTGAGGGCCACCTTCGGCGTGATAAAGGTCTCGCCCTTCTTCAGGTGATACTCCGAGTTATCGGGATTGATGCCTGCGAAGAAATAGTGATACTCTGTATCATCGGTATCTATCTTCAGTTGGAAATTGCCGCTGTAGCAGAGGGCAGCGCCGATGACGTCGCCACTATTCTCCTGTCCCTTGCCGTCGAGGGAGAACATCACCTCGGCATGGTCGGTATGTGAATTGCGCGTGCCGTCCTTATTCTTGATGACTTTCTCGCCTGGCAAGATCGGCTCCTCCACGAGACGGGCCTCGTTGGCCCATGAGCCATAGAAGTGGGAAAGCCACACATTACCACGACGGATAGGCAGGGAGATGGAAGCAAACTGCGTCAGCGTGACAGGCTTTGCCTCGCCATTGGTAATCTCTGACCAGGTCTCAATCATATCCTCATCCTGGTAGGTCTTGTAACAGACGGCCACAGTCGTAGGATAGACGGGATCCTTCAGAAGGATGCGCGTCACGTCGCCCTGCTTCTCCACACCCGTTGCGATGAGGGCAGTGGAGAGGTTGCCGTCAGCATGCGTCATCGCCAGGGCAGCCTCAGCAGGACAGTTCAGACCGTAGGCGGGATAGACATCCATCCGACCGTTACGGGGCTGCTGCAGGTTCGACAAGTCGTAACTGCTCAGTTTTGTACCATAGTACACATACTGCGGTTGCTTACCATTTTCCACGTTCAGCACCATTGAGGTGTGCTTGGTCTGGAGAACCACCTGCTCTGCCTGCATCGACATGGATACGGCCAGTAGCACTCCAAGAATCATTCCTTTCTTCATACCGTTTTAGTTATATCGTTTTGGGTTTTACGCTGCAAAAGTACAAAAAGTTTATAGTTTATAGTTTAAAGTTTATAGTTTATAGTTTATAATTTATAGATTTTTTATACTTTTGTGCCCAAAATACCTGTATTCGGCAGAAAGAAGCGATATGAATCTCATAGACATCATCCTTTTGGCTGTGGCTTTGGCGATGGACTGTTTTACGGTTTCCATCGTCAGCGGAGTGATATTAAGTGAAAAGTTAAGAACTCTTCACTCTCCACTCCGAATGGCCATATTGTTCGGCCTCTTCCAGGCACTGATGCCGCTGATTGGGTGGTTGGGCATCAGTCTTTTCAGCCATTATTTAGAGGCTGTCGATCATTGGATTGCCTTCGTGATGCTCGCGTTCATCGGCGGTAAGATGATCAAGGAGAGTTTCGATGATGAGGAAGAGCAGCATTTCGATCCCCGTCGCCTGCGCACCCAAGTGCTCTTAGCCATCGCCACCAGCATCGATGCCCTGGCCGTCGGCATCTCCTTCGCCTGCACGGGCTACAACACACTTTCACAACTCACCCTCCCCCTCATTATCATCGGCCTGGCCTCTTTCGTCCTTTCCCTTCTCGGCTATTACTTGGGCCGTCGCTTCGGAAAAGTCATCACCCGCCGCCTCAAGCCAGAACTCTTCGGCGGCGTTATCCTTATGATCATTGGTGTGAAGATCCTGCTGTCGCACCTGCTCTGACTACCAGCGGAGGGCGAATTCAAGGGTGTTGCCTGTAAAGGCGATGGAGGCATTATGCTTCGGAAAGAGGTAATCCGTCACATAATAGGTCAGTTCTGTGGAGAGAATGCCGATGGCAGCACCTGCACAGACATCGTACCAATGGTGACGGTCACGGCACACACGATCTACTGCCGTCAGTGTGGCCACACTATAGCCCGCTACCGAGATCCAAGGCGACACCTTTCCGAACTCCTTATGCAGAGCAGTGGCACCAGCGAAGGCGAAGGTGGTATGCCCTGATGGAAAGGAACGCTGGTCGCTGTCATCAGGACGCCACTCCTTTACGCTGTGCTTCAACGCATAGGCCACTCCTGCCGAGACCACCCAAGAGCCAGCGGTGGCAACAAGCAACTGCGGCCATTCGTCGCGACTCTCCACACCACAGGCCT
>Ga0310696_10004253_pt1 | contig 17617 bp, 16 predicted proteins | sample AusTroGonzalo_MG_4_FD_203885 | JGI IMG/M metagenome (GOLD analysis project Ga0310696, IMG submission 203885) | Bovine rumen microbial communities from tropical cattle in Woodstock, Queensland, Australia - Gonzalo_02 (v2) (version 2) | ecosystem: Host-associated > Mammals > Digestive system >...
CATTATCCCGTCGTCATTTTCCGGAAAACGAATCACTCCGGCATAGACAAAAAGAAGGACCCCGAAGGATCCTTCCCGTTGTTTCCGTGAAGTTGGTCGATCCGCCCGCAGGATCAGTCCGTCTGTCCGTCCGTTGTCTGATCGTCGGTCGTCTCCGTCCTCTGCTTGGTGGCGGAAAGCATATCGACCAGCGCCCAGCGGGGATTGTCAACACCGTCGTCGCTGTCGTCGATGTAAATGTAATAGAAGTACTCATCGATATGCTGCGTCACATGCTTGTTGTTCTTCGTGAGATGCATGTTCTTGATGTAATCGATGTGGCAGGAGAAGCAGTTCTCCGTGTACTCCGTGTACTCGGTAACCGACAGGTTCGTGAGAGCCGGCTTGTCGGTCGTGTGCGAGCTGACGAACGTGATATCGATACTCTTCGCGTAGCTCTCCGCTGCGTAGAAGAAATCGGAATCGGTCACGATGTACTTGCGGATCGAGTACAGACCGCGCTTCTCACCGGGCATGTCATTCGTCGTAAAATCGCCCCACTTGGTCGCGATATCCAGGGCAACGTCATACCGGTCCTGAGGCATTTCCATACCGGTCTTAGGCGCGTATGAGATGTTGATGTATCCCTTCTCATCCTTCTCGGCATCGACGATCTCGCCGTTTTCGTCGGTGATGACGACCGTAGGCTCGAGAAGAATATGGTTTACGGCGTACGTTACATTGGTCGGGATCGTAACGTACTTGCTCACATACTCAAGCTCCTTCGGCACCTCGCTGACGCTCACAATATGCTCCTTCGTCAGTTCCTTGCCGTTGACCGTGACCTTGTATCCCGTCGGAACCGTATAGAGGTATCCCGTCGTCGTAAGATCATCCGTATTCACAACCGGCTTGATCGAATCGATCTTCCACTCGCACACCTCGAGGATCGCGAGAATCTTCTTGGGATTGTACGAGGTCATTCGCATCTGCGCGACAACCTTGCCGTCGCCTAAGATGTCGTAAACCGGGTTGGTCGTGCTGTAGCTGTTTTTATTTTTCACACAGGTGTACTGCTGAACATTCTTAAGCTCCGTCAGATAACGGTTCTTCACGAATGCAGTGATCTCCTCGTCGGTCTCGAACTCACTGCCTTCCGCCTCGATCGTGATCTCCTTTTCGATGGAGCCGTCCTTTACCTTGGCCTTAAACTCCTCAAGCAGCCGCTCCACATTGTTCTCCGGCTGCGAATTCTCGTAGTCGACCAGACAGCGGTCCGTGTAGCGCCACAGCCACCCTCCGAGGATGATCAGCGCGATAACCCACAACGCAAGGAACACAAGGAACATTCTGCGTCCGCGCTTGATCTTGCGCTTCTGCTCCTTCGCCGCCTTTGTCTGTGCATTTTTCCTCGTGCCTGCCTTCTTCGCAGCTCCTGCCGACCGGGTTGCCGGTGCTGATGACCGTCTCTCCGATCCCGAGGAACTCACGCCGAACGCCTCCGACTTCCTCCGGATGTATTCGGGATCCACCTCCGCAAGGTCATCATCGTCATCGTCATCATCTGTATTATTCTTATCCTGATCGCCGTAAACGATGCTCCGGATCAGCTCCTGCACTTCCTCGTCATCCTCGTCCTGCTTTGCAGTTCCGAGCGAGTCCCAGAAGTCATCCTCACTGGCATCCGCCTCGTCGCGGTAGGCGTTGTACAGATTGCGGTACCGCTCGCCCCGGCTTTGTTTCTTGTTATTCTCATCTACTGCCACAGAGAAATAATCCCCCTACTCTTTCGTACTTCCGTTGTTCAAATCTTCCTTCGTTTCCTCAACAGTCCCCCGTCCGGTCATTTTGCCGGCGGCATGACAACCATGGCATCCGGCAGACGCCATGAAGAGTTCTGATAATAGAAGGTGACACTCGTCATCTCATACTGGTCCTTGTAGTACATCGTCGAGGAGCTGCCGCCGTCGAGGTTTGCAGCCGTCACCGCACCGAAGTCCAGCATGACGCTGATCAGATCGGACGCGGTTGCGCCGAGATGTCCGCCCGCGCCTCGTCCGTCCGTGACGAACAGAAGGATCGCGCCGTCCGCGCGCTGACCGATGGCCGTACGCGGGTTGCTGCCGCTGCCCTGTCCGCTCAGCTCACGCCCCTTGCCGTCGATGACAAGCGGAACGAAGTGGTTGTTCACATCGGAGGCTTCCTCCTGGAACGTAACGGCATCGCGGATCTTTGCTTCCTTGACGTACTTCTCAACATCCGCCGCCTTCATACCCTGAATGTCCTTGACTACCAGGATGTCCGATTCATCCAGACCGATCAGATACAGACCTCGCTGCGACGGGGAATTGTACTGGATCTGACCCTTCGACACGACAACGCCGTACGGCTTGCCGCCCTTGTTCTGGTCCGACTGGTACAGGCCGCCGTTCACGCCGCCGACACCGCCGCACTCCTTGACGATCTTGTCGAGATCCTTGCCGTACTCACCCCACGGGTAAGTCGTTCCCACGATCACCTGTGCCGGGTCCTTGATGACCATCATTTTCCCGAAAAATGTTCTTCCGGCGACTTCCTCGATATACACGCCGTTCTCATCGTACACGATCTTCCGTCCCTCGGGCGTGACCGGATCTTCAATGTCCGGGCCCTGGCCGCGGTTGATCTTGATCAGGCTTCGGTCGCTCTCGGTCTCCATCGGCTTCATCTTGTTCTGATCGACAACCGCCTGAATCTCATCCGCAGAGCATACCCACGACGCGAGGAACTTTAACTGACCTGTCTCCAGGATCGTCGTGATGAACGTTGCCTTTGCCGCCTCCGACGGGCCGTTGCAGCACTTGTAGATGACACCGTACAGCGCACCCGCAAAGACGAGAAGCGTCACGAGCAACAGCAGCAGAAGACGCAGAAAATACCGTAAAATTCTCTTTCCCATCAAACATTCTCCCCATTCTTATTGCGATTGGCAAACACCCAATGTTTTTGCACGTAAAAGCTGATTGCAAACAGACACATATCGACCGCAAACTTGACGATCGACTCCCCGAGTCCCGCACTCATTCCCAGCAGTCTCTCCGCCACGAGGTTAACAAGCAGGAAGGACGCCGTCATCTGGCAGATCGCCAGAATGTAATACCGCACCAACGTTCCGCCGACCGAATTCTCGCTCTTGAACACAACCTTGCGGTTCAGGCAGAAATTCACGATCGTGCTCACCACACGCGCTCCTACCGTCGCGAGCGCGATGCGCAGCTGGCCGTCCGACTTCCGCATGCCCGCGCCTTCCAGCCCGACGTTGAGCAGGAAGAACAGAAGCGTGTCAACCAGGAAGCACAGAACCGACGCCCCGACGAACTTCGCGAACACGGATGTTCCGATGTGCTTGAAAATGATCTTGTAAATTCTCCAGGAATCGCGGAACGGATGGAAATGCGACGACGCATTGTCATCGATGTACACCGTATCGATGGTAACCTCGTGGAGTTTGATCCCCTTATCCTTGAACACCAGCAGCTGGTTGGTCTCGTACTCGTACCTCTCACCGCCGATCTCGCACATCAGCGGAAGGTGCTGTCTCGGGATTGCCCGAAGACCGGTCTGCGTATCGCTGATGCGGATCCCGCAGAAGATGCGGAACACCGCCTTGGTGATGTTGTTTCCGTTCTTGCTCTTGAACGGCACGTTCGGACTGCTAAAGTCGCGCACGCCGAGTACGATCTTATCCCCATTCGCAACCATCGCCTCCGCGCAGGCACGGATATCCTTAGGCAGGTGCTGCCCGTCTCCGTCGACGGTAACCACTCCCTCGGAGTCCGGCCGGTTGGCGATCACGTACTCAAACGCCGTCTTCATGGCGCGGCCTTTGCCTTTGTTGACCTCATGGGTAAGGACGGTCACGCCGTCCATCGCCGCCACCGCCTCAAAAGGCTTCTTATATTCCGCTGCACTTCCGTCATCCACAACCACGATGTCGTCAAATCCCTCCGCGAGGATACCCTCCACGGTATGGATCATTTTCTCATCGGGATTCAGGGACGGAAGAACGATCGTCACCTTCAAGCTGAACCTCCTTAGGGGTATCCGCAAACGCCTTGTACCAGGCAAATCTGCGGAACATCCACGCCTCGATCACCCACGCGATCACGGCAAGCAGAATACCGTCGATCAATCCGGCAAGCACATCACTCGGATAGTGGATTGCTATGTAAAGCCGGGAAAAACTGATCATCAATGCAAGAACGATCAACGGGATCGACCACCGTTTCTTCAGAAACCGGCACATCGCCACCGCCGATGCAACGCTTGCCGCGGTATGTCCGGACGGAAACGACGCATCCTTCGCTTTCTTGCCCATGAGCACCAGCCCTTCGATCAGCTCGTACGGTCTCGTGCGGTTTACAAGCGGCTTGATCAGCAGGTTATTCAGCAATAGCGACCCTAGAAGCGCGAGCGCCGAGCAGATACCTGCTCTCCGCGTCTTCTTAAAGCACAGAAGAATCGCTGACAACACGATCCAGAAGATCCCCGCATCCCCGAGAAAGGTAATGTTGGGGAAAATCTTATCCAGAAATCCGCACCGGATGTGCTCCTGAATATACAGCAAAAAATCTGCATCCCATTGATAAACCGGCATACAAAAACCTCACATTTCCTCGTATTTACGCGATGTTTCTCCCATGGCCACACAATAAACCAAGTATATTATACTCAGGAATGAGGAAAACGCAAGTAAAAGACAGAAAAACCCGCGTTCCGATGCATTGCACGCCCTCTTCTTTTGTGATATAATTACCCCGTTAAAGGCGGTGTTCCCACACGGACAAAACCGCCGCATAAGGAGGAAATTTTTATGGGGTTTTTTAGCAAGCTTTTCGGGCCGAAGGAAGCTCCAGCTCCGGCTGCACAGCCGTTCCCGGCGGAATCGGTTCCGGCGAACGGAGTGTATCCGAACATGTTCCAGATTGACGAGTCCTTTACGATTGCGCCGAAATCGACAGAAGTCGGCATCAAGCGCGCGAAACTGTACAAGGACCGCTGCGTGGTTCACGGCAATGTCACAGCCGGTACCTTCTCGCAGAACGACAGTGTCGTATTCTTCGTAAACGGCAGCCCGATGCTCGTTCCGGTGCTGGATGTCATGAAGGTCGACGTGATGAATTTCAAGGATGAACTTGCGGCAAATATGCACAAGCACACGATTGAAGCCGGCATGACCGCCTGGATGATCCTCGATATCACTGCTCTCCCGGCCATCGGCACGGTGATCGGCAAGTTCTGATCCCTGCAATCGGACAAACAGACAGAAGGTGCTCTCCTTTCGCGGACACCTTCTGTTTTTTTGCATAAAAACGCGGGCACTCCCTGTAGGAATGTCCGCGTTAGTGTTTATCTCTTCCCGGTCGTACGGAAACCGCCCTTATTTTCCGAAGGTTTCCGCAAACTTCTCCGGCTCCAGAGCCCAGGTAAGGCCGGTCACCAGATGGGTGCGCCAGAACTCGAAGTCATGCACGCCGGGTGCGGTCACATAGGTCGCCGGAACCTCGATGGAATCCAGGAATGCCTTGAAATCGCAGTTCGGCCTGTACAGGAAATCCTCCGTGCCGCATGCCATGAATATGTCGGGAATCTGCGCCCCGGTCTCCTTCAGATTGCGAACTAAAACCTCGGGGTTGATGTCCGTCTTCGCTGCATTCTGCAGATCGCCGAAAACCCACGTATAGTATTCGTAGTTTGCCATGCCGCTGTCCATATCCGGCTTAAAGAACGACAGTCCGTTCTGGATGAGCGCCGATGAGAGCGCCATTACTTTGCCGAAAGTCTCGGGGAACGCAAACGCGGTGTGAAGCGCACCGAAGCCGCCCATGGAAAGACCGCCGATGTATGTGTCCTCTCTCTTATCGGAAAGCCCGAAGGTCTTACGGGTGTACTCGATGAACTCCTTCCCTACATAACTTGCGTACTTGCAGCCGGTCTGCGGCTGGTCAAGGTAGAAATTGTTGTCGCCGTTGGGCAGGAAGAAATTGACGTTGAAGCGGTTCGCAATCTCCCCGAGGGGTGCGTTCGTGAACCAGTCCGTGTCACATCCGCTGAACCCGTGCAAAAGATACACCGACTTGGCGGGTCTCTGAAAATGCGGATTGTTCTCCGCCCCGTAAGCGATATCGTTGCACAGAACCGCCGTAAAATGAACCGGTCTGCTCAACATCTTTGAAAAGAATGTTCCGTTGAAATGAGCCATGGTAAACCTCCGTTATTGTCTCTTCTGCAGGAGTAACGCGCATCGGAAAATACGTCCTGCACCGCCCTATTCTATCACAAACCGGGGAAAATTCATAGACCGATCCCCCTTGTCGACCCCCCGAAAAAACAGAATCACAGAAAATTCACAAATTTTGTTAGCACTCACTCTTGACGAGTGCTAACAGCGGTGATATAATGCAGTCAGAACGAGGAGATAGGAACCTTCGGCAAGGAGGTTACATTTTCCGAGTTACATTATGAAGAAGCGTGAAGGATCACGCAAAGGAGGGATGACATATGTTGATGCCTAGTATTTTCGGTGAAAACCTTTTTGATGACTTTTTCAATGACTTTATGGTTCCTGCAAAACCCGGTTTCGCGGGTGCACGTCCTTACAACGGACTGATGAAGACCGATGTGAAGGAAACCGATACCGGATTCCAGCTGGACATTGAGATGCCGGGTTACGGCAAGGAAGATGTTCAGGCTGAGCTGAAGAACGGTTATCTTACCATCAGCGCCACCAAGAAGTCGGAAAATGATGAGAAGGACAAGAACGGCAAGTACCTTCGCCGCGAGCGTTTCTACGGTTCCTGCAGTAGAAGCTTCTATGTAGGCAAGCAGGTTACCGAGGAGGACATCAAGGCGAAATTCGAGAACGGTATCCTGATCGTGACCGTTCCGAAGAAGGAAGACCAGCCTAAGGTTGAAGAGAAGAAATATATCCCTATTGAAGGATAAACAATCCAACCCCCTTATGTGGAGAGGGACGGGTTAACCCCGTCCCTCTCTTTTTTGCGTTTGCACTTTTCTTTATAAATCTCAGTATTACAGCATGATCCCGTTCACCACCGCGCGGACTCTGTGGTGGTGATACAGTTCCTCGTTCGGGCGCATATTGTGCATGTACGCGACGGAGAACTTCGCAACCGGATCCGCCTCCACCCAGATGCCGGTGCCGCCGGTCCACCCGAAATCGCCGAGGTGCCCGTTGTGCCCGTACTTCTGCGTGAGCAGCGTGCGGAAGCCGAGGCCGTACCCGTAACCGGCAAGATAGTCGTTCTCGAAATCGGCAAGCTGCACCGGTCCGAGCTGGTTTTCATGAAGCATCGCAACCGTGCCGCTGCCCAAGAATTTCCTTCCCTTGTACGTCCCGCCGTTGGCGAGCATCTGCATGAACACCGCGAAATCGTGAGCGCTTGTCAGAAGGTTCGGACGGGCTCCGGCAGGAACGCTGTCGGGATCAAGGGACGAAAAATTCGCCGTCGCCTCGAACTGTCCCGGTCCCTTCTTCACATAATTGGTCACAATACGTCCGATGTTCCACGGCCGCGCGAGGGTATCCGTGTCCTCGAGTTCCAGCGGATCGATCAGCCGGTCCTTGAATACCTCCCGCAAAGGCTTCCCCTCAAAGGTTTCCACCAGAACGCCGGTGATCTCGGAGCCGAAGCCGTACAGCCAATGGGAGCCCGGCTCGAACATCACGGGAACCTCCGCCATGGCGCGCACTTCCTGCTGGATGGTGGTCGGCCCCTTCGCGAGGAGCTCGGCCATTTGCCGGCTCATGGCTGCAAGCGTCGGCGTGGACGGGTCCACGGCGGGAACCATGCAGTACGGCAGGCCGCACATCATCGCCACCGCGTCGCGGATGGTGATGGGCTTCTCCAAAGGCGCCGTGGTAATCTCCCCGTTGGGGAGCGCAACATACTTGCGCGTATTTTTCCACTCCGGCAGATAGTAATACAGCGGGTCGCTGAAGAGGAATTTTCCTTCCTCGTAGATCATCCCGAGAATCGCGTAGGTGAACAGCTTCGTCGTGGACGCCTGGCTGAACATGCTGTGGATGTCCACCTTCTTCCCCGACTCGATGTCCGCGTACCCGGCCTCGCCGTGGTAGATCAGCTCATCTCCCTGCATTACCGCCACCGCGCAGCCGGGGTTGGTCCCCTGCTCCACGAAGTTCTCCAACAACCTGTTCATCCTCGTAAAGTCCTTCATACAACACCTCCGTAACCGTATTTTCTCTTGTTCCATTACAGCGCGATTATTGTCGTTTCCTCCGCCTGGGTCTCACCCCTCCGTCAGATGCAGCTTCCGGTAAATCTCCTCAATGAGCGGCGATTTGTACTCAATGTACTTATCAATGTCGTAGGGATATCTGGCGGCGCCTTCCTCCTTCACCGTGCTGTACCGAAGCACCGCGTCCGGATTTTCCCGCAGGAAATCCCGGAAAATGATGTGTCTCCGCAGTTCCGGCGAGTCCTGCGTACACACGTAAAGATGATGCTTCCGCAGGTGCTCCTTTCCCTCATACTTGAAGGCTTCCCGTCCGGGGATCCCCAGATTTCCCTCATGATGGTACCCTATGGATTCCATGGCTTCAATGACGGCCGGAAGCACCGATCCGTCCCGGATCACCACGTCGATATCGATGATCGGCTTCGCGGAAAGTCCCGGCACGGAAGTGCTCCCGACGTGCTCAATGCGAAGCGCAAGGCTGCCGAGCGCCTCCTCCAGGTCCCGCCGGATATCGAGGAAATCCTGCGCCCAGGAGGCATTGTACGGCCGCACCACCACGTGCTTTCGCCCCTCCGGAACACAATTCAGGATTGTCTCTATTTTCCGAAGATCCGCAAGCTCCTCATCCCTGTCATAGGTGTAATCGTCCGGAACAGTGTCAAAGAGGGCAACCCGCTCCATCTCGCTCTCCGGCAGCTCCCCGAGGGAGTGGACGACAGCGACATACGCCCGTCCGTTGTTCCTGCCGACGCCGTCATCCCAGATCTGCTCGTAGTCCCACAGAGGGATCATGTCGCAGTCGGTGATCCCGCTCTCCTCATAAAGTTCCCGAAACGCCGCCTGCAGCGCCGTCTCGCCCGGCTCCACGTGGCCGCCCGGATGTTCAAACGTCTTCCTTCGCCTGTGCAGGCAATACACCCATCGGTCTTCGTACCGCGCAAAGATCACGACAAATCCGATATCGCTCAGTTCCCCCGCCCCGTAATACTGTTTCATCGTCTCCGGTACTCCTCCTGGATCAGTTTGTATGCGTCGTCAAGCACCGCAAGGATCCGCTCCTGCTCGGCAGGTTTGTCGGTGTTCAACAGGCTTTTCTCGGCGATGCCGATCAGCTCGTAGATCACCGCCCGCCGATGGATTTTGTCCGTGCCCTCGGAAAATGTTTCCGAGACCCCTGCCGTGATCCCGTCTCCGGAAGGTTCCGTCCCACCGGCTTCATTCTTACCTTGGTCCTCAACATCCTCACCGGCATCCTCAGCCTCGCCGGTTTCATCGACATTCTCATCCCCGGTTTCGTCCTCAGCATCGGATTCACCGGCCGGGGCATCATCAGTTTCACCGGTTGTCATGTCTCCATCAACGGCCTCACCCGGTTCCGTCACATCCTGCCCAAGCTCTTCCGACTCTGCGTCACAAACCTCCGCATCACGGGCTTCCTCGGAAAGCTCCGCCTCGTCCCTTCGAGCCCGTCTCGCCCGAAGCTTTGCGGGTATCCCCACAATCGTGCGGATCACGCAGAGAAACGCGCAGAACACGCCAATCGCGATCAGGCCGATCTGCCATTTCTCGGGAATGTCCGCCAGCCGGGCGGTACACGCTCCGGCCGTGCACAGCAGCAGCCCCCAGAAGGACAATCGTAAGAAAAACAATAACCCGCCGGAAAGCACAAGGGCGATCGCGGCGAAAAATGCACCTCCGAACCCCGCAAGCCTGTCTCCCCGAAGAAATCCCGGAAGCTTCGGGATCTCCGGCTGGAATGCCGCAAGGGCAAGGAGCGCAGCCAAAAAGAGCACCGGCAGGATCATCAATCCGTCAAGCGCACCGAACCGGCGCCGCAAGGGCTCGATCCCCGGCATCAGCTCCACGCCGAGGGATTCCGCGAGCTCCTTCGCACCGCTGGTGAAGGTGGAGTTTGTCATCACCACGGCGCGGTCGCAGCCGTAAAATGTCGCCGCCGCATAAATCTCCTGCACGGCCTTGTTACCCACAGGCGTGGCGTAGTATTTGCACTGGAAGGCGTATTTCTCCTTCTTCCGCCGGGCGATAATATCCGCCCCCTGGTCACGGCTCGCCTTCGTCACCTGCACCTTCCGAAACCCGTGGGCCCGCAGGTACTCCGCGCATACCGTTTCAAACTCATATCCGTTCATTCGCAAACCTCACTCCAGGCGCACCGCCGCAAGCGGGCTCAGGCTCCGCAGCACGCCGTCACGGATTCCGTCGTTGATGATAAACGCCGCCTTCTGCAGATCCTCCGTGCCCTCGGGAACCAGCCCCTGCTCCTGCAATACCGTCGTTAAGAGGATGCGGGCTTCCGCGATGCAGGTTGACCCGTCCGGGCAGAGCGCGTTCTTTAGGTAACCCGCATACATCTCCCCTTTCGGCAGGTCCTGCACAAACCGGAGGCACCACTTGTAATACGGCGACGGCCGGTTGTACACCCATCCGAAGGCTGCCGCCGCTGCCTTGACAAACTCCGCGGCTGTCAGAAACGCCGAGGCTTCATCCCCGCGCTCCAGACAGCGGGGATGGTTGTATTCGCCGGTCTGGCTCATGCGGATCAGGTATCCGCACAGCTTCTTGCGCTGCACATCCTCCGGCGGATTTCTCCACGCCTCACGGATGGCGCTGAACTCTCCGAGCCCGTCGAAAAATACCTCCCCGTTCGTCACCTCCGCCATCGCGCAGTCCGGCACGGACAAGTATGCCCGCCAGTCCTCGGGCTTTCCCGGGAATCCGGTGAGCTGCCGATAGATATCCTCCGTGCGGAAAACGCCGCGGCGGTTGACGCCGGCCGGGTTGAACAGACTTCTCCGAAGCCCCATGAATTTCTTCGGAAGCGACTCATACGCCCGCCCCAACAGAAATTCCTGCCGCCGACTCACCCGCTCCTCGTCCGGCAGATAGATGCAGAAGCCCTGCTCAAAGTCATGGTCCCTGGAAATCTCATCATCGTAGCCGAAGCACTCCGAGCCGGGTCCTACCAGTCCGACTGCCATAAGGTCCAAAAGCTCCGGGAACCGCTCTTCCATCATCGGCTTCCCGTGCTCCTCCCAAAACGCTCTCGATATCTCAAGCCCCTTCATTCGCTTCTCCCGTTTGTCTCGTAAAATGTTTCCGCTCTCTTCCGGAGCTCCTTCGCATAGGCAAACCAGCCGTAATACTCGAAGATCGGGGCGCATTTTCCGCAGACCTGTGCATAGTTTGCGTCCCGTGTCAGTTCCTCGGTTTCCAGCAGATCGTGGGCTTTCTGCACGCAGTCGTCAATCTGCTCGTAGGCGTCCGCGATGCCGTGAGCCTCCCGGTGCATATCCGCGAGATTGAGCATCGTGATGGCAATCTCCGGCTCGGACCCCGGGATCTGCTTCATGATCTCGCAGGCCTTGTTGTAGGTTCTCTCCGCTCTTTCGTACTGCTTCGCCTTGGTAAGGCACGTCGCCATGTTGTTGTAGAGACTTCCGACCCGGGTGTCCGCATCCTCAAGTCTCCGGGTGTAAATACCCTGTGCGCGCTCGTACAGAGGAATTGCATCCGCAGTCCTCCCAAACGCCGTGTAGACCGTACCGCAGTTGACATAAACGGTGGCCGCGGTCACAGTGTCCTCCAATTCCAGCCGCTTTAGAAGCGCCAGCGCCTCCTCCGCATACTGCACCGCCTCTGCGGCGTCACCGGCCATCCGCCGCTGACCCATCAGCTCGTTGCATATGGTCAGCTGGGCGCGCTCATCCTGCCCGATCCGCGCCTCCTCAAGCCAGTAGAGGAGATGCCTTCTCGCTCCCGCTGCATCGTTTGCCGCCGTCAGCCGGTCCAGCCGGTCCAAAACCCGGTCCATCGGAATCACACCCATTTTCCACTCTCCTTACCGGGACACGGCCAGCGCCGTTTCCCTCGCAAAACCCGATTTTGTTTATTATACCACAAGCGACGGTCGAAATGGACCGTCGCTTGAAAATTGTTCCTTATAAATTTGCTTACAGATAGTATTGCGTAGGTTCGGGGATCGGACGTTCCTCCGGCGTGATCTCCGGCACCTCCTCCGCGGGCGGCAGGTCTGCGGGCTCCGTCTCCATCGTGGGAACCGTCACCGCCTCTGCCGGAGGCATTGTCAAAGGTTCTGTCGGAGGCATCGTCATGGCCTCCGCCTCGGGCATCATTGCGGGCTCCGACGCGGGCATCGGTGTCATTGCGGGCATCGGTGCCATCGGAGGGATCCCGTAGGGGTCTCCGTAGCCGACGACTGCGCCTGCCGCACCGTACGTCGGATCGTCGTAACCCGGATTCATTCCGACATCGGAATAGCCGTTCATTCCCTGCTGAGGATATCCGTTCATCCCGGCATTCGGGTAACCGGCCATCCCGTTCGGATATCCGTACATTCCCTGCTGAGGATAGCCACCCATCCCGTTCGGGTAACCGTTCATCCCGTTCGGGTAGCTGTTCATACCGTTTTGATAACCGTTCATACCGGCATTGGGATAAACTCCCATTCCGTTCTGATACATCCCCTGCTGAGGATAGCCGCCCATTCCGTTTTGGTACATCCCCATCCTGGTCGCACCATAGGCTCCGGCACCCGGCATGTTCGGATTCATCATGGCATCGTTTCCGTAAAGCCCGCAGCTGTCCATATATCCCGGCTGCGGCTCCTTCGGGATCACGATCGCCAGAACGATATACATCCAAAAGCCGAGGCTTCCGAAACAGATGGAAAGGAACGTCAGAAGCCGAACAAGACCCGGACTCAGGTTTGCGTACCTTGCAAGGCCGCCGCACAGTCCGGAAAATACTTTGTCAGTTTGACTGCGATACAGTTTTTTCTCCATTTCCCCCTCCTTTACCGCTACGGTAAATTGTGTTTACATTATCAAAATCATACCACAGAACGGAACATATGTCAACGGCGTCTCCGCAATATTGCGGAAACGCCGTTGTATCACTTCGCACTATCAGATTAATCCAGTTCCTTCACGCCGGTGTACAGTTCATAGTACCGGCCCTTCTGTGCAAGCAGGTCGTCGTGATCGCCCCGCTCGATGATCTCACCGTGTTCCAAAACCATGATGGCGTTGGCGTTTCGTACCGTCGAAAGGCGGTGCGCGATGACAAATGTCGTGCGGTCCTTCATCAGGCGGTCCATACCATGCTCAATGTGACGCTCGGTACGGGTATCGACCGAACTTGTCGCCTCGTCGAGGACAAGGATCGGAGCCTTGGAGAGCGCTGCTCTCGCGATGTTGAGAAGCTGCCGCTGTCCCTGGGAAAGGTTCGCGCCGTCACCCTCCAGCTTCGTGTTGTAACCGTCCGACAGACGCATGATGAAGCTGTGTGCGGACGCGGTCTTGGCCGCGGCGATAACCTCTTCATCCGTGGCATCCAGCCGGCCGTAACGGATATTTTCCATCACCGTGCCGGAGAAGAGATGCGTATCCTGCAATACCATGGCGATGTTCTCGCGAAGGTTCTTGCGCTTGATATTCTTGACATTCACACCGTCGATGGTGATCGTACCCTCGTCGACATCGTAGAAGCGGTTCAGAAGGTTCGTGATCGTCGTCTTGCCGGCGCCGGTGGAACCGACGAAGGCAATCTTCTGACCGGGCTTTGCATACAGGCTGATGTCATGCAGAACGATCTTATCCGGGTTGTAACCGAAGGTGACGTGATCCAGCACCACATGCCCCTTCATACCGATCAACGGATTTGCATCCTCTGCGTCCGGAGCCTCCGGAACTTCATCCATCACCTCGAAGACACGCTCTGCACCCGCCAGTGCGGAGAAGAACGTTGCCATCTGCTGGGAGAGCATGTTGATCGGCATTGCGAACTGACGCGAGTAGGTTGCGAAAACCGTGAGACCGCCGGCCGTAATCTTGCCGAAGATCATAAGCACGCCGCCGATACCCACTGTCGCAGCGTAGGAAATCTGGGAGGTGTTGCCCATGATCGGACCGGTCACGCCGCCCCAGAACTGCGCCTTGAACTGCTTGTCGCGCATGTCGTCGTTGAGTGCGGAAAATTCTTCCACACAGCACTCCTCGTGATTGAACACCTTGACAACCTTCTGTCCGGTGACGGTCTCCTCAATGTAGCCGTTCACGGCGCCGAGGGCGCTCTGCTGTGCCGCGTAGTATTTGCGGCTCAGTTTGCCGATGGTGAAACCGCCGAACAAAAGAACCGGAATGAAGGCCACCGTGATCAACGTAAGGATCCAGCTCGTTGTGATCATGAAGATGAACGTTCCGACCAGCGTGACGCCGCCGGATACAATCTGCGTAAACGAATTGTTTATCATGACATCGATGTTGTCGATATCGTTGGTAAACCGGGACATGATCTCACCGGTCTGCTTCGAGTCAAAATACCTTACCGGAAGCCGCTGAAGCTTCGCAAACAGGTCGTTTCGGATGCGCTCGATCATTCCCTGGGAGATGGAGAGCATCAGTCTCGCCTGCGTGTAGGTGGTAATAACACCGATGCAGTAGATCGCACCGAGCATGATCAGCGCCATCAGCACGTAAGTCATAACCTTCCCGTCGCCGGGGAAGAAGCGGTCCGCCAGCTTGGTGATCGCGTTGTCGGCGATCCGCTCAAACGGCGAAACCTTGATCACCTTGTCCGGAAGCACTGCCTTGGTCAGCTTGTTGATGATCGGGGCAAGAAGGTAGCTGCCCACAAGGCTGGTCACGGTGGTGAGAAGCATACAAGCCAACACGAGTCCAAACCGGAACCGGAACCCGTTCATATAAGTCAAAAGTCTTGCGATCGTCTTCTTCGCGCTCTTCGGCTTTCCGCCCATCATGCCGCGGCCTCTCGGACCTCCCTGCGGGCGCTGCTTAAACGCGTTTTTCTTAGCGATGCTGTTGTACTGCTGCTGCAGTTGTTCCAATGATCTTGCCATGTGTCACGCCCCCTTTCCCGTCTGAGACTCGAAAATTTCACGGTACTCGGTGTTGTTCGCAAGAAGCTCATCGTGGGTGCCCATACCCGTGATGACGCCCTCATCCATAACGATGATGGTGTCGGCGTCCTGCACGGAGCTGATGCGCTGCGCGATGATCAGTTTCGTGGCCTTGCGGAGATTTTCCGTATACGGATCGGTCTGCTCACCGGCAACGGCTTTCTCGGAAAATGCCTTGCGGATCTGAGCTTCCGTCGCCGTATCCACGGCGCTGGTCGAATCGTCGAGGATCAGGATCTTCGGTTTCTTCAGAAGCGCTCTGGCGATACACAGACGCTGCTTCTGGCCGCCGGATACATTGGCGCCGCCCTGCTCGATCATCGTGTTATAGCCGTCCTTGAAGGAGGACACGAACTTGTCGGCCTGAGCGTACTCCGCCATGCGGCGGATCTCCTCGTCGGAGGCGTTCTCATCGCCCCACTGCAGGTTCTCGGTAACCGTGCCGGAGAACAGGGTGTTCTTCTGCAACACCATGGAGACGCCCTCGCGAAGATTGTAGAGGGAGTAATCGCGGACGTTCACGCCGTCCACAAGGACCTCGCCCTCGTCGCAGTCGTACAGTCTCGGGATCATGGATACCAGGGTTGTCTTGCCACAGCCCGTGGATCCGATGATGCCGACCGTCGAACCGGCCGAAATCTCTAAGTTGATATTGTTCAAAACCTTCTCCTCGCTGTTTTTATAGTAGCGGAAGGAGACATTTTTGAAGGTGATGTCGCCGCGCTCCACCTGAAGCTCCGGATGCTGTGCATTTTCATCCGTCAGGTGAAGCGGCTCGTCCATAACCTCGCGGATACGCTTGGCGGACGCCAGCGCTCTCGAGGAGAACATCAGAAGGAAGGTCACCATGACAAGGGACGACAGGATCTGCGTAACATAGGTTAAGAATGCGGAGAGATCGCCGATCTTCATCCCGTTTTCCAAAACCATGGGACCGCCGATCAAGATGACCGCGATGACCGTTCCGTTCATGAACAGTGTCATGACCGGGGACATGAAGATCATGACCTTCGAAGCGGAAATACCCGCATTTTTCAGGTTTCTGTTCGCATCGTGGAATTTGTCGATCTCAAAGTCCTCACGGACGAAGCTCTTTACGACGCGCACGTTGGTGACATTTTCCTGAACCGTGGAGTTCAGCTCATCCACCTTCTTCTGCACACGGCCGAACCGGGGGAAACCGGTACGGATGATCCCGCCGACCGCGAGAAGCATCGCGGGCACCGAGACGGCGAACACAACCGACAACGGCGGGTTAAGCAGGATCGCCATGACAAGCGCGGCGATCATCATGCCGGGCGCACGCAGCGCCATTCGGAGTGCCATCGCGACGAAGTTCTGCACCTGAGTGACGTCGTTCGTGAGTCTCGTCACGAGGGAACCGGTGGAAAATTTGTCGATGTTTGCAAACGAATACTGCTGGATCCTGCGGTAACCGTCCGCCCGCAGATCAGCGGCAAAACTGACCGAGGCCTTCGACGCAAAATAAGCGCCTCCGACGCCGCCGGCCATCATCACAAGCGCGGTCAGGATCATCAATCCCATGATCCCGAGGCTTGTGCCGGTTGTGAGAGTTCCGTCATTCGCGTTGTTGATCACGACCGAGAGAAGCTTCGGCATCACAACCTCACCGATAACTTCCACGATCATGCACAGCGGTCCGAGAATGAAGAACGCAAGATAGGGTTTTACGTACTTGCCCCATTTCATTGGCTCCATGTATGTGTTATTCCTTTCAACATTAGTTTTTCGGCATTTTTCGGGTTCATGTCATATGTCCCCGAAAGGAATTACTCCAGTCCCGCAACCTCCGGGCTGAAGCTTCGCAGGTTTTCCTGCATGCGGGCAAGGATTCTCGCAAACTGCGTCAGATCCTCCTCCGTAAGTCCCGAGAGCATCGCCTCGTCCAGCGTCTTGTACAGTTCCCAGGAACGGCGCACGATGTCCATTCCCTTCGGCGTGATGGCGATGAATTTGGCGCGGTTGTTGCCGTCCGCTTCGGTCCGGGATACAAACCCCGCTTTCTCCAGTTTTTGGAGCGTCACAGTGACTGCGGCAGGACTGATCTCAAACACCTTCGCAAGCTCCGCCTGAGTCGGCGGCTCCGTACAGCGGGCGAGATGCATCAGCATCATATGCTGGCTTCGGTGAATCCCCAGTTTTTTCACCTGGGACTCGGCAGCGCAGCGGTGAAACCGGTCGGTTCGCAAAAACGACATTACGATGTTGAAACGATCGATTTCGGAATTTTTGATGTCCACGATATACCTCCTTTTTCCGGCATAAAGGCAACCGGACAACCCTCTGCCCCGTTGCTATGTTAACACATTAACAATTAACGCGTTAATGATACTCCCGGGAAAGGCGTTTGTCAACAGGAAAATTAACTAATTAAATTAGCATTACTTATTTTCCGTA
>Ga0310696_10004254_pt1 | contig 17615 bp, 16 predicted proteins | sample AusTroGonzalo_MG_4_FD_203885 | JGI IMG/M metagenome (GOLD analysis project Ga0310696, IMG submission 203885) | Bovine rumen microbial communities from tropical cattle in Woodstock, Queensland, Australia - Gonzalo_02 (v2) (version 2) | ecosystem: Host-associated > Mammals > Digestive system >...
GTTCTTCCTCATCTCCCTCTGGAGATAAAGATTTTTTACTCTCAACTTTTCCAGAACTTTTCTGGTTCTGGCCATCTGGTTACCGCGGACACCGAACAAACGTGCCATGAAGTAGGAAACAAGGAATAGGACTAACCAGACAGCTATTATCTTAATTGCTTCGATATATTCGGCTCTCATTTCTTGCCCTCCTTGTCGCGGTAACTGACAGAAATCTGCTGGTAAGGAACATTGTAACCCTTGGACTTGAGAACTTCAAAAGTCTGTTCAGTCATATCCCATGTAACAGGCCAGTAGTTTTCCTTCCTGACCCAGAACCTGAGAATATGGGTTATGCTGCTTGAATCATCCATGTTGTAGTGATCGGTAGGTGCTGGGGTATCGAGGATCAACTCGTTCTTTGAAGCAAGCTTGAGAAGGATATCGCGTATCTTCTCCTGATTGGCCTCGTAATCTGTGTTGATTTTTATATCAACCCTGCGCATATCGTTGGAAGAAATGTTGATTATGGTGTTTGAGTAAACATTGCTGTTGGGAATGAATACACGCTTTCCGTCAGGGGTATTGATGACAGTATGAAGAAGGTTTATCTCCTGTACAGTACCCGTGGTTCCGCCGATATCCACCAGATCGTTGACCTTGAACGGATGAGTTACTGCAAGCAGTATTCCGTTTGCAATACCACCGATGATGTTCTGTACGGCAAGTCCTATAGCAAGAGTGACTGCCGAAAGCGTTGTCACTATACCGTTGATGCTAACTCCCAGATGATTCAAAGCATGTATCATCAGGAAAAGATAGAGCAGGAAACGCACCAGTGTGAGAATGAAATTCACAAGTGCTTTGTCCAGCTTGCTTGAAACAAGGGCTACCTTGACTATCTTCATTATGTTTCTGACAGTAAGGACTCCCAGAAAAAACATAATCGCCATAACAACCAGATTCATTCCGGAGTTTCTGATTATGTTCAAAATGTCATTCAATGTCTGTTGAGTTTCCATTGCCGCTACCCCTCTCCATGTTGGAGGCAAGTCTTGTAAACTCCTCCTGATGCTCACGGAGTTTGTCTATTTCTTCCTTCTCCCTCTGCATACGCATAGAAAGATCCGCTATCTGCTTTTCAATTGTGGCCTTCTGCTGTTCTAGCATGCTCACCTGGTTGGAATACTGGTCATAGCTTGCCTTGTGAACGTTGATCTGTTTCTGCGCATCATAGTAGTTCAGATTCAGATTCTGTCTTTCACGGCGCCTCAGTTCCTGTCTGAGCCTTGTGCATGCATTCTTAAGTTCTGCAGGAGCATCCTCATCAAGCCATTCGTCAATTGTCGCACTGATGATTTTACCGTACTCAGTGTACTTCTCGTCAATCTGAACAGACAGTTCGTCATTGCGGAAAGTATAGTCCTTCAAAACCCTGTCGGCATTTTCAACCTCAGATGCATCGGGAGCCTGCTTTCCGGTCTGGCCCATACGCTCCGAACAGACACCCAGTTTCTCATAAAGCTCTTCAGCCCTTGCTCCGGGGACCCTGGCCTTGTCAGATTCTGCATAAAGGCGTTTTCCCGTGTTCATGAAAACAGTCTGAAGCGTACCCTTGAGCCTGTCCTGAGCACGCTGATAGAAAGCTGCAACAAGACCTCCCTTCTTCATCTTCTGGTCATATGAATCAAGGGTCGCGTTGAACTGGTTCACTTCTTCCATGCAGGGCAAAAGCTCTTCAGGGAGTGTGCCGGCCTGCATAACCTCTGCAGCTACAGCTCCAAGAGCCGCATAGCTCAACTCAAGCTGTCTGCCTATGTTTTTAAGTTCGATATCGCTCTTATTCTTAAGGTCAACTCTACTTTGGAGCTTTTCAATTTCAACTTCAAGCTCCTCCTTAAGCTGCACCAGCGAGCAGATTTCCTCAAAAACAACGTTGCTTTCCGGGCAGTCTATGGCACGGTGATAGGTGCACGCAATGCGTCCCAGGTTGCAGTAAAGGGTATTGAGAGTGCTGTCTGTTCTGCTTATTTCCTGCTTAAGAGAATCTATCTCAAAATTGAGTCCGGCCATACCGCCGATATTTTATCATATTGAGACTTTCTAGTAAATTTAGTATCATTCACGGGATATAAATCCTTTAAGGAGAAACATAATGGCAGATGCCTCTTCTGAAATAAAAGCACTTGTTGAAGAGATGAAACTCTACAACAACCCTGAAGAACTTGAGAAGACAAGAAGCTTCATCAGAAAGAACGTTCCTCTCTCAATGAGGGGCTATCTTCTTGCCTATCTCTACATCAAAATGCCCCACTCATCAAGGAGGGAGCAGACCTTAGGCGGTTCTTCACTTTATGTAAACGTAGGTAAGGCAAGCAGGTCAAATTCAAAGGAACTTGCAGCCTTCATTGTTTCCGAATCAGGAATCAGCGAATCTGATATCCTCGGAATCTCATTCAGACAGAACTATTCTTTTGTCAACGTCAAAACGGACCTTGCCAAGACAATCATTGAGAAAGTGAACGGCAAAGAGTTCCGTGGCAGAAAAGTAAAAATCAACTTCAGTAAAGAAAAAGAAAACTGAAAAAGATCAAAAGCAAAAGGCCGGCTTCAATGCCGGCCTTCGTTTTGGTTCTTGCAGTCCATGCACAACAGTGCATAAGGAAGGGCTCTGAGCCTTTCTTCCGGAATCTTACGTCCGCACTGGGCACAAACACCGTATTTACCGTTACGGATTCTGACAAGAGCCTGTTCAACAGCCTTGAGTCTATTTGCATCAACTTTGCTGATGGCTTCCATCTTCTTGGTAGCCAGATCATCCGTTGCAAGATCAATGCTGTCCTTGATCCCTGAGGATCCGACAACATTCCTGAAATCCTGATCAGCCTCCGCAATCTTGCCCTGCAGTTTGTCCTGCATATCAAGAAGCAGAGTCTCCATTTCTTGTTCAAAAGGTGTCAGTTCGTAAGACATAACAACACATAATATGTGGCATGTTTACGGAATCGTCAAGTTGTTTTTTCCTGTGGAAAGAGAACATCGTCATATTCTACCTGTTTTCTGCCTCTGTTCTCAGCTTTCATGCGGCGTTTGAGGGATGATCCACTGGACATCATGATGGCAATTCCCCTGGTGGAATCCATGTTGGCAAAGACAATCTGCAGAATACTGATGATAGGTACCGCAAGGAACATTCCCACAATTCCCCAGACGTAGCCGAAAATACTCAGGCTTACAAGAATGACAAACGGACTGAGGTTCAACTGGTTTCCCTGAACTCTCGGGTCAAGAATATTTCCGATAATCATCTGGGTCGCGATTGTGCCTGCAGCAACTATAAGAATCGGAGTCCAGTTGGGAAGGAACTGCAGTACGGCCATGAGGATTGTGATTGCGGTAACTATGATGCTTCCGAATGTTGGAATGAAGTTGAGAAGAACTGCAAGAACACCCCAGAGGAAGGCAAGATCAAGTTTTGCAACCAGGGCAATACCGTAGAACAGAACTCCCGTTATAAGACTGAGGACGAACTTTGTTCCAAGGTACTTTGAAACCTGGCGGTTGATTCTGTCCAGCATCATGGAAACCTTTTCCGGATTGTCTTTGTTCTGGGACACAGCCGTCAATTTGGGCACGATTGTATGTCTTTCAAGAAGCAGAAAAACTGCAAGCAGTATAGTTACAACAGCGTTTTTTGCAATCTGAATGGCAGATGCTGATACAGATCTGAGAATGGGCATCAAGGTACTTGCCCAGTCAATATTGAACAGTTTGGCTATGCTGTCGGCATCCTCAACGTCACGCAGATGACTGATTACGTTCATAAGGTACGCATCCAGGAAGTTGATACGGTGCGTGTACGAAGGAATGATTCCGATAAGTTGGTTTACCGTATAGAGAATGAACCAGACAACGCCTGTAACAATGATGATAATCAGCAGGATGGCAATCAAGGTTGCAATAAATCCCTTTACGTGAATCCTTTCAAGGGCTGTTACAAAGGGAAGCATCATGAGGAAGATGAAGACCGACAGAATAAGGTTGATGGACACACTGGAAGTAACTTTGCATATTGTCAGAATTCCAATTGCAAGAATAACGAAAAGTCCGTTTCTGATCTGTTTAAGGTACTTGTCCTTCATGGCCGCCTCTGCTACAACTTTAATGTATAGCATACTATGGAAAAGAGCGCAAATCTAGACAGGATAGAGGTAATACTCGTGGATACACAGGACGGTGCAAATATCGGCAGCGCCTGCCGTGCCATGAAGACAATGGGACTGAGCCATCTGACCCTGGTAACCAGTGCAACATACGATGAAAACCGTGTAAGAACACTGGCCCTTCATGCTTCAGATCTTTGGGAAAACCGCAAGGAGTTCAGAACCCTTGAAGAAGCCATCAGCGACAGCGTGCTTGCCGTTGCAGCAACCAGAAGGCATGGAAAATACCGCAAGATGAGTTGCGTAACCCCGGAAGAGCTTGCCCAGAGGGTGACAGTTACTCCAAAGGGAAAAATCTCAATTGTTTTCGGATGCGAATCAAGCGGACTCACCGATCAGCAGGTCAGACTCTGCTCCATGGTGGTAACCATCCCCACAAGTGACGCCTTTCCCTCTCTGAACCTTGCACAGGCTGTGCAGATTATCTGCTATTCCCTCTTCTCGAATCTGAAGAAGTATCCGTCAGGCGGAAACATTGTGAATCTTGAACGTGTAAACGTTGCAGCAAAAAAGTGTTTTGACGCCCTTGAGGAGATAGGTTATTTCAAATCAGATGAGGAACGCGCCTATACTCTGGAATTTCTGAAAGACCAGTTTGCACGCAGTGCAATGACTGAATCAGAGATCAAGAGATTTGAGAAAATCTTTACCAAACGTACTGCGGTTGCAAAATTCAAAAAGTGATTACCACTTTGCAAGAAGATCAAGAACTTCCTGATAATCCTTGGCCTCGGCATCTACATTGATACCCGACTTCTCATAAAGCAGCTTCACATAGCTGAGAATCACCTTGGCTTCCTGTCTGTCAGACATCTCTCCAAGAGTTACTGTTGTCCATACGGGTTTGACCGCGCTGCCGTTTCTTCCCTCATAGACCGAGTATTTATCAATTGCGTTCTTGAATTTGTCTGCAACCCATTTTTTCTGCATAGAAGCCAGCTCGGAAACCCTTTTCTTGGCACTCCAGTTTCTTGAATACAGTGCCTCTGCAAGACAACGGTATGTAACAACCCTTATCTCTCCCTTGGGAATGGTATCAACTGCAGCACGGAAGTAACTGACTGCACTTGATGTGGATTTGAAAGGATGTCTCCAGTAAACCTCTCCAAGGGCATGCCAGGCTTCGGAAAAGTCCGTGTTGCCAAGCTGGTTGATTATCTTATCAAGATCGTTGAGCATTGTATCAACGCCATTAAGCTGTGAAGAAAGACCTCTTGTCTGGCAATCACGTCCTGTACACGCAACGTGCCACAGAAGGCAGTTTTTGTTTGTAGGATCGGCCTCCATGCCAAGCTCTGCATACTTGATTCCCTTTGCGTACCAGGTTCTCTTGTCTGCAGTCTTTTCCTGATCCGAACCGATATAGCAGGCAAAAAGGCTCATGCGCCAGTATATTTCCGCCTTCTCCTGATCGGAAGCTGTCGGAAGCAGTTTCTCAAGTTCATCCAGAGAAGAGCGCCATTTGGCCTTATCGTCAAAATTCTTTGTATAGTCATCCAGATTCAGTGCAAAAACTGCACTGCAAGCCAAAACAACAGTCAGAAAGACAACTAAAAAACGTTTCATAAAACCAATGATAACATATATGTCCGGTTTGATTCATCAATGTCTTTGAGTTAGAATAAAAGTATGTTCAACCGCTCCAGAAGAATCAGGGAATTAAGCAAGAAACTTGAAACATTTGAACCCTACGAAACCAATGAGAGAGGTGACAGGCTGATAAAACTCCACATTAACGATGTGGACTACTTTCTGTCTCCGCTTTCAGTGGATGGAGTGCCGTGTATAAGCGATGAAACAGCCTTCCTTCTGAACTACTATCTGAAGAACATGTCGGTAGACAGCGATGAGAAGATATTCTTTGAGATTACAGGTCACAACCTCAGTCTTGCAGAGCAGGAGCTGTACAGAAAGGCAATCAAGAACTACTACCGCGAGGAATTTCTGGATGTCCAGGATGATATGAAGTTGAACAGGCGCAATACAATCCTGATGCTTATTTCAGGTGCCTTCTTCATTCTTCTCAGAATCCTCCTTCCGCTTACAATCGGCTGGAGAATGGACTTTCTGGAACCGATAAACATTGTTGCATGGGTCTTTCTCTGGGAAGCTGTTGAGCTTCAGATTTTCAAACGCCCGAAGCTTAAGGAAATCCAGATAAGAAACCTGAAAATCCTTGAAGCAGAAATAGAATTCAAGGAAAAGGTGCGTCCGGAGGATATTATCTGATGAGAGCTTTTCTGGCACTTACCCTCAGCCCGGAGGTCGTTTCACATCTTGAGGACATACAGGACCAGGTAAAACTTACCAACAGGGGTAAGGGAACCTGGAGCCGTCCTGAGAACTTTCACATGAGCCTCGCCTTTCTTGGCGATATCACCCGTGACCAGGCAGACATCCTTGCACGCCTTCTGGCCAGCCAGGCAGACAGGTTCTCACCGTTCTCACTGACGCTGGATAAACTTGGTTATTTCGGATTTGAACACGAAAGCACCCTCTGGTGCAGTGTAAGACCTGACAACAATCTGAAGGCCCTTGTATCAACAGTCTACAAGGCTGTTCATGATTCAAGAATTCATTTTGAAAGCAAGCCGTTCAAGGCTCATATAACTCTTGGCAGAAAGATCAACATCATGAACTGTCAGCTGAACAGCATTAATGTCAGACCACTGTCTTTTCCTGTAGACGGGATAACTCTTTTCCAGAGCACACTGACTCCTGACGGACCAATCTACAGGGAGATGTATTCGATTCAGTTCACTCCCAGAACCTTGTAATCCTGGTCTTCCACAGCCTTTTTTAGAACACTGTCTTCCACTGGTGCACTGAGGGTAACAACTGCAGTTCCCTTTTCATGGTCTGCAACTGCGCTCTCAACACCGCTTACAGCTTCAAGAGCCTTCTTCACACGTGCCTCGCAGTGAGAACACATCATTCCTTCAACTATAAGGGTTTTGGTTGTCATCTTTTTCTTCTTCTCCTTTATCTTTCTGTCGTGTTTTGTATCGTGTATTTCCAGAAGGTTCAGTCTGAGTGCATTCATGCAGACAAAGAAACTTGAAAGGCTCATTGCGGCTGCACCGTACACAGGTTTCATCTCAAGTCCGTATACACCCATTGCAAGCGGGATGCAGATAATGTTGTAAATGAATGCCCAGAACAGATTCTGATGGATATTCCTTATTGTTGCCCGACTCAGTCTGATCGCGGCACTTACATCCGTCAGCCGGTTCTTTACAATGACAACATCAGCAGCATCAATTGCAACGTCCGTTCCTGCACCTATTGCAAGGCCGGTATCTGCACGGACAAGGGCCGGGGCATCGTTTATCCCGTCACCGACCATGGCAACTTTTCCGTTTTTCTGAAGCTCCCTGACCGCTTCTTCCTTTCCGTCCGGAAGTACCTGGGCAACAAATTCATCAATTCCCGCCTGACCGGCGATGGTCCTGGCAGTCCTCTCATTGTCTCCCGTAATGAGAACAGTTTTTATTCCCATTCCCTTCAGCTCTGAAACAGCCTTTGCCGAGTCTTCCCTTATGCTGTCAGACACGGCAATAATTCCGGCCGGAGCATCGTCTTTAAGGAAGAGCAGAACAGTCTTTCCCTGGCTCTCAAGTTCTTCCACCTTGTTTGAAAAATCTGCATTTGGGCATACCTGGTGCACCAATTTCAGATTTCCGGCATAGACAGGTTTTCCTTTTATTACAGCTTTTATTCCAAGCCCTGGAAGAGCTTCGGACTGCTCAGTTTCAAGTTGTGAAATTCCCTTTTCCGCAGCCTTCTCCATGACGGCTACTGCAAGAGGATGCTCACTCTTTTTCTCAATTGAAGATGCAAGGGTTAAAAGTTCTTCTTCAGTACCGTTGAGCGGCAGAATGTCTGTTACAACAGGCTTACCTGTGGTAACCGTTCCTGTCTTGTCCATGGCAACGGTTCCCACACGTCCAAGACCTTCCATTGCAGCGGCCGTCTTGTAGAGAATTCCGTTTGAAGCACCTACTCCGCTTCCCACCATGATTGCAACAGGGGTGGCAAGTCCGAGGGCACAGGGACAGCTGATAACGAGAACGGAAATTGCTCTTGCAATAGCATAGCTGAAGGGTTTTCCGGTAATAAGCCATACGATAAGAGTTACCAGGGCAATGCCTAGAACGCTTGGGACGAAGACAGCTGAAACCTTGTCTGCAATGCGTGCAAGAGGAGCCTTAGTGGCAGCAGCATCGGAGACCATTGCAATAATCTTACTCAGCGTTGTGTCTTCTCCTACCCTGACCGCACGGCACTTCACGTAGCCTGTAAGGTTGATTGTAGCTCCTGTCACACTGTCTCCCTGATTCTTCTCAACAGGCATGCTTTCACCGGTAAGAGCACTTTCATTGACAGCAGTGTTTCCTTCTTCAATTACACCGTCTACCGGAATGCTTTCTCCGGGCCTTACTATGAATATGTCTCCCGGTTTGATTTCAGAGGTTTTGACGGTTTTTTCTTTGCCGTCTGTAAGAATCACAGCTGTATCGGGTGTAAGTTTCATAAGGCTCTTGAGAGCATCAGTTGTACGCCCTTTTGCCTTGGCCTCAAGTGTCTTGCCAACGGTGATCAGAGTGACAATCATTGCTGCACTTTCAAAGTACAAATTCATTGAATGGTGCATAGCCAGCTGCATATTTCCGTTCCATGCAGCGTTGAGCATCGAGAACAGAACGGCAACGGAATAGACAAAACTTGCACCCGAACCCATGGCCACCAGAGTATCCATGTTCGGAGCTCCGTGAAGGACTGCCTTAAAGCCTGAAGAGAAGAACTTTCCGTTGATCAGCATGACGGCAATGGCCATTAGCATTTCAAAGGTGGCAAGAATAAGGGGATTGTCAAAGGCCTTAGGTGCAGGCCAACCCCACATTGCATGTCCCATTGAGAAATACATAAGGACAAGAAGGAAACAGACGGATAAGACAAGACGCTTGAGAAGTTTTGGAGTCTCCGTATCTTCAAGTGTGTCTTTTTCTTCTTTCTTTGAACCTTTGAGGTTTGCTCCGTATCCTGCCTTTTCAACGGCTTTGATTATTTCTTCCGGCTTTGCATTTCCCTCTACTCCCATGGAGTTAGTAAGGAGGCTTACCGAGCAACTTGTTACACCTTCGACACCGGAAACAGCCTTTTCAACCCTTGCACTGCAGGCTGCACAGCTCATTCCGGTAACATCATATTGAGTCATTTATCCACCTTTGCAACTAACGTGAGGGCATCCTGATACATTTTAAGCAGCTGCTTTGCCGATTCACGGATATCGTACTTCAGATCAAGGTTTGCATATTTAACGCTCTGCTTCTCAAGTTCTTCCCTGTGTTCAAACCACCAGTCAATCTTCTGGGCAAGTTCACGTGAATCCTCTTCCTTGAACAGGCTTCTTTCATCAAGAGCAAACTGGGAAGTAGCGCTGAATTTTGCCTTAGCAATAACAGGCACAAGTCCGCAGCCAAGAGCCTCGGTACAGGACAGCCCCTCAACCTCTACAGTTGCACAGTGAATGTAAAGATCACTGCCCAGATAGAGCTTTCTGAGTTCGTCTGTTGTACAGAAACAGAACTTGACAGGATATTTGATAAATCCCTCTTCCAGTATGCTGGAAGCCAGTTTTTTCAGATAAGCTTCACGTGGTCCGCGGCCTGCAAGAACAAGCTGAATCTCCTTTGCATGGCGGCAGTACTTCATTGCCCTGAGGAGGGTTTTCTGGTCCTTTTCTATTGAGTATCGTCCGGTTGAAACAACAGTAAAAATATCGTGAGGAATTTTGGTCTTGTCCGTGTTCTCATCATCAGGAATCATACCGTTTGAGATTACACGGAGCTCAGGTTTGAAGTTCCACTTTTCCAGGCGTTCCTTCACGTTCTGAGTGGGGCACTGGAGAATGAGGCATTTGTTGAAAACCGTCCTTCTCCAGAAAAGCATCGTTGAGCAGTTCAGGTAGCGGCTTTTCCTCATGTGGATTGAACTGAAAAGGTTTTCCGGATGAAGGTGATAGGTTCCGACACAGGGAACGCCCATCTTCTTTGCCATGCGACACACAACAACCTGAAGCCAGAACGGCTCTTCGATATGCAGTAAGTCAGCCCACTGAAGGGCTTCTTTGATTACCTTCTTGTCAGAATGCGCAAATCTGTAACCCTGCCTCTCAACTAATTTCTCGAAAATAGGAATATTAACAGGAGGAAGCGGATAATCAGGCTGTGGTCCGTTGGGATCATCATTTACAAGGGAAAGAACTCTTATTTCAACGCCCAATTCACGCAGATAGTCAACTGTCCTTCTGGCTGATGCAGACAGTCCGTTTCCCTTTGCGTAGAATCCGTTGACAACAAACAGTACCTTCATTTGCCGTTTTCCATTTCGCGGGCTTTCTTTGCAGCTGCAAAAACAGCATCCATCACAGTTCCGTTGAAACCGGCTTCTTCAAGAACCCTCACACCTTCAACAGTAGTTCCGCCTGCAGAACATACGGAAGCTTCAAGATCAACTGGGTTTCTGCCGGTCTTCTGAATCAGGTCCACTGCTCCCTTCATTGTCTCACAGGCCATCTCCACTGCCTTTGCGTAGGCAATTCCTTCCTTACATCCTCCAAGGCTAAGGGCATGGATAAACTGGAAGATGTAGGCTATCGCCGATGCGCTCAATCCTATGAACGAACTGAAAAGTTTCTCTTCAAGAAAGAAGGCACTTCCGAAGGATGATGCGATTTCAAAGGCCTGGTCTGCAAATTCTTTTTCTGCTTTTTCGTGTGCAGCAACTGCTGTAACAGAGCTCTTTATCTTTGCAGCTACATTGGGCATGAAACGCACGATATTCTGGCTTCCAAGCTGCTCAGACAGCGTTTTCAGAGAAACACCCGCTGCAAGACTTATCCATTTTTTTGTCTCTCCGTAAGGCTTGAGAGACTGGAAAAGGGACGGAAGAACCTGTGGCTTTACTGCAAGAATAATTACATCGCTGTTTTCAACAAGTGCTTCCAGGGAGGTTCTGAGAAATGCATTGTTATGACTCTTTACAAACTCAGAAGCACCTTTTCCGTTTGAGTAAACCGAAACTTCGTATCTGCTGTCCAGGCAGAGGGCAGATGCTATTGCAGCGCCCATATTTCCGCATCCGATAAAACCTGTTTTCATACAATCAATTGTATGTTTTAGGGTGTGCGCATTGCAAGGTTACAGAAGAAATATTATTGTAGGTTTATGGACCTTTATAAACTTAAGAAATGTACTGCCGTCATGGCAGATTCCACAACAGAGCAGCGCAACAGTCTGCTTCTGAAAATTGCCTCTGCACTGCAGTCAAATGCAGAATATCTATTTGAAGCCAACAGAAAGGACATGGATAATGCCAAAGGACTTTCACCTGCAGTTCTTTCACGTCTGAAGTTTGACAGGGCAAAACTTGATACAGTTACAACATCTGTTGAGCAGGTTGCTTCCCTGCCAGATCCTGTTGGAAAGGTCCTCATGAGGGAAGAACTGGATGACGGTCTCTTCCTTGAAAAGATAAACGTTCCCATAGGCGTTATAGGCATGATTTTCGAGGCCAGACCAGATGCCCTTGTGCAGATTGCCTCCCTTTGTCTGAAAAGTGGCAACTGCCTTGTTCTCAAAGGCGGTAGTGAGGCCCTGAATACCAACAGAGCCCTTTTCAAGGTCATTTCAGATGTTAGTAAGGACAGCTTCCTTACTTCCGATTGGATAGAGTTGCTTGAAACCAGGGAAGATGTATCTCAGATGCTTAAGGCAGAAGGATTTATAGACCTTATTATTCCCCGTGGATCGTACGATTTTGTACGCTATGTGATGAAAAATACCACTATTCCGGTGCTCGGTCATGCAGATGGTCTTTGCTCAATGTACATAGATAAGGAAGCAGACCTTACTAAGTCTGTCCAGTGTGCTCTTGATGCAAAAACCAATGCCCCTGGTACCTGCAACACCATTGAAAATCTGCTCGTCCACAAAGACATTGCAATTAAGGTTCTTCCCCTCCTTTCCGAAGCTTTTGAAAAGGCAGGTGTAACCGTTCTTGGAGATGAAAGATGTCAGAGCATCATCAAGTGTCTTCCTGCAGCTGAAGCAGATTGGGATACCGAGTATCTTGAGCTGAAAATCAGCATAAAGATTGTAGACAGCATTGAGGATGCAATTGCCTTTATTTCCCAGCACACATCTCACCATACGGATGCAATTATCACAGAGGATGAAAAGGCAAAGAAACTCTTCATGACCAAGGTTGACAGTTCCAGTGTATTCTGCAACTGCTCAACCCGCTTTGCAGACGGATTCAGGTATGGTCTCGGAGCTGAAGTTGGAATCAGTACATCAAAGATCCACGCAAGAGGTCCTGTTGGACTTGAAGGTCTTATGACTACTAAATTTCTTGTTTCAGGCAACGGCCATAAGACTGGAGACTATATGGGTAAAGAAGCAAAACAGTTTACTCATAAGATGCTTGATGCAAAAGGCAGTTCAAAGATTCTGAACGGAGAAAAGTAATGGCAAGAAATTTCAGAAAAGTTAAAAAGATTGTTGTAAAAGTTGGTACCAACCTACTCTCCGGCAAAAACGGAATCGATCGTGCACGCATAGACAGTTTCACAGACCAGATTGCAAGTCTCAGGAACAGAGGCTACGAAGTTCTACTTGTTACATCCGGTGCAATCGGAATGGGAAGGAAGGAACTTGGACTTAAAGGACAGGTTAAGAAGATAAGCCTACGTCAGGCCTGTGCAGCAATTGGTCAGCCCATTCTCATGTCAGCTTACAGGGAAAGCTTTGCAAGACACGGTATTGTCTGTTCCCAGGTTCTTCTCACCAGAGATGAAATGAACAACAGAAAAACCTATGTCAATCTGAGAAACAGCATTGAGACTCTTCTGGAACTCGGCGTAATACCTGTATTCAATGAGAACGACGTTGTAAGTACATCTGAAATTGAAACAACGTTCGGAGACAACGACCGCATGGCTGCCATGGTGGCAAGCAAGATAGATGCGGAGATGCTGATTATCCTCTCGGATATAGAAGGACTTTATACGGCAGATCCCAGAAAAGACAGCGAGGCAGAGTTTCTATCCGAAATCGGCCATATAGATGATAAAATAATGTCTTATGCTGGCGGAGCTGGCAGTAATCTTGGTACAGGAGGCATGAAGAGCAAGCTGAAGGCTGCTCTTATCACAGCTCCTGCAGGATGCTGGTGCATTATAGCCAGCGGTTATACAGACAACGTTCTTCCACGTATTCTTGACGGAGAACTCATTGGAACCTGCTTTGCCCCTGAAGAGAAACTGAGCCAGAGACAGAGATGGATTCTGAACAACTCACACAAGGGAATGATTATTGTCGATAAGGGTGCAGAGAATGCTCTGAGAAACCATAAGTCCCTTCTTCCCAAGGGAATCGTCAGTGTAAAAGGCAGTTTTGATGACGGAGATGTTGTTCAGATTGCCGGGCCCGAAGGAAAACCTTTTGCCAAGGCCGTTGTAGGGCATTCAAGTACAGTTATTGCGCTGATAGCAGGTCATGGAAAAGCTGATGTTGCAGCAATACTGGGAGGAACTGGTAAAGAGGTTGTATTCAGACCAGAAGACATGATCTTTACTGATCAACAGCTTCGATCTCTTTGATTACAAATTCGTTTCCTGTAACAAGATAAGTATTATCACTGCCACAGTGAGGGCATGTTTTGCCGTACTGTACGGTAGGGTATTCCTGCTTACAGTCCTCACAGAATGTCACAGCCTGGATTATCTCTATCTTTATCTTGGCATCCTTGAGGACTGTTTCTTTTTTGACTGCCCAGTTCCATACATCTTCAAAGTACTCCGGAATAACCGTTGAGACTTCACCAAGCTGGATGGTAACGGAGTTAATCTTCTTAACCCCGTTTTCCTGGGCAATCTTGTTAATTTCCTTTATGCAGTGGAAGGCAACTCCCAGTTCGTGCATCCGTCAGTCCTGATCCTTCGGTTTTGTGAAGACAATCTTTGCAGCACGCTTGAGCATGTAAGGAAGAAGAGCTCCTACCTTATCCTCTGCAACTGTCATCTTGCTTGCCTCAGGGTGGTCACGGTGAAGCGTAATGGCGTCAAACTTACACTTTGTAGTACAGATTCCGCAGCCGATACAGCGGTTCTGGTCAACAACGGTAACTCCACATCCAAGACACCTTGAAGTCTCAATCTTGACCTGCTCCTCGGTGAGGGTTGCATTGGCATCCTTGAATCCTGTGGGATCAATGCCTTCAACAAGGCCTGCTTCCTGTCTTCCTGCAGTATCATAGTTCTCAACAAGAATGTTGTTCTTATCAAGTTCAATGAACTGCCTGCGGTTTCTTCCGATTGTCATATGACCGTTCTGTACATATCTGTGCAGTGACTCGGAAGCCTCATGACCTGCTGCAATTGCATCAATTGCAAACTTGGGACCTGTGAATACATCGCCGCCGACAAAGATGTCAGGTTCTGCTGTCTGATAGGTAAGGGCGTCTGCAACAGGGCCTTTGCCTCTGCCGAATTCAACCTTTGTACCGTCAAGGAGCTTGCCCCAGTTGATAGCCTGGCCGATTGCAAAGATAACATATGTACTTCCGAGTTCGGTTGTCTGTGTTTCGTCATACTGCGGAGAGAACCTCTTGTTCTCGTCAAATACGCGTGTACACTTCTTGAAGACTATGCTCTTTGCCTTTCCGTCTTCGGTTCTGACCTCTGACGGGCCCCAGCCGAACATAATCTCGACACCGTCTTCACGGGCTTCGGCAACTTCCTGTTTTGTGGCAGGCATGATGTCTTCAGTCTCAAGGCAGAGCATTGTGACCTTTGAAGCTCCGCTTCTCTTTGCAACACGGGCAGCATCGATTGCAACGTTACCGCCGCCTACAACTACAACTTCCTCACACTTGAGTTTCACCTTTCCGGTATTTGCTTCCTTGAGGAAGGCAACAGCTGTTGTTGTGCCCTTGGCATCCTGTCCGGGAATTCCGGGCAGACGTCCGTCCTGGCATCCGATGGCAACGTAGAAGGCCTTGTATCCGTCCTTTCTCAGGTCTTTGATCGTGATATCCTTTCCAACCTCAACGCCTGTGCGGATTTCAACACCCATCTCACGCATGATGTCAATTTCTGCTTCTATGACATCTTTCTCAAGCTTGTATGAAGGAATTCCGTATGTGAGCATTCCGCCGGCTTTTTCGTTCTTTTCAAAGACTGTGGGGTAGTAACCCATCTGTGCAAGGTAGTATGCACATGAAAGTCCTGCAGGACCACCACCGATGATTGCAATCTTTTCCTTCCATCTTCCGCGGTTGGATGCAACTACAATCTCAGGAACATATCTGGTTTCGGCATTCAGATCCTGAGCTGCAATGAACTTCTTGACTGCATCAATTGAAACGGGACTATCGATTGTTCCGCGTGTACAGGCATCTTCACATCTTCTGTTACAGATTCTTCCGCAGACTGCGGGGAAGGGGTTTTCCTTCTTGATCAGGGCAAGGGCATCCTTGTATTCACCCTGGGCGGCCTTTTTCAGGTAGCCCTGGACTGCAATGTGGGCAGGACATGCCGTCTTACACGGCGATGTTCCTGTGTCATGGCAGTTGATTCTGTTCTTGTCTCTGTAATCTTCTGTCCACTTGTCCTTTCCCCATTTTCTTGCATCGGGAAGTATCTGCTTGGGATATTTGACTTCGCTTCCATCCTTCTTGCAGAGCTTCTGACCAAGCTTGAGGGCTCCGGCAGGGCAGTACTCAACACACTGTCCGCAGGCAACACACTTTGTCTTGTCAACGTGAGCCCTGTATGCGGAGGCGGACATGTTGGGAGTATTGAAAAGCTGGGATGTTCTGAGTGCGTTACAGATCTTCACGTTACAGTTACAGATTGCAAAGATCTTGTTCTCGCCGTCGATGTTTGTCACCTGATGGACAAAACCGTTGTCTTCGGCGCGTTTGAGAATCTCCATGCACTGTTCGTAGGTAATGTCATAACCACGGCCTGTCTCTCTGCAGTAATCGGCCATGTCGCCAACGCCGATACACCAGCCTTCGTAGTCATCTGCGCAGCCTTCATCCAGCTTCTTGCGCCCGTAGCGGCATGAACAGATTGAGGCTCCCAGATGGCCCTCGTACTTCTTGAGCCAGTAGGAAAGGTGCTCGATATCAATGGAAGTATTCTCCATGGAGATTGCCTTCTCGACGGGAATGACATGCATTCCGATTCCGGCTCCTCCCGGCGGGACCATTGCAGTTACCTTTTCAAGGGGCAGGAAGGTCATCCTTTCAAAGAACATTGCAAGTTCGGGATGCCTTTCCATAAGGGCCTTGTTCATGTTTGTGTATTCGGCTGAGCCGGGAACAAAGAGGGGAACCCAGAAGTTTCTGTCTTCCTTGTTGTATGTTGTTCCGGGTATGGGTCCGTCCTTTGTATATTTGTCGCCGTAGTCGTACTCGAACATACCGATCTGGGCGAGTTTGAACATAAGGTCGTCGGCCTGAGTATCGTTCATTCCCAGTTTGCGGCATTTCTCAAGCATCTGGCTGTACGGATACTTCTGCCTTGTCTTCATCTGAAGCATCAGGTCAAGTGCCCAATCGGACTCCTGCTTTTCAAGTTCGTCCTCAAAAATACAGGCAAATCCCCAGTACTCGGGATCTGTTGTCTTGATTCCTTTAATCTTTCCCGGAATGCGGTCCGTGATTCTTCTTACAAGTTTGAGAAGTTTGGGATTGGGATTCTGGTCGTGCATGTGTGCCGGCACATACTTGTTACTCATTTCGGGCATGTTATTCTCCTTTCTGCTTCCTTACGTTATCTTCGAGCCAAGAGGCAAATTCTTCTATTCCTTCACCTGTCTTTGCACAGATGGGTATTATGCGGGCCTTGGGATTTCTTTGAAGAATGTATTTCTTACAGAGTTCAAGGTCAAAATCAAAGTAGGGCATGACATCAATCTTGTTGATCAGAACCAGATCACAGATTGAGAACATGAGAGGGTATTTGAGGGGTTTGTCGTGTCCTTCGGGAACACTGAGAATCATGCAGTTCTTTGTTGCACCGGTATCAAACTCGGCAGGACACACAAGGTTTCCCACGTTTTCAAGAATCACAAGGTCCGCTTCTTTCTCAAGACCTTCAAGACCCTGTCTGGTCATCTCCGCATCAAGGTGGCACATTCCACCCGTGTGAAGCTGGATTGAATGAACGCCTGTTGCTTCCTTGATTTTTCTTGCATCAACGTCTGAATCAATATCAGCCTCCATGACAGCGATTCTCATCCTGTCCTTGAGGCTGTTGATTGTCTGAATAAGTGTCGTTGTCTTTCCGCTGCCCGGACTGGACATGAGGTTAAGAAGGAATACTCCCTTTCCCTTCAGTTC
>Ga0310696_10004255_pt1 | contig 17613 bp, 13 predicted proteins | sample AusTroGonzalo_MG_4_FD_203885 | JGI IMG/M metagenome (GOLD analysis project Ga0310696, IMG submission 203885) | Bovine rumen microbial communities from tropical cattle in Woodstock, Queensland, Australia - Gonzalo_02 (v2) (version 2) | ecosystem: Host-associated > Mammals > Digestive system >...
CTCGGAATCATCGCGATTCTGAACTTCGTGTTCAACTTCTACATGGCATGCGCCCTTGTCTCCGAAGGAAAACTGAAGGTTTTCTGATCAAAACGCCATTCGTTTGCAAAACAAGCCCCGAAAGGGGCGTTATTCCTCCATACCGGGGCCCGTCCCCGGTTTCTATATCCCTCATCTAGTATTACGGCAATTGCCGAATATTATAACCGATAACCAATTAACTAGGGGTTCGATTATGGTCGTAGATGACAGCTCAGAGTCCTCGTCCCGTCGTACCCCTGAACAGTTCCGACCTCGACATCAGCCTGGTCGGAGGAAAGGGGATCAATATCGCGAAGATGATCGCCAACGGTTTCAGCGTGCCGCCCGCATTATCGGTGACGGTGGACGCATACGACATGTTCTTGGACATAACCGGCCTCAGAGGCAGGATCTCCGACATTCTGGCAGAAACGGATTTCGAGGACAGCGACGCCCTTGAGAAGTCATCGGAGACGATTAGGAAACTATTCTTCGAGGTGGAACTCCCGGAGGACGAGATCGAGGAGCTGAAGAGGAACTTCTTCGACCTGGACGGAGAGTATTTCGCTGTCAGGTCCTCGGCCGTGGCGGAGGATCTGGCGGATGCCAGCTTCGCCGGTCAGCAGGACACCTACCTCAACGTCCGCAAGCATGACATCATCGAGATGGTCCTCAGATGCTGGACCTCCTACTGGAATGTCAGGGCCATGAAGTATAGACACGATTCGTCGAAGAACCATCTCGCGCAAGGTATGGCGGTTGTCGTACAGAAGATGGTCAAATCCGATATCAGCGGAGTCATGTTCACATCCGACCCGGTGACCGGGGAGGACACGATTATCATAGAGGCCTCATGGGGTCTCGGCGAATCGATCGTCTCGGGGCTTGTGACCCCGGACAGATACAAGCTCACCTACGACGGTCAGGTGAAGGAGGCCTCTGTGAACACGAAGGCACAGGGATTCTATCTGATCGACGGACAGAACAAGCTCGTCGACATAGAGGAGTCCAAGAAGGACGTCCGCTGCGCCGACGACGATACGCTCAGGCTCATCGCCGAGCAGGGTCTGAAACTCAGAGACCACTTCGGATGCCCCCAGGACATCGAATGGGCGGTCGAGGCCGGCAAGGTATACATCCTCCAGTCCAGGGCGATCACGACGCTGCCCGACATGTCCGAGAAGGACGACATCCTCTGGTCCAGGGGATACGGTGACGAATACTGGGCGGACGCGACCACACCGATGTTCTACACGGTGATGGGAAAGCTCCTCACGGACTACGTTAACCACGAGGGCGCCCACATGATGGGGTACAAGGACCTGGAATCCGGTCCTCTCACCAAGCTTCACAAGTCGAGGGTCTACTTCTCTGCCACGGTCCTCGAGAGGATATTCGCACACTACCCCAAGCTCATCCGTTCGAGGGAGCTGCTGGAATACTTCCCGAGGTCCGAGCAGGAGAGGATCGCGAAGTACCCCAACGACATATTCGGCATGGTCAAATCCCAGATATGCCTCCTTGCCCGTGACAGGGACGGGATGATCTGGAAGACCGACAAGGTCTACAGGAAATGGGCGAAGGGATTCCTGGAGCTCTGCGCGGAATTCGACGCGCTGGACCTCAAGGAGCTCAGCGACGAGGAGCTGGCCGACTGGTACTTCAAGATCAGGGACGGCTCAAAGAAGCACTACCAGCTCATACGCTACGGCATGGTTTCGCATTCCATCATGACCAACCTGCTGGTCAAGAACTGGTGCATCAAATGGATGGGCGACGACGGTTCCATCTACGCCGGCCTCATGTCCGGTCTGGAGGACAACAAGACCATCGAGACCAACAAGGGGTTCTCCGACCTCGGCGTGGCGCTGAGGAACGACCCGGAGGTAAGGGCCAAGGCCGAATCCATGGATGCGGCGGAATTCGTGGCATGGATCCATGAGAACGACGTGCCCTTCAGGCAGACCTACGACGATTTCATCAAGGAGTTCGGGCACAGGTCAGGTACCAGAGAGCTCAACGCCCTCAGATGGGCGGAGGACCCGGACTACGTCATGGGCATAGCGAAGCAGATGTGCGCCGGCGACGTTGACCTCAGAGAGGAGTTCAAGAACGGAGTCAAGCGCAGGGAGGAGACCGAGGCCGACGTCAAGAAGAGGCTCGGATTCTTCAAGAGGGGCATCCTGATGAAGGTCCTGCAGTATGCCCGCACATATCTCATATTCAGAGAGAACCAGAGGTTCTACCTCGACCACATGATGTACAGGAACAGGCTGATCTTCCTCGAGCAGGGAAGACGCCTGGTGGAGAGGGGCGTCATCGATGACAGGGAGGACATATTCTTCCTCGAGGACACCGAGGCCATCGCCATCCTCAGAGGGGAGGAGATGCCCGACATCAGGACCCTCATCGCCCCCAGGAAAGCGGAGTTCATGAAATACCGCGACAGGCTCCCGCCCAAGTTCCTCCTCAACGGAGTGGACTTCGACGACGAACCCATATCCCACGGCGACAAGCTCCTGGGCGCTGCCTCCAGCCCCGGCAGGTACCAGGGAAGGGTCCGCGTCATCATGGACGTCAGGGACCTGGGCCAGGTCGAGAAGGGAGAGATCCTCGTGACGAGCAACACGGATCCGGGATGGACCGTGGTGTTCTCGAAGCTCGGAGGACTTATAACCGAGACTGGCGGTATCCTCTGCCACGGAGCGGTCATCTCGAGGGAATACAGGATACCTGCGGTCACAGCGGTCAAATCCGCCACGACCGCGTTGCACACCGGCGATCTGGTCTCGGTGGACGGGACCAACGGCGAAGTTATAATACTGGAGGAGAAAGAATGAGCACGGAATTGGATTGGAACGAGAGCTACTACTTCAACTTCTTCGACCCCGCTCAGGGCGTCACGGGATTCATGCGCATAGGCAACAAGCCCAACAGGGACGAGAAGTCCGTCTTCCTGTTCGTCATGAGCAAGAAAGGAGTGTTCGGGATCAGGAACACGGAACCTTGCGATGAGCATCACACCACCTGCTCCGGCCTGAACTTCACGGACAACGGGAAGAGCTGGAAGATCACATACAAAGGCCCCCTGTTCGACGTATCCAAGGACCCCGTTCCGACGATGTCCTCCCTGGACATCGAATGGACCCCCGTCAACCCTGTCATGGACTACCATGACTGCGTGGACGAGCGCGGAGCGGCCCTGTCATCCAAGGCCGCGTCGGAGCACTTCGAGCAGTTCGGGACGGCCGCCGGAAAGATAACCATCGGGGACGACTCCTTCGATATCAAGGCCACCGGCGAGAGGGACAAGAGCGAGGGCGTCCGCGACTGGGGATCACCCAAGATGTGGATGTGGCTCAACTCCGTCTACGGCGAGGACCTGGGATGGAACGCGACCAAGCTGTGCACGCAGATGGGCGACGTGGATGCGGGATACATCGGAACGGCGAAATGCAACGACCCCATCGTGAAGATCGACATCGACGTCTCATACAACGATGCCATCCCCAGCGGATACAAGATGTCCATGACGGGCAAGAGCGGAAGGACCTACGACATAGAGTGCAAGATCCTCCAGCATGCCGTCCTCCCGATGCAGGGCAGCAAGGACATGCTGCTGGTGGAGACCATCTCCCAGACCACCTACAACGGAAGGACAGGTTTCGGCATCGCCGAGTTCCTGGTCCCTAGCAAGTGATCTCCGAGTACGGAAGCATCATTAATATCGGAAGAGGACGATTCCAGTCCGATCACATGCCCGACTGCAAACTCTGCGTAGATGCTGGCGTATGCAAGATGAAGACCATCATCACTGCGACGACCAACGACATTGGAATGGTGGAGCTGGACATCAAGAGCGACTGCCCCAACATCCTGAAGATGACATGGAGGATGGAGGCCTTCAGCCCATACTCCGAAGTGGAGGCGGAATTCTACAAATCCGAGGTCTACAAGCTGGCCCAGGAGACGCCCATCCCCCACACCGCGTGCCCCGTGCCCTCGGCCATGATCAAGGCGATCGAGGTCGCCGGTGATCTCGGGCTCAAGCGCGACGTTACCATCAGGTTCATCGAGGACGATTCCGAAGCCTGAGAAACCAAATTCATCCGCCGGAAGGCGGATCACATCTCTATTTTCGTGCAGAGCGGCACCTGTCTGCAGGCGGGTGCTCCGTAATAGACGCTGATGTTGCGTCCCTTGAACCTCTCCAGGATCATGTTCCATCCGACGACAGGTATGTCGCCGTTGATGATGAGATTCAGCTTCTTCCCTTCGGACAGCTTCCTCTCGATGTAATCGGCCAGGTCCCTTGCGAATGTTATGTCCTCGTCGGACAGCAGATCGCGGTCGACAATGACTATGTTGGAGTCCGGCTCCTGCCTCTCGATCTCCTCCCTGACGACCTGCAGCAATGAGTCCAGACCTTCCACCACGAGGCCGGCGAGGGCCTTGTTGTCCTTGTTCGATACGAAATCCGCCACGTTTGGGCGGGGATCGGATTGGGGCGGGCATGCGTTTACCATGTATTTCCCTGCTCACTTGATAAGGACGCTCGATACGCCGCGGCAGGACTTGAGCATCATGATGACGTTCTCCTGGATCTTGCCGTCGACGACGATCTGCAGGCTGGAGCTCTCCCTCTCCCCGTCGTCGCTCACCATGGCCTGCCTGAGCGTTATCCCGCAGTTGTAAAGGACCGTTGTGACATCAGCAATGATGCCGGGAATCCTGGCATCAGTGGGGTTGATGACTATGGCCGAGCAGTTGATCTCGTCCGCCATATCTATCATGGACAACGTGGGCTTGAGCTTGGAGAATATGCAGTTCAGCTCCGGTGTGGCGGAGATGTGCTCCAACGTCGTTCTGACGACCCTCCTGTCAACATCGCAGGCGCGGGCGATACCTGTGTCAGTCTGCTCTATATCTCCGCAGTAGGCGATCCCGTCCTGTACCCTGATCCCGAATTCCAGAAGCTTTTTGGCAACTTTGCGCTGAGAGGGGTATCTTCTGAGAGATGATGTTATCTGGTCCATGGCAACGAAACGGGCTCTGGATATAAACTATGTTCGCTTAAGGCCATTATAGGACATTTGTCTGTAATGATGAACGGATATATGCAAATCCGAATCCCTATCAGAGAAGGATCCAGAAAATCACATAGGTGATGATGAATCCGACGACAGCACCCATTACCAGCTGCAGAGGGGTGTGCTTCTTCAGCACGTAACGGCTCCAGGCGATAGGAGGCAGTAGCAGTATGTACAGCAGCCCCACGGGCCAGAAGGCCACTGCCAGACCGAGCGTGGGCCCGATGACCCCGCAGGAATGGATGCTTATCTTCCAGTACGGTGTGATGAATGTTATGGCCAGCGTCACCAGTACGTAGCAGACCATCAGGACCGTGGCTAGCCAGGGGGCCTGTAGGAGGTACAGCAGGACGACTCCGACGGCGTATCCTATCACCCCGGCGATAAGCGGGAGCATCCTGTCTTCCTTGTTCACGACATCCAGCTTGTCGTCGTTGTGATACTTCCTGGAGAAGTACATGATATTGGCTATCGGAAGCACCACGGATGCGAATATCGCGGCTGCGGAGCATATGATCCCCTTCCACATATCCTCGGAGAATGCCATGCATATGGCCACGAACGGGATTATCGCGAGGAACGGGGGCTGACCTATGAGCGACAGTACCTTGGCGACCTTCTCGGTGCCGGGGGACAGCTCGCCCTCGTACTTGTGCGTCGGATCGTGCATCCTCTCCGCTCCTGACCTTGGCGAGTATCTGCCTTGTCTGCTCGTGGGTCTCCTCAGGGGTGCCGGAATTATCAATCTTGTACCAGGAGTCGGTTATGAGCATCATCTTGCGACGTGTCTTCTCCAGCTGCTCCTCGGTCTCGAACGTCTCCAGCTGCTCCCCTCTGTCGTAGATCCTCTGGAGAGCTATCTTGGGCTCGATGTCCACGTATATCTTGACGTCGGGGACCGGGAGGACCATCTCGATTATCTTGTATATCGGCCTGCAGAGCTTCTCAGGCATGTATGCGGCGGCCAGGCTGTACCTGACGAAAATCACGTCGTCGTACTCCTTGCCATGCTTCCTCTTGAACCTGAGCGACCCGAGGACATCCAGGATGTAGAACAGAGTGGATATCAGGACATTGAACTTCCCGTCCCTGCAGAGGTACCTCTCCGCGGCCTTGCCGAATGTGGTCCCGCGGTTGGGGTGGGTTATCTCCAATACCTTCCTGCCTTCGTCGATGAGCTGCTTGCGAATGAAATCGGAGGAGGTGGTCTTACCAGAACCGTCCATCCCATCCACGGCGTACCATGTCATCGGATCAGAGCCCCAGAAGGATCATGACCGCGGTGACCGCCATGCAGTTGACTATGTTGTCGATCCATCCTGGTGTGAACGTCTCCGTGACGGAGACGACGGCGCCTGCGATGATACAGCAGGCCCAGATGGGGATCGAGGCGACCAGCCTTATCCCGGTCGGGTCCGGCAGCGGCATGAATCCCAGGAACACCATCAGGATCATCGAGACCGCTGCGGTGACGATGAACACGGCGAGGGTGCCCTCCACGGATTTCCCGTTGAACGACTTGTGCTTGCCGTACCTCTTCCCTATGATGCTTCCGAATCCGTCCCCCCATGTCATGGCGACTATACCAATGGATGCCGCCGACCAGTGCTCGTTGAAGCACAGCGCGACCAGGATCACGATGCTCATGACGTACAAGAAGAGACCGGGCTTGTGCCCCTTGTTCTGCGAAATGTCGCCCAGGGCCGAGTTGGAGATCGCGTTGTCCTTGAGCATCGCGAAGAACAGTATGATCGCGAAGGGTATCGCGAAGAAGACCTCCATCACCCAAGCGTGCTCGAACATCCACCAGATGAAGACGAAGTTCCCGATCCCTATATGGATAATCTTGCGTATGTCGAACCTGTCGCCGTACTTCTTCTGTATCAGCTGGGAGACCACGAGGACGATTGCTATGAGAATGTAGACGAGGACCAGGGCGATAATATCGTTGGATGATATCTGGAACATCTCCCCTAGGTCCATATGCCAAACTCCTGTTAAACGATTGTATAACGATATTACAGATAAACTTGTCCGTCGATTCACGTATGTTATCAACAAACGGAATTATACCAGTGAGGCATTTGGAGTTTCATGAACAAGTACCTCCGGCTGTTCAGGCTGAACAATGCGCTCATCGGATCCGCGGCGCTGTTCATCGCGGCCTTCATGGCGGCGGGGACATCGATGCTGGATTACTGGCAGAACCTGATCATAGGATTCTTCGTGGTCTTCTGCTTCATCGCCGGAGGGAACTCGCTCAACGACTACATCGATGCGGACATCGACAAGACCGCCCATCCTGACCGTCCGGTGCCCTCTGGAGAGCTCACCCCCATAGCGGCCAGGAACGTGGGGATCGTCATGCTCCTGCTCTCGGCCATACTGTCCCTCCTGACCATGGACGTGCCGAGCATAGCCATCGTGATCATCGCGACCATCCTCATGGCCTGCTACGAGCTGTTCCTGAAGCAGCGCGGGTTCGTCGGGAACCTGACTATCGCCCTGCTCACCGGCATGGTGTTCCTGCTGGCAGGCGCCCTTGTCGGAGATTACACGGCGAACATCGCCGTGGGCGGAATGGCCGCACTGGTCTCCGTAGGAAGGGAGATCTCCAAGGACATCGAGGACATGGATTCCGACGAGGGGAGGAAGACCCTTCCCATGAGCATCGGCGTCAGGAACGCATCCATAGTCGCCGCCATCTTCTACATCGCCGGCCCCGTGCTCAGCTGGTACCCCATCTATCTGGACCCCGCGAACTACCTGTACTACGTGGTCATCCTCGCCGACATCACGTTCTTCTACTGCGCGTACAAGGTCTTCACAGACCCGCGCAAGGCGGAGAAGACCGCGAAGATCGGTATGCTGCTCGGTCTGCTGGCATTCATCCTGAGCGCGGTATACTACAGCTTCCTGGTGTGATCCCGTGAAGTTCAAGGCGGACCAGTCCGTTCCCAGGCCGATGGACGTCTGGAACGCCAAGGTTAGCTTCGACGACTCCTCGGGCGCCAAGAACCGTCCGGTGATCGTCCTGGACAAGAAGGGCGACTCCTACGTTGTGTTCATGGTGACCTCCCATGGCCACCATCCGGAGACCGACATAAAGCTCGTCGAACCCTACGAGGTCATGCTCGACAGGACATCCACAGTGAGGACCGACAGAACCTTCAACGTGGAGAAGGGCAGGTTCAACTACAAGCTGGGGGAACTGTGTCCGGACGACCAGGAGATGATCGGGATGTTCTACGGACGCGTGAAGGGCGGCAAGAAGATCGATACGCCCTACGTCAAGTCATGAGTACAGCCTGATGACCTTGCCCATGTTTATCAGGTGGTCCGCTACCCTCTCGGAGTCCGAGGTCATGGCGAGGAACTCGGAACCCACGTCCAGGGTGCAGATCCCCTCGTTGAGCCTCTTGACATGGTTCTGCGCCATGTCGCTGGTCACCACGTCGATATGCTCCTCGATGTCGTATGCGGCCTCGAGGGCTATCTCGTTGGTCTCGGAGTATGCGAGCTCTATCTTGTCGTAGAGCTGGTCGATCAGGGCCTCCAGCTCCATGATCTCCTGGTTGGCGGTGTCCGAGAACCTGATGCCGATGCTTTCCATCCTCTGGGCGTACTCCATGATATTCTTGGAATAATCTCCGATGCGCTCTAGGTCGGATATGGTGTGATAAACTGTCGAGATGTAGATCTGATCCCTCTCCGAGAGCCTGTTGTCCGACAGTTTGACGAGGAATCTGGCGATCTCCTTGTTGAGATAGTTGAGCTCCTATTCGTTGTTGCAGAGCTTATCCATGCCCTCGAAGTCCATGGTGCGTATCATGTGGCATGCCGTACGGTAGTTCTCCATGGCCATTTTGGACATGTTCAGAACCTCGTTCATCACCTGCTGGACCGCGATAGGGGGGTTCCTGAGCATGTACTCGTTCAGGAAATGGAGGCGGGGCTGGGAATCCGAGACGTCCGACTCCGGGGCCGGCTTCTCCGGCACTATCCTCGTCACCAGGTTGACCAGGCTGTTGGTCAGCGGGAGCATGATGATCACGGTTATGACGTTGAACACCGTGTGGAACATGGCCAGCTGAGTTGAGGGGACGCCTGGGAAGAGGTCCTCGAACAGGGCCGCGTAGCTGAATCCGAACTGGCCTATGATTATTCCGGCCACCACGAACAGGGCCACTCCGAACACGTTGAACAGAAGGTGGATCACGGCAGTGCGCTTGGCGTTGAGGCCGCCCGAGAATCCTGCCAGCAGGGCGACCACGCACGATCCGATGTTGGATCCCAGGGTCAAGTAGATACCCTGCTCCAGATCGATGAGCCCGGTGACCACCATGGTGATGGCCAGGGTGGTGACGACTGATGAGCTCTGCACCAGAGCGGTCAGGAGTATTCCGACGAGCAGGAGCAGGAATATGTTGTCCAGGCTGGCCAGGAAGGTCACGACCTCCGGCAGCTGGGCGAAGGATTCCATCGATGCAGCCATCATGGTCAGGCCCACGAAAAGGAGTCCGAATCCGGTGACGATTCCGCCCCAGATCTTGGTGTTCTCCTTCTTTCCGAAGGTCATTATGAAGGCGCCGACACCGGCCAGGGCCGAGAATATGAGCGCCAGGGATACGGAGTTGTTGCTGAACATACCCAATGCCGCTATCTGCGCGGTGATGGTGGTTCCTATGTTCGCACCGTAGATGATCGTCGCCGCCAGAGGGAGCGTCATGATCCCTGCGTTCACGAATCCGATGACCATGACGGTCATGGCTCCGGAACTCTGGATGGCTGCCGTTCCGACAGTACCGATTCCGACGCCGTAGAGCTTGCTCTTGGAGGCCTTGGTGAACATCTTCTTCAGCTTGCCGCTGCTGATGGATTCCAGATTGGAGCTGAGCATGATGCACGCGGACAGGAATACGCCGATACCGGCCATCAATGTCAATATTGCTGTCGCGATCACTAAATCGTCCAAGAGAAACAATCCTCCGATGGTGTCCTTGCTCTTTCAGGGGTAGGTAGCGGTTGTTCCTTAAAATAATATGTGGGTTGGCGGACCCATCCCGAGAACGGAAGCTGGAGGGCATTACATCGGATGATTCCGGATACAATTGACGATGAGATGCCCCCAGACTATGAAGAACTGTTTTAAGTCCGACACGATACACCCCCTCATGGATATCATCGGCTTCGCGAAGAAGGATGCGCTCTTGGTGATATCCGCGGTTCTGGCCCTGGTCTCGTTGTTCCTCGTACCCTTCGAGACCGTCCTGTCGTACAACTACATGTCCATCCTCGAGACCATATGCACCCTTCTGTTCTTCCTACTGATAGTTGCCGGATTGAAAGAGTGCAATGCCCTGAACGTGATCGCCCAGAAGGCCGTGACGAACATCGAAACGACCACCAAACTCTGCCTTGTCCTCGTCCTTCTGCCGTTCTTCTGCGCCATGTTCTTCTCCAACGATGTGGCTCTCATGACGTTCGTCCCCCTGGCCATAGCCATCCTGAGCATGGCTGGGATGAAGGGCACCACGACGATCACCGTCGTGGTCCTGCAAACGGTGGCGGCCAACGTGGGCAGCTTCCTGACGCCGTTCGGGAACCCTCACAACCTGTACATCTACAACCTGAACAGCCAGTACGGCTTCACCCTGTGGGATTATGAGATGCAGCTGATACCGATAGTCGCAGTCGGCACGGCCGTGCTCCTCGCACTGGTCATGCTGGTGAAGAGGAAACCGCTCAAGGTTCAGTTCGATAAGGAGGAGAAGATAGAGAACAGAAGATCGATCCCGGTGCTACTGGCACTGTTCGTCCTCGCTATATTGACGGTCCTGGACGTCATACCGTTCTACATCACCCTGGTGGTGATCGTAGCCGTGTTCCTGGTGATGATGCCCCGGGTCTTCTGGAACGTGAGCTACAACATCCTGTTCATCTTCTTCTTCCTGTTCCTGTTCGCCAACGGGCTGACCAGCATGGAGGCGGTCCACAGCGTTATAGACGAGCTGATGGCCTGGGACCCGATGCTGTCCACCGTGATATTCTCACAGTTCACCAGCAACGTCCCGGCTACTATCCTGCTGCAGCCCTTCACGGACAGCTGGTGGGCGGTGCTCGTAGGAGCCGACATCGGCGGGTTCGGTACGCCGATAGCATCTATGGCCAGCGTGATCTCCCTGAATCTTTACCTGAAAGAGAAGGATGCATCGGCGAAGGCGTACCTCAAGGTGTTCCTGCTGATCAACGCCATAATGCTGGCTACGCTGATACCAACATACATGCTTCTGCACTGAAGGCTCATCTCTTGGGCTTGTAGGCCCTGAGGTACTTCAGGACATCCTCGTCCTTATCGGTCCATTCGGGGGTGTATCCGCCCTTGATGTACTCATTGTACCAGTCCTCGCACTGCTTCATGTATCCGGACATCTCCAGCTTGGGCACCACTATGACCTTGGTGTTCTCGGGAGTGGGCACCCACTGCTTGGGGCGGTCGTAATCAGGCTCCTCCAGGAACCCCACGAGGAAGAGGATCCTGTCCAGATTCGATAGTTCTGCGTAGAGCGACGCCTGCAGCATGTAGGACATCGGGATCTTGGTGATGTTGCCGTCCCCGTCCTTCCATTTCTCCATGTCATGGGAGGTCTTGATCTCCAATATGGTGTCCCTGACCCCGTCCACCTGGATGTACCCGTCGACCAGTCCGCCGAACACCTTCTCGTTGTGGAAATGGTCGTATCCGCACTGCTCCTTGGGAACAGGCTCCTCGACGCCGACCTTCTGATCCTCCGAGAGCCCCATCGCCTGACTCATAAGGGAGGGTCTGGCTGCCAGATAGTCCCTGAGGACCGGCTCCAGGATGTTTCCTGCGTCGATGTACTTGTTCGGCTTGTCTCCGGGATAGAGCCCGGCGAGCTCGCATGCCACCTTGAACGGGGTGGAGAACTCGCTCATGCCGAGGATGGGCCCGACCTTGGTGCCCGTGATCTTCTTGAACCTGTAGATGTCGAAGATGACCGTCTTCTCCTCGTCGTCGATCTCCACTATGCTCGCTCTGCCGTCGAATGCCATGGACCCTAATCCCCCGGGCTGTTTATGACCTTATTGCCGATGATGGATGGATGATAATCCAACGGAATGTGATTGTCGGTAAATGTATGAATGCATCCCATCGGTTGGATACAATCCACTCAATATTTTTATAGAACATTTCAATGGGCTGTTCTTAGAAAGATATAGTGTTCGGAGACCGAGTCTCCAGATGCTCGTGATCGACCGGAGGGTAAGGGCCGGTCGGCGGTGATATCATGCAATGCTCACAGCGTTTGCGTGTCCCTGTTTGGGATGACGGAATGGGAAAGGAAAAGGCATCAGGGAATGCCATGCACACAGGAGGGGCACGGCCATGAGGACGACCTCGAGAAAGGCCCTGTTCGCCGTTGTGGCGGTGGCCATGATGATGTGCCTCCCCGCCCTGACATTAGCCGAGGACAACGATGCGGCATTTGCCTATACTGGTCTGCCCGTGGGATCCGACTACGGTTTCATCGTGGAGACCGGGGACATCGCGACCAGTGTCGTGGGTAACGGTATCGTCGGGGTGAAATACTACGAAGCTAACCACACCGAGCACGTCCTTTATTCCGATACTAACACCAAGAACCTGCTCTACAACTCGAACGGGACCGATAAGGTCGACTCCGAAAACCCGAACTACAACGATTATCTCAAATTCAACAATCAGACCGGTCTCGGACCCTTCAACTCATTCTATGTGGCCGTCAACATCGCCACGAAAAACAACTCCGACCAATACCGCACGTCCAACGTGGCAGGACAGGTCGCTTATATACTGAACCCCGACAACCTGAAGCAGGCCATCATCGACAACGGCAGCGGACCCTACAGGTCCGATTCAGCGAGCCCCACCTACTACAATATCCAGAACCTGTCCGACTACAACATCTTCCTGTACATACCCACAGTTTACTGGTATTCTGACGAAGAGCATCTCTGGCTTTCCAACCAGAAGGACTTCTTCAACGAGGTCGACCCCGACCACATGGAGGCCCGCGCACACACCATCGAGGGTCAGATCAGGCCCTTCCTGGGATTGGGTGTCTATGAGGCTTCCGAATACAACGGATCGCTCGTCTCCCAGTCCGGGAAGACTCCTCTCAGCAACAAGTCCGTCGAGCAGTTCCGTGACATGGTGGACACGCTCAACACCAACGAGGTGACGAACGGGGAGTACATGCTTTGGAATTACTACCAGTGGACCCTGTACAAGATGATGTCCTATACCGTGATCGGAACGAAGAACTCGCAGAGTGCGATCGGTGAGGGAGACACGAGAACGCAGGTCTGCAAGACCACCGGTCTCGGTGATGAGGGAGGAGCATACTGGGGCGGCGGAGCATCATCGTACAAGAGCAGCTCAGCCTCAGCGAAGCTGTTCCTGGAGAATACCTGGGGATCGTACCACGACCTTCTGGACGACGTATGGGTCGGAGAGGGTCAGCTCCACGCAGGCCAGAACTCGATAAAGACCATCAAGAGCCATATCCTGCATCCGACCGCCACGGGTACAGACGGGGGTCTGAATGACAACCAGATGATAATCAACAATGCGGTGTTCCCCATAACCGTGGACAACAAGATGTGCTCCATCATACGCACGTCCACGGACCCCGAGATATGGGACTTCCCCACCGTGGTCGCCGATCGCAGCGTCAAATACTATCCCAACAGCGACGCCGTCCACTACAAGATCGGATATGAGACTGTCAGCGTCGGAGGCCACTATGACTCTCAGGACGTGGGAGGTCTGAACAGGATGAACGTGAGGAACGGCTTCGGCGAGGCGAGAGATGATGTGGGAACCCGTATCGCATATGTCACTTACGGAGGTACCATTTCATACACGGAGGACAACGAGAAGTACACTGTCACGTCAGCCTACGGAGACCTCTCGAACGGGACCACCGTATTCTCCGGTGTCGAAGTACAGGTCGTCCCGAAGGAAGGGACCAACATAACTTATGTGGCCGTGAACGGCGAGATACAGAACAGCAACAACTTCACCATGCCCAAGTATGATGTCAAGCTGACCATAGTGACCGGGAACACGATACCCATACCTGATACCGAGGACGGTTACATCAGCAGATATTCCTACGATGGCGAATCGCATATCGGAATCCATAGCAGCCCGTACTACACGATCACTGGTACCAACAACGCCACGGTCGCCTGTCAGAAAAATGGCAACGACTACATCCCGTACACGGTAACCGTGACCCTGAAGGACGGGTTCCAATGGTCGGACGGGACCACCGGCAGCAAGACATTCGACTGGGTTATAGAGAAGAGGACGCTTCTGATCGAGGGATCCTCGTCGGCGGAGATATCGAAGACGTACGATGGGAACAGGAATCTCGGAACGGATGCGGCAGGCATCATAACCGCGGAGGACCTCTTCATCTACGGCATAGCGGACGGCGAGGTGCCGTCGATCACCTATACGGCACAGTATAGGGACGCCAGCGCCGGCTCGAAGAAGTTCATCGACGTCTCCGCCCTGACTTTGAGCAACAGCGACAGCTTCGATCTGGCCAACTACGAGTACGATTTCAAGGCATTCTTCATAATGGGCAGCAAGGTCGTCATCAACAGGGCCAACATCAACACCAACCTCTCGGTCTCCGCGATAGCCGACCAGACATACACAGGCGAGACCATTACCCCCGAGCCCGTCGTGAAGGTGGGCAACAAGACCCTGACCAAAGGGACGGACTACAGGCTGATTTACAGCAACAACATCAACGCCGGCACGGCATCTGTGAAGATAGAGGGACAAGGCAACTACAACAGCTCCAAGACCGTCACCTTCACCATAGTGAAGAAGCAGATATCCTGGCCGGACGTCACCATTGCGGACTACACCGGACAGGTCATATCGGACGGTCTGCAGGACACTAACTGGTACACGGTCGTCACCCACGGAAGCGGTTCGGCCGTAGGATCCTACAACGCCACGCTCAGGATATCCGACCCGTCCAACGTGAAATGGAACGACACCGACGATGCGGAGAGGACTGCGACCTCGCTCACCATCAGGGACGTGCAGTTCGCGGTCGTGTTCATACCTCCGGCGGCGCAGGCTGTCGAAGGCTATGCGGCGCCGCACTTCATCGACGGATATGTGAGGCCCACGAGCTTTTACAGCTCGACCGGACTCGCGTTGCCCACGGCGGACAAGGTCGTGCCGTACGTGAAGCCCGGTTACACCGTACAGTTCGTTGGATGGTTCGAGACCGGCGACGGCAGCGAGACCGTCGTGACCAGCATACCCGCCAACACATTCTCAGCCAAATCCTACACGGCCAAGTTCTCGGAGACCCCGAACAATTACACGGTCACATTCTCGACGACCTATGGAACAATTCCGTCCCAGGTGGTCCAGTACGACGGACTGGTCTCCAAGCCCTCGGATCCTACCGACACGTATCACAACTTCCAGGGATGGTACAAGACATACAATAATGGGGAGTACAGCGACCCGTGGAACTTCTCCACGGACAAGGTCAAAGGGGACATGATACTCTATGCAAAGTGGACGCCCAAGACCTACACGGTCACATGGAAGAACTGGGACGGGGCCGTTCTTGAGACCGATCAGAACATTCCCTACAACACCGCCCCTGTGTTCAACAGCTCCAACCCCGTCAGGGAAAACACCGCTCAGTACAGCTATTCCTTCACTGGATGGTCACCGGCTATCATGCCCGTCACCGCAGATGTCATCTATACTGCGGTGTTCAGCGAGACGCTGCGGTCTTACCCCGTGACCATACCCTCAGGAGACATCTACATCGTGGAGAACAAGTCCGGTACGAATCCGGCGCCGTACGGTTCCACATATAGCTTCTACATCAACCCCAACCCCGATTACGAGGAGGCCGACAAGTTCTCGCAGCTAAGGGGCTTGACCGTTCTGGTCGGGGGACAGGTCATTGCACCTGCCGCCGACGGATCGTACACCACCCCCGTCATAACCGGGCCCACGACCGTCACCATCCAGGGCATAGCGGCCAACATGTACACAGTCACCCTGATGGATGAGGCGAATCCGGACCATGTGTATCTCCAGAGAGGTAACGTCGTCCACGGATCCCACATATCCGATGTTGCCGTCCCCTCCAACCCCCACACTGTGGACGTTTCCAAGAACTACACTTTCACCCACTGGACCAGGGGATCGAACGATGGACCGATCGTCTACAACCTGGCCAGCGAGTCCATAACGGCCGATACCACATACTATGCGCACTTCAGCAGCACCACCAAGACGTTCAGGGTGAACTATACTGCCGGAGAGCAGTTCAGCCTCAACATACTGAACGGCACCGATAAGAATGCCGTCCCATACGGGGAGAGCTTCCAGTTCACGATAACGACGACCAGCCCAGCATACTCCAAATTGCCAGACAACATAGTGATCATGGCCAACGGGAACAACGTCCCCAAGGACTCAAACAACGTGTTCACTGTGAGCAACATCACCAGCGATGTCAACCTGGTCTTCAACAACGTCTCGGTCAACGATTACTCGATCACCTGGAAGAACTGGGACGGATCGGTCCTGTTAAATGCCTCCCATAAGCACGGCACCAAGGTTAACGCCAATCTAAACCCCACCAAAGAGGAGACGGAATCCCACACCTATACACTAGCAGGCTGGAAGATCAACGGCGAAGGCGCTCTTGTCGTGTTCCCTTACGAGGTCACCAGCGACATTGTGTTCGTGGCCTACTTCGAAGAGCACCTGAAGGTCTACGACGTGACCCTCCAGCAGAGCTCGAGGTACACTATAGCGGGCGCGGCTACCGTCAACCATGGATCATCGTACTCATTCACCTTCAGCGATTACGGGGACAAGGAAAATTTCATCGTCCATGTTAACGGAGTGGCCGAGAGCAGCGCAGAGAGGAGCTACGATGTATCTGTATCGGGCGGAGTTTACACATACACCGTACCGAACGTCACCGGGAGCATCGAGGTCACGGTAACGCTATCGAGCGGAGCGCACTGGACCGTTACGTGGAACAACTGGAATGGCACGACCATCGCCACCACCACTGTCGCCGACGGAGCAGCGCCTATCGCACCATCGACTCCTACGAAGGACTCTACCGCACAACATCACTACACGTTCAAGGGATGGTCCAAGAACGGAACCGATACCGTTGTCATCGCTGATCAAAGAATTAAAGAAGCGGTGACTTACACCGCGCTGTTCGACGAGTTCGTCAACACATACGATGTGGTCATTCCGGCGGGCCCGATGCTCAGCATCACAGAAGTTAGTACAGCCATGATTGATGGGATGTGCATCGTGGAATACGGCAACAACCTGTCCTTCAAAGTGTCTTATTCCGGTAATCCGTCATATGCACAGTTCAGCCAGCTGAGGGGCCTTACGGTAACGGCCAATGGA
>Ga0310696_10004256_pt1 | contig 17612 bp, 19 predicted proteins | sample AusTroGonzalo_MG_4_FD_203885 | JGI IMG/M metagenome (GOLD analysis project Ga0310696, IMG submission 203885) | Bovine rumen microbial communities from tropical cattle in Woodstock, Queensland, Australia - Gonzalo_02 (v2) (version 2) | ecosystem: Host-associated > Mammals > Digestive system >...
TCTACCGGTGCTCATATTAAGTGTTCCGGTATCTCCGGAATTACCTATACTAGTTACACTGAATTTTTGCTTCTGAAAAGGTCTATTTACATTTCTTGTTTTTGTAATTGCCCCTATATAAGCCGTATTTTGTATTACAGCAGGGTCATAAGCAGTAAATTTATCAACCACATTATTTTTATCCGTTGAAATTGTGGAATGCATAACCAAAGATTGTCCGTAAGATAAAGAAACTAAAGAAAGGCAAATCAGTAAAAAGGCTACTTTTTTCATAAAAATTCTTCTCCTAAAGAGTTTAATAAATATCTATATTTATATATTACACTTACTTTCTTATCTTGTCAAGGGGTATAATTGATAATTAAGAAACCCCCGCTTAAAAGCAGGGGTTTTTTGCGGTGCACGGGGTGTTGGGGCGTGCTAAGGAGGAAGTAGGATGTAAGACGGAAGTTTTTAAGTAGTTTTTGGCACCGCTTATAAATTTTTTTATTTAGTTTTATCTATATCCACCACCCATTCTTTAATTTTTGAAACATATTTCCGTTTTAAGGCAGAAGGTAAATTATAAATTTGTTTTTCCTGATATTTACCTTTTATTTTAAATTCTCCGATACAACATTCTTTAACACCGGTAAAATATTGTTTTAATGCCTTATCAATTAAATTAAACTCCTTGACCAAAGGCAACAAATCTCTGCGTCTTTTAAGTAAATCTAAAAGTATTCCGTAAAGTTCTGCCCAACTTCCGCCGGAAGCGGACTTTACTTTCTTACTGGAACAAATATTTTTCATAATGCACCTCATATTTAAAGTATGTTTCCATAAAATACACCTGCGGGGTTTGGCGCCGCTTTTTTGGCGGCAATCCTTTTACGGATTTGTGGGAGAGCCGTCTCGCAAATCTCTAAAACAAGTTAAAAATTTGCTTTGCCCGCAGGTGCGGCCTTAGGGCCTGATTTGATACTTTTTGTATCAAATCTGATACAATTGTATCAAACTATTTATAATTTGTCAAATTTTCAGACGATTACTAAAGTTGACTTTTGTTTATTTTTTTGTTTAGATTTACTTATAAGAAAAATAAGGGGGCTCTTTATGAATTTAGGGCAAAAAATAGAACAACTTTTAAAAACCACTGCAATGACAAAAGTGGAACTTGCAAAAAAATTAGGATTAAAAGATTCAAGTGTAATTTCCCATTGGGTAAAAAACCGCTTTAAACCGGATAGGGCAAATATCGCAAAACTGGCAAATGTCTTTAAAAAACCTGCTTCTTATTTTGCTGACGATGAACTATATTGTGCGGAAAATGCTGCTTCCTATGGTTTAATGGAAAGAAAAGTTTATGAACTGCTTTCCTCTTTGCCGCCGGCAAAAAGAGTGGGCGTTCAAGGCGAAGCAGAAAAAGATTTTTTTGATTTACCTTTATATTCCCAAGCAGAAGAGTTTTTGCCTATTATGCTTGAAGGCGCAAACACTCAGCCTTTTGCAATAAAAATACTTAATCAAGCCGCTTGTCCTTGGGCAAATAAAGATGAATATATTATCTGTATTTCTGCCGAGGAAACCCAAAACGGAAAACTTTATTTAATAAAAACACCTAAGGGTTATACCATAAAAAAAGTTTATATAAAACAGGAATCAACTATCTTAAAAGATTATACCGGAAAAACGCAAACTTTTAAAAATAAAGAAATAAAAATATTTGCCCGCGTTTTGGCTTTTTATAGAAAGGCTTGCTAAACTTTTACTATATTTGACGGCTTTAAAGAAACTCCAAAATTGTGTAAAATATATATTATATACACTTTATTTTGGAGAAATTAAATGATAATACTTTGCCTTAACTGCGGAAGTTCTTCCGTCAAATATAGTCTTTTTGACCAAACAAATAAAAGAAATATTGCCGTCGGCTTAATTGAACGCGTGGGTTATGATGATGCCCAAATCACACAAGAAGCCCCCGGTAAAGATAAATTTGAAAAAACTGCTCCTTGCCCAGATTTTAAGACGGCAATTTCATGGGTTTTAAACACTTTAACAGATAAAGAACACGGCGTTATTAAAGATGTAAGCGTTATAGGCGCAGCCGGACACAGAGTCGTGCACGGCGGTAAACTTGCCAAATCTGAAATCATTACCCCCGAAGTTATTGCCTATCTTAAAGAAATTGCACAACTTGCCCCCCTTCATAATCCGGCCAATGTTCTTGGTATGGAAGCCGGTCTTGCGGTTATGCCAAATATTAAACATGTAGTTATTGCAGATACCGCTTGGCACCAAACAATGCCGCCGCATACTTATATGTATGCTTTACCCTATAAATGGTATGAAAAATACCAAATGCGCCGCTACGGAGCACACGGCACATCTTTCTTATACAATGCAAAAAGAGCGGCCGCTTTACTTGGCAAAAATCCCTTTGATTGCAATTTGATTATTTGCCATATCGGAAACGGCGCAAGTATGAACGCCGTTAAAAACGGATTATCTTATGATACTTCAATGGGTTTAACTCCTCTTGAAGGTCTTATTATGGGCACAAGAAGCGGAGATTTTGACGCATCCGTTGCTTTCCAAATGATGGAAAGGGAAAATATCCCCCCCGCTGAAATGTATAAAATTTTAAATAAAAAATCCGGTGTTTTAGGTATTACCGAAAAATATCAAGACAGACGCGATATTGAAATTGCCGCAGAAAAAGGTGATGAAAGATGCAAACTTGCTATTGAAATGGAAGCCTACCGCATGAAGAAATATATCGGTGCTTACGCTGCAGCGCTTGGCAGAGTTGATGCTATTGTTTGGACTGCCGGCGTCGGCGAAAGAGGCCCCGTTTACAGAGAAAAAGCACTCCAAGGTCTTGAATATATGGGCGTTCACTATGATAAAGAAAGAAACTTTGCCGCTATGACAAAAAATGCGGAAAGTTTAATTTCCACTAAAGACAGCCCCGTTAAAGTTTTTGTAATTCCTACTGATGAAGAAATCGTATTTGCCGAAGATGTCGCTGCTATTTGCAACGGCACTTATGATATACACACAAACTTTAAATATTCTTTTGAAGATATTTCTTACAGAAATTCTTTAAGAGATGAATCTTTAAAGAAAGAACTTATCAAGAAACCTTTCTTAAAGAAAGCAATTATCAATACTCCTAAAGAAATTTTAGGCGAATAATTGTTTTATAAAAAAGAACCGCGGGTTTTTTCTTTGCCCGTGGTTCTTTTTTTATGGTAAATCAAAGCAAGAATTATTAACTAATCGCAATCCCAACTGCCCCAAGTTTGGCAATCAAACCCAGTTGAATCTATTTCAAAACATCCTCTGACACATCCGCCGGGAGAAGCCTCGCTCATCTCATATATTGAAGTATATCTTATGCAACTTCCGTCTGTAGGATCTGTTTCACAAGAAATCTCAGTCATTATTGGAGCATCATGACCAAATCTGTTTGCAGAGCGCAAAACATCATCCGGAGGCCTGCTTATTTCTAATATCGTGTTAAAATAACTATTTGGCAGACATTCCTCTGAAGAGCCGCTTGATGTATGACATTTTTTTAAAGTAGTTGACCACATACCATCTTCCCATTTAGTTTCCCCATCAACACAGCCGGAAGAAAGTATCGTCTGAGTAGGATCCCAATAATTTACATAAATCGGGACATTGCCATTACACCATTTTTCTTGGTCAATTCTATAATTTCCGTAATCACATGAATAAACAACTTGTCCATAATATTCTTCGGTATGGCAAATCGGAGCAGGAGATTCAGGTTCTGCTGGAATGCCTTCGCCAAGGCCAAGAGCAAGGCATATTTTATGTTCTACAGGTGTGCAGGATAATTGATTTGTAGTGTAGTCTACACCAAGAGTATAAACACTTGACTCTTCCCCTTTGCGCACGGCCGAGGCAGATCCCGAAGCAAGGGTATAATTAAAAAACTCGCTGTCAAATTCGCTGCCAGAAGCATCTGTTCCGGAACTATAATCTTTCAAAGTTATATCCAAAGAATCTATTTGATCACTATAAACATTATCTTGCAGTTTATATCTTTGCTCTGCTTTGGCTATTGCGCTTAAAGTTTGCAAAGGTTCGGAAGTCCGGCTCTTTTCAACGGCATTTAAAAACACAGGTAAAGAGATGCTCGCAATAACTCCTATTATCAAAACTACTACAAGTAGTTCTATAATGGTAAAGCCCTTATTTTTTATTCTCTTTATCATATAATAATCCTTTTTATAAAAAATGTTTTCGTTAGATACTATGGGGGTATTATAATATCTATTAAATATATAACACACTCCTTGCCTAACTATTATAAAGTATATATGAGATTTTTATTTTTTTCAAGAGTATAAAAATAGTCATCAGTATAGCGGACACTTTACTTTTACAATAAAAAACCACGGGTTGTTTAGTTACCCGTGGTTCTTTTGCTAAATAAATAGATTATTTTTAATCGTCGCAATCCCAACTTCCCCAAGTTTGGCAATCAAACCCTGTTGAATCTATTTCATTACAATATCTATAACACCCACCTGGGGCTGCATCACTAAATTCATACATAGAAGAATATCTTAAACAACTTCCATCCGAGGAATTTGTTGCACAAGAAATAATAGTTTCGATATTTCTGTCATAATACCAAGAAGAAATTTGAGAACGCAATTCTTCATCCATAGGTCTGCCTATCTGTATAGCAGCATTAGAATATGTATTTGGAATACATTCAGTAGAATTTGAACCGGAGGTAGTACATGTCCTGGTAGTAGTGATATAAGAATTTTCTCTAACTTCCATTTCGCCTTCAACACAAGTATTAGAAGAAGATGAATATGTAGTTTCAGTTGCTATAACATGTGCGGCGGACCCGTTACACCATCTTTCATTATAAGTGGTATATTCCCCGCCATAATCACATACTGAAACGCTTTGAATATGCCCTCCGCCTTGATCATGTGTTATAGTAGAACAAGTCGGGGTTATACTATGAGGACTTTCGGATATAGGGCTACCTTCGCCAAGAGCAAGAGACAGACAAATTTTATGTTCTGCAGGTGTGCAAGATAATTGATTTGTTGTATAATTTACGCCAAGGATATATGCTTCATCTTCCCCTTTGCGCGTGGCCGAGGCAGATTCAGAACCAAGTGAATAATTAAAAAACTCGCTGTCAAATTCACTGCCAGAGGCATCTGTTCCGGAACTATAATCTTTCAAAGTTATATCCCAAGAATCTATTTGATCAGTATAAACATTATCTTGCAATTTGTGTCTTTGCTGTGCTTTGGCTATTGTGCTTAAAGTTTGCAAAGGTTCGCTTGTTCTGCTTTTTTCAACGGCATTAAAATACATAGGTAAGGCTATACCTGTCAAAACTCCGATAATTAAAACTACTATAAGCAGTTCTATAATGGTAAACCCTTTATTTTTTATTTTATTAAACATTATAATCTCCATATTACAATATATTATCCGGCGATAATATATTATATGATATTTATTGGTTAAATAATTTTTTAATTGCTACTATCAAGCCTTGGATCTCTTGATAATTTTATAAAATAATCAATAATACAATATATGGCAAGAGCAAAAAACACACATGCTAATATTTCTAAAGCAAGGCCTATCTTTTCTGCATAATCAAGCAAGCCAAGCGGTTTTAAAATATAATACCAATCCCCTTTCAATTCGCCTGGTTTAAAATTTGAAACCATATCACTGCCGGTTAAAGCAAGTTTAGATACCACAGCATCACTTGCATAAATACCGGTATCATAAAGAGCGGCGGCTATCCAATAAAATAATACCGGACTAAAGAATTGGGCTCCGCGTAATTGCAAAGAAAATAAATAAATAATACAGGGAAAAAGAATTTCTATACCGCTGCCGCTTGCTATTGTCCACCATCGCCAGCCAAGCACTGCCCAAAATCTGTGCGAAAACTCATGAACCAAATAATTAAGCAAATAGGTGATATCATTGATTAGTAAAGAAGATTTAAAATATTTACCATCTTCAATCATTTCCGGAGGAATATAAATATAACATAAAAGAAGAATACTGCTTATTAAAATAAAAACAAGAAAAAAACTATATTTATAAAAAAACGGACTTTGATGATACGGATCAACAAAATTATATATTTTTCTAAAGGTTATCCCCTCTTCCGTAATCATAACTTTAAAATAAAAAGCATGAATTATTTTAAAAATTATATAAAGTAAAACTACCCCGGCAATAATTTTGGGGACATAGGTAAAATAATAAACTAAATTAAAAAATGCTTGCATATTTAAAAAAAGGGCGATTTTTCTTATAAAAAACCGCCCTCGTCTAAAACCACCCCGGACAGGAATCGAACCTGCAACCTTATCCTTAGGACGGATCTGCTCTTCCAGTTGAGCTACCGAGGCAAAATCTACTAAAAACTATCTTTGTAAATTATATCAATTTAAAAAGATTCCGTCTATAAAACAAATTAGAACACTATTAAACTTGTAGAAGGTGCAGAAAGTTTTTCCTTACCTTTTAAGGCCGCAAGTTCGCACATAAAAGCACACATTACAATTTTTGCGCCAAGTTGTTCAATAAGTTTTATTCCTGCACTCATTGTGCCGCCGGTTGCGAGCAAATCGTCAACTAATAAAACCCTATCATTTTTATCAAGAGCATCTTGGTGTATTTCAATAATATCTTTTCCGTATTCCAAATCAAATTCAATAGAAAGTTTTTTATAAGGCAATTTGCCGCGTTTTCTTATCGGCACAAAACCGACACCCAAAGCATAGGCCAAAGGCGCTCCAAAAATAAATCCGCGAGATTCAAGTGCAACGATTTTTGTTATGCCTTTATCTTTGCAAAGGACAACAAATTCATCAATAATAGCCTTAAAAGCCTCCGGACTAGCCAGTAGCGGAGTAATATCTTTAAATAATATCCCTTTTTTAGGAAAATCCGGCACATTGCGAATTAAACTAACGATTTCTTCTTTTTTCATTTTTTACGCCCTTTTTTTCTGTCAATTTTTTAAATTTACTTTTTTTAACATCACCGAGCAAATCCAATTCTTCCTTAGGTCTTAAACCCGTATGAATATTGATAACGGAATTTACTTTTTGGTTATGTTCTAAAATACCAAAATCTGCTGCGCGTTTGCGCACTTTGGCAATAGCCCTTTCTTCAATTTGGCGAACACGCTCACGTGAAATGCCAAAGTGCTGGGCAACCTCAAGCAAGGTATAAGGCTCTTGTCTATCTACGCCAAAACGCATTATTAAAATATCTCTTTCTCTCTGAGAAAGTTCATTTAAAATGGAAAGCATTAAAGTATTGGTTGATTTTAACTGCATTTTAGTATCGGGGTTTGCTTCTGGAATATCAGGAATAACATTTTCCAAATAAGAATCCTCTTCTTCATTTAAAGCAACCGATAAAGAATCAATGCCATAAGCTGCGCTCATGCTATCTAAAATAGAACGGACCTGCCTTTCGGAAAGATTTAATTTAATACTCATTTCCTTTAAAGTCGGTTCACGACCAAGTTCAAGTTTAAGTTTATCCCAAGTTCTAAGCCAAGCGCGTAAATTTTCCCAAGCGTGGGGCGGCAGTTTTATAGTGGAAAGTTGCTCATCAACACAACGTTTGATATATTGCTCTATCCAATGCACTGCATAAGTGGAAAAGCGAAAGCCCCTCTTTGGGTCAAAACGCTGAACCGCTTGTAAAAGGCCCAAATTACCTTCTTCAATCAAATCCATAAGGTCAAGACCGCGTTTAAGATAGCGTTTTGCAATAGGCACGACTAATCGCAAATGCATTTTAAGCAAGGCTTGTATTGCCTTTTTATCCCCTTTTTGCGCTTTCTTCCAAAGTTCGGTTTCCTTAGACCTGTCTATCTGTTTGACAATCTTGGTTATCTCTTTAAAATATTCCTTTAAGGAATTTACATTTTCTTCCATACCTTTTTATTATACACTATTTTGATTTATTTATTATCTCTAATATTTTTGGCACGATTTGTTCTACGTCGCCAGTAAAGCCATATTGGCTGATATTAAAAATCGGTGCAGAGGCATCTTTATTAACTGCAATTATCAAATCGGAGTTTTGCATCCCGATAGTATGCTGCAAAGCACCCGATACACCAAAAGCAATATAAATTTTCGGTTTAACGCTAACTCCGCTTTGCCCGATTTGATGATTTCTGTTCAAAAATCCTTTTTCTATCACAGGGCGTGTTGCGCCGAGTGCCGCACCCAGTTTAGCGGCAAGTTCCTTAACAAAAGCAAAAGTTTCCTGCTTTTTAACACCGCGGCCGATAGTAATAATAATATCTGCTTCTTCGGGTTTTAACACTTCGCTAGGTAAATCCTTTTCTGTTCTGACCAAACGAACTTTTGAAGGTATTGCCTTAAAATTTTCCGTTATAATTTGTGCGGGTTTAGGCGCAGAAATTTCAATTTTAGGCAAAATATTCGGACGAACGCTTGCCATTTGCGGCCTTGCATTAGGACAAATAATATCTGCCATAATATTACCACCGAAAGCAGGGCGGCTTTGCACAATATTTCCGTCTTTTACAGATAAAGCCGTGCAATCTGCCGTAAGTCCGCAAGCAAGTTTTGATGCCACCCTTGGCGCAATATCGCGGCCTATATAAGTTGAAGGATATAAAATTGCTTCGGGTTTATATTTCTTGGCAAGGGCAATTAAAATTTGAGAATAATTTTGGGTGTCATAATGGGTAAAAGAACTATCCTCAATATTATAAATTTTATCGGCTCCGTATTTTTCAAAATCTTCAAAATATTTCCGGTTATCCTGACCGATTATAACCACTCCTGTTTTTGAGTTAAGTTCTTCCGCCAGTTTTTTAGCGGCACTTAAAAGTTCCAAAGTGACACCCTTTAAAGTTTTATTTATTTGGTCAATTTCCGCAAAAACCCAAATATCTTTATAGGTTTTCAAATCTGTTTTAGAAGTTAAATTATCCATTATTTAACCACCTTTTGCGCTTTTAAAATCGCAGAAATTTCTTGGGCTGTATCTTCGGCTGATAAATTGAAAAGTTTGCCTTTTTGTTTTTGTGCCGGAGGATAAATTCTGGAAACTCTCGTAGGAGAGCCCTTTAATCCGAGTTTTGTTATATCGGCGTTAATATCTTGCGCTGTCCAAGTAAAAAGCAGTTTTTGTTGGGCCTTAAAAATATCCGTAAAACTAGGATAAGGCAAAGCAAAATTATGCGGTGTGCTTAAAGTTATTAAAGCAGGCAAAGTGGCCTCTAAAATCTGGTGACCGCCATCAATAAGTTTTGTAGTCCTCACAATTTTATCAGAAACAGCCTCTATATCCGAACAAAAAGTAATTTGCGCAATATTTAATTGCCCGGCAATTCCCGGCCCTGTTTGTGCGGTATCGCCGTCAATTGCCATTTGTCCGCACAAAATTAAATCAAAAGGACTTAATTTTTTAATGGCAAGTGAAAGCGCATAAGACGTTGCCCAAGTATCCGAACCGGCAAATTCCCGTCCGCAAAGCAAATAGCCGTCATCTGCGCCGAGGGCTAAAGCAAATCTTAAAACTTTTTTTGCCTGCTCAGGACCCATAGATAAAACTTTTATATTTGCCCCTATTTTCTTTTTAATTTCCAAAGCCTTTGCCAAAGCAAAATGGTCATAAGGATTTAATATGGCAGGAACGCCGCTTCTGAGCAAAGTTCCGTCTTGGTTCATTTTGACTCTTGCGGTGTCCGGCACTTGTTTAAGGCAAACAATTATATTCATAGTTTACTTCCTAAAAGTATCCTTTAAAACAGCGGCAATATTATCCATATCTTTAACTATGCCGCAGCATTCTTTTGTAATATCGGTAATATAAAAATCTTTTATTGTCGGTGTTTCTAAAACGCTGTTCACAAGTTTTGCCCCGCTTGAAGCAATTTCCAAAGCAACATTTTTAGCATTAACTCTTGCCATTGCTTTAATAGTATCAAGGTTAAAAGGGCAGCCTTCAACAACTTTGCCGCTAGCGGCCTGCTCTACAAAAGCACAAGCGACTTCTGCTAAAGCAATTAAACGGCCGAGTTCAAAAGTAATATATTGATGACGGGTAAGACGATTTAAGCGGCATTCTTCCAAAATATCACTTAAAGCCTTAAAACCTAAAGCAAGAACCTTTGCCCCTAAATCTGTTTCCTTAATATTTTGCATTTCATTAGCCATATCCAAATAGAAATTTCCTCTGGTTTTTAAATGCTCTTGCCATCGCCCTCTATAAATTGTCATTTCCATAATTTCGCTTGTGCCTTCATAGATACAAGTTATTTTTACATCGCGTTTAATTTTTTCTACGGAAAAATCTTTTGTATAACCAAAGCCGCCTAAAGCCTCAATAGCATCATCTGCTGCTTTATTAGCGGCGCGGCTTGCATAGTATTTTGCAATTGCGCCTTCGGTTGCCTGTCCGTGATTATTATTATCAAGCACTTTAGCCGTTTTATCAATAAAAGCGCGAGCCGCTTCAAACTTAATATAATGCGGCACAATAAGTTTGTGCATATAACCTTGTTTTTGAGATAAAGGACTGCCTGCCTGAACGCGGTTGCCGGCATAAATTATGGCATTTTCAACGGCTTCTTGACCGGCACCTAAAGCAAGTGCGGCAACCATAAGCCTTGTATAACCGAAAACAGCCTGGGCCTGTAAAAAGCCTTGGCCTTCTTTTTGTCCGATAAGATTTTCCGCCGGGATAATAACATCTTCAAAACAAAGACCGGCAGTATTAGCAAGGCGTATGCCGTGCTTATCTTCGTGTTTAAGTTGAGTAAAACCTTTTGCCCCTTTTGGCACTAAAAACCAACTCGGCCCGCCAGGGGCAAGGGCTAAAATAGTATATAAATCCGCAATAGCACCATTAGAAATCCACATTTTACTGCCGTTTAATTTATAATGGGTAATTTTGCCGTCTTTTATAATATGCTCGGCACGGGTTTTAAGGGCAACAAGGTCGCTTCCGGCATCGGCTTCGGTTGCGCCATAAGCAAGAATCAAATTTTCCTTTGCCATTTTGGTAAACCAATACTTTTTTTGCTCTTCCGTGCCGCCAACATTTATAGGGTCGCTGCCAAGAAAAGTAGCAAAAATAGCAGTTGCAATACCGAGGTCAACTCTGGCCAGTGCCTGGCAAACTCTGTAAATATCACTTGTAGAACTTGCAAGCCCGCCATATTCCTGAGGAATTAAAAGCAAATTGATACCCAAATTTTTATATATTTCCTTAATCATTTCCGCAGGAAAAAAATTTTCCGCATCACTTTTACGCAGGAAGTCAAAAGGAAGTTTTTCCTTGGCATAATGCTCCAAACTTTCCAGCATTAACTGACGGGAAATTGTATCAATTTTTTGCATTTTATTACCTTTTAAATTTTATTGGTTTTTGGCAATTTGTTTTTCTATGCTGTTTATTTGTCTTTGTGCCTTGCCCGCATAAACTGAAGAAGGATTATTTACAATAAGTTTTTCCAAATAGTTTTTTGCAAGGGCATATTGTCCGTCTTCTTTTGCTAAAGAAGCCGCTTCAAAAAGGGCCTTATCGGCATTCTTGGAATTAGGATAATTCTTTAATAAATCTTCATAAGCCTTTTTCTCTAAAGCGGAATTTTTAAGTTTATTTCTATAAAGCGTGGCAAGTTTAAATTGGTTTTCCTCATAAATATTCCCCTTGTTTACAAATAATTGGGAAATATTATTTAAGGTATTGGCCGCACCTTCATAATCTTTTAATTTCTTTTCCTGAATATCGGCTTTAAAAGAAAGGACATTATAAAGAGAAGAAATATCCCCCTGTTCTTGATATAATTTTGATGCAAAATTAAGGTGGTCAAGGGCTTCCTGATATTCTTTTTGGCTTTCTTCCATAATGGCTAAATGGTAATATGCCGTAGGTTTTTCAACGGAATCGGGAAAATCGGTCAAAACCTGATCATACATGCTTTTTGCTTTTTGATAATCTTTTAAATCGCTTGCATAAACATCGCCCTGCATTCTTAAAGAAGCAGCCTTATATTTAGTATCGGGATAAATTTCCCACACTTTTTTATACTGCATCAAAGCAGCATAAGGGTTCTTATTATTGCGGTGTAAATCGCCAAGCATAAGTTCAAGGCGGTCAATTTCTTCATAATCTTTAAAACGTCTGAAGAAAGAAAAATATTCTTCTTGCAAAGGTTTATAAGTTCCTTTTATATTTGCTTTAGTTGCAATATTTAAAAAGGAGTCAAGGCGTTCTGCAAGTTCTTTTTGGGGAACTCTTGCACTGATAAGTTTATTGTATTCTTCCTGTTCACTTTTAGAAAAATCTCTTGCAGTATCTTGCAAAACACTTTGGATATTATTTCTTTCGCTTAAACCGAATTCATATTTATATTTAAGCAAAGTGGTTATAAACTGCGGATAATCTTTAAGATTCTTTTCCAAATTGGCTTTTAAGATTAAGGCTTTGCTTGCTTCGGGTAAATTATAATTTACTTCAAGCCATCTGTTAAGATTATTAACAATTTCCTGCTGGGTTTGTTTTGTAGAATCTTGCGCTTGTCTTTGATAAAAAGCAAGTTCTTCAAGCGGATTTTGTGCCCAAGCCGTAAAGGCAAAGGCTAAAAAGGCTGTTAGAATTAAGTATTTTTTCATTTTTACTCCTTTGTTTTACCTATAATTTGTAAATTGGAGGTCAAGACCGAAATCTTTACTCTTCAGTAAAGCAATAGTATTTTGCAAGGCATCTTTAGAAGCGGAAGAAACTCTTAATTGTTCACCCTGTATAGAAGCGGAAACTTTAAGTTTGGAATCTTTTATTAAGCGGACCATTTCTTTTGCTTTATCTGCGGGAATACCTTGTTGGACTTTAACTTCCTGTTTTGCACTGCCGCCAAGGCCTGCTTCAATTTTCTGGGGTTGAAAATTTTTCAAAGCAACGCCTCTTTTAGAAAGTCTTGTAATAAGAACATCATAAAGGGCTTTAACTTTATATTCATCTGCGCAGGAAAGTTTAATTAAATTTTCTTTACTAATAAGTTCAATAGACGGGTTAGAGCCTTTAAAATCATATCTGTTAGATACTTCCTTTTTTGCGATATTGATGGCTTCTTCAATAATATTCATATCAACTTTGGAAACTACATCAAAAGAAAAATCTGCCATATCAGCACCTCCTTATACATCCTTACTTATATTATAGTATTTTAACTGGACAGAAAGCCATTAAAAATGTAAAATTAAATTGTCTTTAAATTTAAAAAAGAGGTGGAATAATGATTTATCTTCAAGCAGTATTAGCCGTATGTGTTTTTGTTGCTATAGGATACGCCTGTAGTTCTAACAGAAAGGCAATCAATTGGAAAACTATTGCCTGGGCCTTTGGTTTGCAACTTGTTTTTGCTATCCTTATTCTAAAAACTACTCCGGGTCAATGGGTCTTTAACTGGTTAAATGACTTTTTTATTTCCATATTGAACTTCCAAGTTGCCGGCGCAGAAATGGTTTTTGGTCCTTTGGCAAAAACCGATTCCCTTGGTTATATTTTTGCTTTCCAAGTTTTACCGACTATCGTTTTCTTCTCTGCCTTAATGGGTCTTCTTTACTATTTGGGCGTAATGCAAAAAATCATTTATGGTTTTGCTTGGATAATGAGCAAAACTTGCAAACTTTCCGGTGCGGAAAGTTTAAGTGCCGCCGCAAATATTTTCGTAGGACAAACGGAAGCACCTTTACTTATTAAACCTTATGTCGCAAAGATGACAAAATCCGAACTTATGTGCGTAATGACAGGCGGTATGGCAACAGTAGCCGGCGGTGTTTTAGCGGCTTATGTCGGTATGCTTAAAGATAGTTTCCCCGGTATTGCGGGCCACTTGATGGCAGCAAGCGTTATGGGTGCACCTGCAGGCGTTTTATTTGCCAAATTATTAGTACCGGAAACAGAAAAGCCTGTAACTTCCGGTGTTACCAAAATTGAATATAAAGACCCTAGCGCAAATGTTCTTGATGCTATTGCATCTTCCACACAAACAGGTTTACAACTTGCTTTAAATGTTGCCGGTATGTTAATTGCTTTTACGGCTTTGATTGCTCTTGCAAATGGTTTCGTTGAAGGTTTTACAAAATACTGCTTTAGCCATGCTTTTAACTTACAAGATATTTTTGGTTATATCTTTACTCCGATCTCCTGGCTTATGGGTATTGATCCGCAAGATTTACACTTAGCAGGTATCTTGTTTGGCGAAAAAACTATCTTAAATGAATTCGTTGCTTATGCTCATTTAACAGATCTTCTTAATACTGATGTCTCTGTTATGACGATGAAAACGAAAGTTATTTTGAGTTATGCTTTGTGCGGTTTTGCTAACTTCTCTTCTATCGGTATTCAAATTGGCGGTATCAGTGCTATTGCGCCGGAAAGAAGAAGCGATTTATCAAAACTCGGTTTTAGGGCCTTGCTTGCAGGTTTGCTTTCAAGTTGTTTAAGAGCCTTAATCGCAGGTCTTTTGATATAAACTAATTTAGTTTTTTACTAAAAACCCCCGCTTTATTTTTTATCGCGAGGGTTTTTTATTTGTCTAAAAAAGATTTTTCCTATAAATCTTTGCCGCTTTTTGCGCCGCGAGAAATAAGAAGTTCCCTTATTTCTTCATCTTTTGCATAATCAAGCAGTGTTTTATCCCAATCATCTTTTGCATTTACATCCGCACCTTTAGAAAGCACCTGTTGAAATTAAATATTGTGCTAATTCCGTATAGCCGTATTTAAGAGCATCTGCTAAAGGTTTATTGGCAATAAAATCATAATCAACAAATGCGCCGTTTTCCATTAAAAGTTTAACCATTTCAAGATCGTTTTCTAAAACTGCTTTAATAAGTGGTGCATTCATATCATTAGGATGAATTACATTAACATCTGCTCCTTTGGAAATTAAAAATTTAGCCATTTCCAATTTTTCTTTTTTATTAAGATAAGGATATTGAGAGAAAAAAAGATAAGAAAAAGGAGTTCCCAATTTATAAGTATGTTTTGTTTTACCTTCGGCTTGTTCTTTTTTTATTAGTGATCTGTTTGCTATGGATCTATTTCTATAATTCACCATATTAGGAATAATTTTTGTTACCTTTTCATCCATTACATCATCTTCTATATTTATATCAGCGCCTTTGGCAAGCAAAAGTTCAACAATATCTTTTTTGTTATTTATAACAGCATAATGCAAAGGAGAAATACCCATATAATCCCTTACATTTAAATTTTCTGTTTGCTCTAATATCTTTTTTACTTCTTCAATATTGCCTGTTGTAATGGCTTTAATTAAATTTTCTATCGTCATATTACATTTTTCCTTTAATTTTTCTATAAGTCTTTGCCGCTTTTTGCGCCGCCTGAAATAAGAATCTGTTTTATTTCCGGTTTTTGGGCATAGTCAAGCGGCGTTTTGCCAAAATTATCTTTAATATTAACATTTATATTTTTTGAAAGCAGAAATCTTATCAGTTCCTTTTTGTCATAATATGTTGATAAATAAACCGCTACGTGAAGCGCTGTTTTGCCGTCATTATCAACTGCATTAAGATCTGCGCCATTATCAATTAAAAACTCTGCAATATCCTTTGTGTATGACTCAGCGGAATAATGTAAAAGAGGAATCCCTTTTTTATCTTTTATATTGACATCTCCACCATTTAAAACATATTTTTTAACTTGTTTTAATTCGCCATTTTTAACTTTACCAAAAATAGTAATTCCTCGTGTGCAAATAAATATATTTAAAGCCGGAACAGCAAAAAATATTAAACTAACACTATCCAAAGCAGAAACTAATGATATAAAAGTCAAAGAAATTATTACGATATTAACAAAAAGAATAATTTTTTTAATAATAGAATTGCCTAATAGGGCAATAAATGTTGTCATAAGCGCAAGTAAAGACATAAGTATTGCTGTCAAAATACCATTATCAATACCGCCATGTCCTGAAAAAGCATGCGCCGTAGAAGATAAACCGCAAAGTAAAAAAACACAGACGGCACAAATAACTCCAATTTTTCTATTATTCATAAATTTAAATAATTTTTTCATTAGTTTTCTCTCTTTTTATTTAGAAGAATTCTTAGCAAATTTTGCGCGCCACTTTTCAATTTTTTCTTTATTTAAGCCTTTGATATATTTTTCAATGTTCTTCCACATAGAATGAAAGCCATAATTGCCTGTGGTCATTTCTTTATGGGCTTCTTCCGGGGTATAATTTTCAAAAACTATTCTATATGAGGCAACCGCTGCGCCTGTCCTATCACTGCCGTGATAACAATGCACAAAAACAGGCCAATTATTCTTGTCGGAAACAACCGCTAAAAACTTTTCAATAGTATCATCGCCCAGTTTGCTTGTTTTAGTCGGAATAAATACATAATTTAAGCCGGCTTCTTTTACAATTTTTTCTTCTTTATTACTGGTGCGCAAATTGACTATGGTCTTTATTCCCATTTCTTTTAACTTTTTATAACCTTCGGCATTTTGTCTTGCACCGCGATATAAATTATCTGAAACTTTATGGAAATTTTCTAAAACAATTTCCTTCTGCTCACTCGTTTTTGATTTATGAAAACCTAAAAAAGCAGGGGCTTCTATTTGAAAAGCCAAAAGAGCCACAAACAATAAACCTAAAACTAATAATATTCTATTTTTCTTCATATTTTTTATTATAACAAAATTCCCCATTTTTTTGCGAGGATTTTTGTGGAAATTTAGTTCTAAATAGAGCAAAACTTTTTGCGAAGATTTTGCGTTTAGATAAGGCTAATATAGAAGATTGTTTTGCGAGGATTTTTTAGGTGTGTTAAAAACACACCGACCTATTTTTTATTTTCTTTAAGACAAGGTATAGTAGGGAACCACGCCCGAAAGGGCGGAACTATCCGAAGTCTTAAAAAAATAAAAAAGAGGAAAAAAGCCGAAGCACAAAAAAAGCCCCGGTTTTGCGCCGGGGCTTTTTATTGCTTGAAACTATTATTTCTTTTCTTCTTCAACGGCTTCTATTCTAACTTTAATTTTTGCATAAACTGTCGGTTTAAAGTAGATAGAAACTTCTGTTTCGCCGATTTTCTTGATAGGTGTAAAAATATCAATGTGGTCTTTGCTGATTTTGTGGCCCATTTCGGCTAAACTTTTTTGGACATCTGCCTTTGTAACAGAACCATAAATAATACCTTCAAGATTGATGGTTCTTGTATAATTTAAAACAATACCTTCAATCTTTGCTGCTTCTTCTCTGGCAGCGGCAAGTTCTGCCTGAATCTTTTTATTTCTTCTTTCAGCACCGAGTTCCCAATTTTTAATTACGGCCGGTGTGGCGATTTCCGCAAGATTTTGGGGCAAGAGATAGTTTCTTGCATAACCGGGTTTAACTTCAACAATATCACCCATAGTTCCCAAAGCTTTAACATCTTCTCTTAAAATAACTTTCATTTTAAAAACTCCTTAAATTTATTTTTTGGGTAAGCAATAGGCGAGGAAAGCCAAATTTCTATCTCTCTTAATTGCTTGGGTTACCTGGCGTTGATGTTT
>Ga0310696_10004257_pt1 | contig 17610 bp, 11 predicted proteins | sample AusTroGonzalo_MG_4_FD_203885 | JGI IMG/M metagenome (GOLD analysis project Ga0310696, IMG submission 203885) | Bovine rumen microbial communities from tropical cattle in Woodstock, Queensland, Australia - Gonzalo_02 (v2) (version 2) | ecosystem: Host-associated > Mammals > Digestive system >...
GAAAACTTCCTGCTTTTTCGCCGGCTGTAAATACTCTGCCATGTTTTGCGTTTTTTTAATTGTTAATAATCAGGAATCTCCCGGAAGCCCCGGAAGGCTTGTTGCCAATGTGGTAAAATCGCTGTTCACCACTTCGGACAAAAGCGCGCAAATTTAGTCATTTTTTCGTGAATATCAAAAAAATAGCTCATTCCCGGAAAGATAAACCGAACGTATGAACGGACTCTGGTGAAGATAAGGAAGTTTGGTCAGTGTCCAACCCGGTTCCGTAAGAATGAAATCCGCCCTTTTACCACGCGTGATCGACCCGGTTTCAGCGCTGACGCCCATGGCATAGGCCCCGTTTATGGTTACCGCGTTAAGCGCCTCCGCAGGGGTAAGCCCCATGCGTATGCATCCCAGGGCCATCACGAAGCGCATGTCTCCCGAGGGGGATGAGCCCGGATTATAGTCGGATGCCAGGGCAAGCCCCAGCCCGGCGCGTATGTAGTCTTTCGCCCGTCCGTAGGGTATTCCCAGGAAGAAAGAGGTGCCGGGCAGCATCACCGGCATGGTTCCGGTTCCGCGGAGCGCCTCTATCTCGGCAGGAGTCGTACGTTCGAGATGATCCACCGAGAGGGCATTGTGCCGCACTCCAACCTGCACTCCCCCGCTGACCGCAAGTTCGTTTGCGTGGATCTTCCCCCGCAGGCCATGTTCCGCCGCAGCTTCCAGGATGCGGGCGGTATCGTCCGGGGTGAAGAAGCCCTCGTCGCAGAATACATCTACGAAATCGGCCAGCCCGGCAGCTTCCGGGATCATGTCGATTACGGCCTGCACATAGCTCTGGCGGGTATATCCCCGGCCGACCGCATGGGCACCCAGGAAGGTGGAAACCACCTGCGCGGGAACGCTCTCCCGTATGCGGCGGATTACCCGCAGCATCTTCATTTCCCCTTCGGGATTCAGGCCATATCCGCTCTTGATTTCCAAGGAACCGGTGCCTTTTGCCATGACCTCCCGGACCCTTTCCATCGACTGACGGAAGAGTTCATCCTCGGGGGTGGAGTTCAGCAGGTCGGATGAGTTCAGGATACCCCCTCCGCGTGCTGCTATCTGCTCGTAATCCAGTCCGTTTATCTTGTCGAGGAATTCGGTGTCGCGGCTGCCGGCGTACACCACGTGGGTGTGGCTGTCGCAGAATGCGGGGAGGATCATTGCGCCGGCCGCATCCACCACGTCACACCCGGCCCGACCGGGTGTCTTAAGATTGCTGGTCGATGCCGGCAATGACGACATCGGGCCGAAATCCGCTATTCTCCCGTCTTCGACCGCGAGCCAGGCATCGTGGAGTATGCCCGCATCGGCCATCTCCGCGCCCTGCTTCCGAAGCAGCCCTTCCGGAGCAATGCCCGCAAGTTCGCCTATGTTAGTGAACAGAGTCATATGGGAAGGGATTCTTTTCGTATGAAATCGATGGACTTCTCTATGAAAGGATGCATGTAGCTGTCGTCCGTGATGAACGGCACCTCCTTGCGGTAGTGCTTGAGCACTTTTTCGAGAAGAGGCGAAGTTTTTGCCGGACGACGGAATTCCATGGCCTGCGCCGCGTTGAAAAGCTCGATGGCCAGCACGGTTTCGGCGTTGTCCACCACGCGCACTAGCTTGGTGGCGGAGTTGGAACCCATGGAAACGTGGTCCTCCTGCCCCTGGGACGAGGGGATGGAGTCGCAGGACGCGGGCCAGCAGAGGCCCTTGTTCTGGCTCACGATGGAGGCAGCGGTGTACTGGGGAATCATGAATCCGCTGTTGAGTCCGGGATTTACCACCAGATATTTCGGCAGGCCACGGAGGCCGTGTATCAGCTGATATGTGCGCCTTTCGGAGATGGAAGCCAGCTCCGACATCGCTATTGCCAGGGCATCCATAGGTATGGCTATTGGCTCGCCGTGGAAGTTGCCGGCGGATATTATCATATCCTCGTCCGGGAAGATGTTGGGGTTGTCGGTCGCGGAGTTGATCTCGTTCTCGATGACCGACTTCACGTACATGATATTGTCCTTGACGGCGCCGTGCACCTGGGGGATGCAGCGGAAACTGTAAGGGTCCTGCACATGTTCCTTGGGCCGGTTTATGAGCTCGCTGCCTGCCAGTATCGACATGAAACGCTTTCCGGTAGATATCTGCCCGGTATGCGGACGGAGCTGGTGGGTAAGGGGCAGGAAGGGCTCGATGCGGCCGTCGAATGCATCCAGCGACATGGCCCCTACAAGGTCGGCCCAGCGCGATAGGCGCATGGATTTAAGTATGGACCAGACTGCGTGGGCGCTCATGAACTGAGTACCGTTCAGCAGGGCCAGGCCCTCTTTCGACTGAAGGGTGATGGGCTCCCAGCCCATCTCTTTCCACACTTCGGCGGAAGGACGGACTTTCCCTTTGTAGAGGACTTCTCCCAGGCCTATCAGCGGCAGGCTCAGATGTGCCAGAGGGGCAAGGTCGCCGGAAGCGCCGAGCGATCCCTGCTGATATACCACGGGAAGTATGTCTTCGTTGAACATGTCCATCAGCCTCTGCACGGTTTCCAGCTGCACGCCGGAATGGCCGTAGGCAAGGTTCTGGACCTTGAGGAACAACATTATCTTCACTATTTCCGGGCGTACCGTCTCCCCTGTCCCGCAGGCGTGGGATACCACCAGGTTGTACTGCAGACGGGAAAGGTCTTCCTTGGGGATGGTAACGTTGTAGAGGGATCCGAATCCTGTGGTGATGCCGTAAAGAGGACGGTCGATGTCCGCCATCTTTCGGTCCAGATATTCCCGGCATTTGATTATGGCTCCGACGGACGCATCGGACAGTTCCAGTTTTTCGTGATTGTCAAGTATGGCCTTCAGCCTTTCCAGCGTAAGGCGTTCGTTCGATATTATGTGGCTCATGATTATTGAAGTGCTTTTCTTACCAGATCGTCGTCTGCTATGTTTGCGATAGTGACTTTAAGGCCGGGTGTGCGGGCCATTTCGCGCTCCAGCGCAAAGCGGGCGCCTTCGTTGCGGGCCCAGGCACGCCGGGCGATACCGTTGTTGACATCCCAGAACAACATCTCACGGATATGACGTTCGCTGTCGGCGGAGCCATCTATCACCATACCGAATCCGCCGTTGATGACCTCGCCCCAGCCTACTCCGCCGCCGTTGTGGATGCTTACCCAGGTGGCTCCCCGGAAAGAATCCCCTATCACGTTCTGGATTGCCATGTCGGCGGTGAACTGCGAGCCGTCGTAGATGTTGGAGGTCTCGCGGTAAGGCGAATCGGTGCCGGACACGTCGTGATGGTCGCGCCCCAGCACTATGGGTGCGGATATCTCACCCTTGCGTATCGCTTCGTTGAAGGCCAAGGCTATCTTGGTGCGGCCTTCGCAGTCGGCGTAGAGAATACGGGCCTGGGAACCCACCACCAGATGGTTGCGGCCGGCCTCTTCTATCCAGCGTATGTTGTCGCGCATCTGTCCGGCAATCTCCCCGGGGGCGCTTGCGGCCATTTCCGAAAGGACCTTCACCGCCAGAGCGTCGGACTTCGCGAGATCCTCGGGATCTTCGCTCATGCAAACCCAGCGGAACGGGCCGAAGCCATAGTCGAAGTACATCGGTCCCATGATGTCCTGCACGTATGAGGGATATCTGAAGCTGCCGTCGGGCTTTAGGATGTCGGCTCCGGCGCGGGAAGATTCCAGCAGGAAGGCATTGCCATAATCGAAGAAGTACATCCCCTTGGCGGTCAGGCGGTTGATGGCGTCCACGTGCCTGCGTAGCGACGAACGGACTGCTTCCTTGAAGCGCTCCGGATCCTCCGCCATCATCACCTTCGACTCATCCAGACTGTATCCCACGGGATAGTATCCTCCGGCCCAGGGGTTGTGGAGGGAGGTCTGGTCGCTGCCTATATCTACTTTTATCCCTTCGTCGGCAAGGCGTTCCCAGAGATCCACTACGTTGCCCACGTAGGCAAGGGAGACGGGTTTACCGGCCGCGACTGCTTCGCGGATACGGGGGATGAGGGAGTCGAGGTCGCGGTGGAGTTCATCGACCCAGCCCTGCTTGAACCGTTTTTCAGCGGCCTTGGGATTGATTTCGGCGGTAACGCTCACCACGCCGGCGATGTTGCCGGCCTTGGGCTGCGCTCCGGACATCCCGCCCAACCCCGCAGTAACGAAAAGACGGGCTCCTCCTACCTTTCGGGCAGCGTTCATCACGGTGATGGTAGACCCGTGCACTATGCCCTGCGGGCCGATGTACATGTAGGAACCGGCCGTCATCTGGCCATACTGGCTTACGCCGAGTGCGTTGAAGCGCTCCCAGTCATCCGGTTTGGAATAATTCGGAATTACCATTCCGTTGGCGACTATCACGCGGGGGGCATCCTTATGGCTTGGAAAGAGCCCCAGGGGATGACCGGAATACATCACCAGGGTCTGCTCGTCGGTCATGGTGGCCAGGTACTGCATGGTAAGCAGATACTGGGCCCAGTTCTGGAAGATGGCTCCGTTGCCTCCGTAGATGATGAGTTCGTGGGGATGCTGCGCCACCCTGGGATCCAGGTTGTTCTGGATCATCGCCATGATGGCGGCCGCCTGCTTGCTCTTCGCAGGGTATTCGCCGATGGGCCGGGCGTACATCTCGTAAGTGGGGCGGAAACGGTACATGTAGATGCGTCCGTAATCCTCCAGTTCCTTCGCGAACTCACGCGCCAGCACTGCGTGATGCTTTTCCGGGAAGTAACGCAAGGCATTTTTCACGGCCAGGACTTTCTGCTCTGCCGTAAGGATGTCTTTGCGCTTAGGTGCATGGTTTATCTCCCTGTCGTATGCCTTCGGAGCGGGCAGCTCCGCCGGAATACCGGAGAGTATTTCTTCTTTAAATGTGGTCGACATTCAATATGTATGGTTATTAGCTTGTGGTTCAGCTATTTGCTAAGCCCTACTGCGGCAAGGACCTCGTCCTGCAACGCAAGGGCTTGTGCCTCTATTTCAGAGGCGCGCTCGAGCAGCGGCCGTGCGGGTGCGCCGTCCTTGAGGCCGGCGGCATTGATGCGCACGTTCATGGCTGCCCCGCGTATGGCGGCGGTGGCAGCAAGGGCGGCTACGCCGGCATCCGAAGCGGATGCGGGGTTGCCTTTCTGCGCCATCTCCAACGCCAGGGGCAGGGCTTTCAGCGATGCCTCCATGGTCTTGAGCGGGACTGATGCTGCATAGAGGGTGGCTTCCTCCATCGCCTTGTCGCGGGCCGCCTTCTCTTCGGAGGTACCCTTCGGCATGGCGAACACATCCATAATGCGGTTGAATGCTGCGGTATCTTCATCTACCAAGGCGGTCAGCTCCTTCACCAGGGCCTGCCCCTTCTCCGCAACATCGGAAAACTCTTTCCAGCGCTCGTCCCATCCGCGTTTGTGGGAGGAGAGATTGGCTACCATCGTAGCCAGGGCGGCGCCCAGGGCTCCCATTACGGCAGATACCGATCCGCCGCCCGGGGCCGGGGATTCGGATGCGGTCTCGGCCACGAAGCCCTTTATGCTCATACGCACCAGATGCTCCTTGACGGCCATTTCGACCGGATCTTCCATCAGATATTCTATTACCTTTTCCTTCGGGTCGAAGGGCTTGAGGTCGTCCAGCGACATGCTCTTGACGGCAATCTTGATTATTTCCTCTTCGCTGATTCCCAGGGAACGTTGCTGCTTTTCCAGATAGTAGCGTCCGGCCTCGACAAGTACTTTCTTGGGCACCAGACCAACTATCTCGGCCCCCGTCACACGGAGCCCGCGGGCCGCTGCGGCACGGGATACTTCATCGAAGGCGACGTGCAGAGGGGTGGCATCTATGTCGGTTATGTTCATCGACACCTGGGCGATGCCGTACTCGTCTATGTACCAACCTATGGCCTTGCAGCCCTTCAGAGTGCCGGGAATCCATTCGTCCCCGACCTTGCGGCCCTTTTCGCGGACGTCGAAGGCCACAGCCATTGCCCTGCGGGTGGAGGTCGTGTTCAGGTTGAAGTTAACTGCTACCAGGAAGTTGCGGGCGCCCACGTTGGATGCGCCGGTGCGGGCGGCAGTTTCGTCGAACGAAGCGCCGAAATCGGGCTTGCGTTCGGGGTCTGCCATCTTTTCGGGCAGGGCCTCATATTCGCCGGCGCGGCAGACGGCCAGATTCTTGCGTTCGGGCTTGAAAGCCGCGGCCTCGTAGCAGTAACAGGGAATGCCCAGCTCCTTGTACAGCCTTTCCGCCAGTTTGCGGGCCAGGGCGGCACATTCCTCGAGGGTGATTCCGGATATTGGGATCAGAGGAAGCACGTCGGTGGAGCCGCTGCGCGGATGTGCCCCGTGGTGCAGGCGCATGTCTATCTTTTCCTTGGCCATCGCCGAACCGCGGAAAGCAGCTTCGACGACTGCTTCGGGAGGGCCTACGAAGGTGACTACCGTGCGGTTGGTCGCCTCGCCGGGATCCACGTTCAGCACTTTCACTTCTTTTACAGAAGCTATTGCGGCCACGATGGCGTCTATCACGGATCGATCCCTGCCTTCGCTATAGTTGGGGACACATTCGATTATTCTGGTCATAGTTTTTTTGTTTTCCCAAATATAAGTAAAAAACGAATGTTTTGAGTAATTTTGCCGGACGAAAGGTTGTTTCAAGTTTAGTTAGTCAGATATGTCCGAGAAACTGGCCGGGCATCTTGCGATTGCCGCTACATACACAATATTCGGTCTTAACATCGTATTCTGCAAGGATATAGCCAATGCAGAGGCGGTCTCCCCCATCGTGCTGTTTACGATGAGGGCGATAGGGGCTTCGGCATTGTTCTGGCTGATTTCCTTCTTCCTTCCTGTGGAAATGGTCGCGAAAGGGGATATCTGGAAGATAGCAGCCGCCTCCGTAGTAGGTCTGCTAATCCCCCAGCTAACCTTCCTGATGGCCATCACGATGTCGACTTCGATAGATACGGCCATTCTCGGGACCCTCGGGCCCATCTTCACCATGTTCTTCGCTTTCTTCTTCCTGAAGGAGCCCATCACGGGCAAGAAAGCGGGAGGGGTAGTTTTAAGTTTCGCGGGAGTTATCTTCCTGATACTTAACTCGGTACACGCCGGAGGAGCCGCGGCCACATCTCCTCTCGGGATAGTGCTGCTGCTGGTGAATTGCCTGAGTTTCTCTTTGTACCTGGGGCTTTTCCGGCCGCTTATCAGCCGTTACACAGTAGTGACGTTCATGAAGTGGATGTTCCTGTTCTCTATGCTGGTGTCGCTGCCTTTCTCGGCAGGCGGTCTGCTTTCCACGGACTTTGCGACAATCCCCGGGAATGTCCGCTGGGAGATAGCTTATCTGATATTCTTTGCCACCTTCGTGGCTTATTTCCTTATTCCTTTCGGTCAGAAGCGGCTTCGCCCTACCCTGGTCAGCATGTACACTTACCTACAGCCCATCATCGCGGCCGTAATCAGCATCAGCACCGGAATGGACAGCCTCAACTGGCAAAAGATCGTTTCCACCCTGCTCATCGTCGGCGGCGTCATCCTTGTCGGTCGCAGCCGGGCAAAGATGCCCGATCAGGTCGGGCATGACGAAAGTGTCGGGCATGACGGGGAAGTGGTCGGGTAAAAAAAAAGGCAGCGGGAACGTATTCCCGCCACCAAACGCAACAAACAACAAAAAGGAGTATAATTACTTGGTCGGATATCCAGGATTCTGATATGCTGCCTTGTCAGCCTCATCCATCACAAGACCATTGATCTGATTCTGAGGAATCGGACGGAGGTACATGTAATCCTCGATGGTACGGGTGTGAGATCTCACATGAGTAGCAGGATCATCGGCTTTGTAATAATCGTCACCGATGGTATAACTTCCTGCACGCTCTGCCCAGGTCTGGGTACGTACGAGGTCGAGCCAGCGGAAGCCGTCACCGAAGTATTCGCGCATCCTTTCGTCGAGTACGTAGTTGATGTTGATGGTAGCAGGCATATCGGCAACCAGGGCATCACCATTGTCGGCAGATACGGGAGCATCGGCGGCATTGCTGTAAGTCCACTTACCGGCACGCTTGACGATGACGGCGAGCAGATCCTTGGCGGACTGGGCACCAGTTGCGCCCATAACGGCAGCCTCAGCAGCTACGAAATAGAATTCGGAGAACTTGAGGATGTTGAAAGGACGGGTGCTTGCGCCGTTAGGAGAACCGAGACCGGAGCCATTGTCGGTACGGTAAGGACCGAGCTTCCAGAGAGCGGGATATACACGACGGTTGATCATATTGATGTCGTATACGAAGTCTGCCCTGCCAGCCTTAACACCTGCTCCGACCAGGGCGTTGCCCTTGGCGTAGCTGATGGAGGCGTCGTTGGTAGCATTGAAGAGGAAGCTGAGCACGGGTTCGTTCTGATTGATTTGCAGACCGTTGGCACCGATGCAGTAAGGAGCCTGGCTGCTACCCTTCTGCCAGTTGCCGCGGAATACGATGGTGAAGGTACCGTCGGCGCGGGAGTCCCTGGCATCGGTGAACTTCAGAAGAGCCTCGACGGTAGGTGCCATACGGGTCCAAGGACGTCCGAGGGCCTGGATAGCCTCACGCTGTACGGGGTTGATCTCTTTACCGTCATTTGTATTGATCTTCATGTCACCGGAGTAGTTCCAGATAGTCATCCAACCTGCGAAGTTCTCGGGAGGGTTGCCGTTGGACCATCCGAAGCTGGACTCATTGAAGAGCTCGCTCTGGTCGGTGTGGTCGGCATAGAGGAGGATTTCGCTGTTGCGGTCGTTGGAGCCGAGGCTTACGTCGCGGAAAGTCTCCTGGAGAGCGAAGGGACCGGGTTCTGCTATTCCGGCAAGGGCGGTGTCGTACGCCTTCTGGAAGTAAGTGGCAGCCTGGCCGCTATTGCGGGTGCAAGCAGGATAGGTAGGGATGGACTTGGGGTTCTTGAGCCACCAGCCATAGGTCAGATAAGCCTTGGCGAGGACGAGCCTTGCGGCAGCCTTGGTGGCGGTACCGGTCTTACGAGGAGAATCGGGAAGGTCCTTGACTGCATCTTCGAGATCCTTGAAAATAGCTGCGTAAACGTCGGGAACCGTGTTTCGGACAGATACGCGGACAGGCTTGTTGTTGAATTTAAGAGAGCCTGAACCGAGATCGAGCGGAACGCCGCCGAAAGTCTGGACGAGCTGGAAATAGTAGAATCCCCTGAAGAATTTGGCCTCGGCAATGTACTGGATGTTGAGCTTTGCCTCTTCAGCATTTTCGATGATACCGTTTGCGGTATTGATGGTCTTGAAGGCCATTTCCCAGAGATCCCTGGAACGGGAAGATGAAGGAGTCAGGGAGCCGGCGCCTGAAAGGTCGGCATCCTTGAAGTTGCTGTCAGCGGACCAGCCGTAGGTATATTCGTCGGTACCGGTCTCGTTGATATTATAATAGTATCCCAAGCCGTAGATGAGGCGGAGGCTCCTGTAGAGCGAAGTAAGTCCACCCTGTACACCGGCCTCGGTCTTGAAGAATGTAGGCTCGTAGAACGTGCGGGGCTTCTGTTCGTCAAGCACTTTGTTGCAAGCGCAGCCGAGGAACAGCAAGGAAGCAGCCAGAGCGATATTCAGTATCTTTTTCATGATTGTTCCTGATTAGAATGTTATGTTAACACCGAAGAGGAAGTTACGGGTGTTCGGGGTGTTGTAGCCGACCACTTTGTTCTTACCGAGGAGACCGTCGTGGGTAGCGGTGGTCTTGTTGTCGGTAATATCTGTACCGGTAGAGTTGGTCTCGGGGTCAAGACCGCTTTCCCTGGTATAAGGAGAGAAGAACACGACAGGGTTCTGGATGGAGGCATAGACGCGGAGGCTGCGGATGCCGAAGTCCTTGATGGCCTTAATCTTGCCAAGGTTGTAACCGAGGGTGATGTTGCGGATCTTCAGGTAGGAAGCATCGAAATAACCGAGGGTAGAACCGTACATAGGGTTATCGTTGCTGCTGAGTCCACCCGGACGAGGATACTTGGCGTTCTTGTTTTTATCAGTCCAGTAATCGACGTTGATCTGTCCACGACGGCCGGTCAGCATGTTGAGATAACCGTTGTTGCTGTGGAGAGTGGAGATGAGGATACCGCCATGCTGGAATGCTCCGATGATGGAGAAGTCGAAGTCCTTATAGTAAACGGTGGTATTGAAACCTCCCATGAAATCAGCTTCGGTGCTGATGGGGACGCGGTCGAGGGAAGAGATGGGACGGACAGGCTTGCCGGTGTCATCGTATTCACCGTGATATTTGACCTTGATGTCACCATAGCCGGCACCGGGCTGGAGGACGTTCATATATTCGTCGCCTTCGTTCCAGAGGCCGTCGTACTCGTAGTCATAGATGCAGTTGAGAGGCTTGCCGATGAACCAGCGGTTATCGACATCGTCGTCATCGTGGGAAGTTACGAGGGAGGTGAGCTTGCCGTGGTTGACATAGAAGTTCACGCCAGCATCCCACTTCCAGTCACCCTTCTGAAGGATGGTGCCGTTGAGCGAGAGTTCGAAGCCCTTGTTCTGGGTAGAACCGATGTTTGCGGTGGTCTTGTCTACGCCGGTGGTGGAAGGGAGCTTCACGCTGAGCAGGACATCATTGGTATTCTGGATGTAGTATTCAGCAGTACCGCGGAGTCTTCCGCCGAAGAAGGAGAAGTCGGTACCGAAGTTCCAGGTCTTGGAGTACTCCCATCCGAGCTCGTTGTTAGGGAGGGCGTCATATGCGTAACCAACTGCGAGCTCGTTGCCGAAGTTGTAGTACTGGGCTGCGAGGGAACCGAAGGTTGCATAAGGGTCGATGGCCTGGTTGGAGGTCTCACCGTAACCGACGCGGACCTTGAGTTCGTCGAGCCAGCCGCTGGTTTCGGACATGAAGCTCTCCTTGTGGATGTTCCAGCCTGCGGAAATTGCAGGATAGGTGTGCCACTGATGACCCTTCGCAAGACGGGAAGAAGCATCGGAGCGTACTGCCGCGGAGATCATATACTTGTCATCGTAGGTGTACATCACACGGCCCATCCAGGAAACGAGTCCGCTCTTCCAGTAGTTGAAGTCGGCTGCGTCGAGCTTCTGGTCCTTGACATCGGCCCTGGCGATGTTATGATAGAGGAATACGTCACCGTTGGGGATGTTCTTTGCGGACATCTTGTCGGCATTGAAGAAGGTCTGCTCTGCAGAGTAGAGGCCGACCACGTTGAGGTGGTGCTTCTCTGCGAAGGTGCGGTCGTAGGTAATGAGGTTCTCGACGGTCCAGTTGGTGGTCTCGTCGTGGCTTACCCTTGCGGAGTTAGGTTCGGAAGGGTTGACGGCGTTGACACCGGTTCCGGTATAGGCGCCGCCATTGTTCCTGCGGTAGTTCAAGCTTGCGCTGATCTTGTAGGAGAGGCCTTCTACCCAAGGAGCCTTGACTTCGAAGTAACCGCTGTTGTAGGTTCCCATACCGAAGGATTCGTCGATGTATTTGTCGCCGAGAAGTTCGAGGGACTCCTTAGTATATATGTACACCTCGTCGGAAGGCATGGAAATGGTCCTCCTGAGATTCTTGCCGTCTTTAGGAGAGGTCATAGGGGTCATCTCGAGGACGTTGTACAGATTGATCTGATTGCCGTGCCTGTGGTTGATGTTGGTGTTGGTGGCAAAGCCTATGTTGATGTACTTGCCGACATTCTGGTCGATGTTTCCGTGGATGCCGATGCGGTCGTAATCCTGGGTGGGAACGACTGCCTCATCCTGGAAGTAGGTGACACCGAAGTTGTAGCTTCCGCTGGCGGTACCGCCGCTGACGCTGAGTTCGTGGTTCTGCACGAAACCGGTGCGGTAGAACAGATCCTGCCAATCGGTATCGATGTCTTCTTTCTCATCGACCGAGTTGGAGAACTTGTTTGCAGCCTGGCGCATTGCCAGATACTGCTTGGTGTTCATCATAGGGAACTTCTTGGCCTTCTTGGCTCCTACATATGTATTATAGGAAACCTGAGGCTTGGAGCCCTTCACACCTTTGTAGGTAGAGATGAGGATGACACCGTTGGCGCCTCTGGAACCGTAGATAGCGGTAGAAGCGGCGTCCTTGAGGATGTCCATGCTCTTGATGTTGCTGGGGCTGATTTCGGAAAGGTCGCCCATGAAGGGGATACCGTCGAGGACGATAAGGGGATCGTTGGATGCCGTGAGGGATCTCTCACCACGGATACGGATCTGCATGCTCTGGCCAGGCTTGGAAGATGTCTGGCTCATATCGATACCGGCGATACGGCCCTGGAGGGCGTAGCTGACATCGTTAGCGGGCACGGCGCGCAGGTCGTTGCCATTCATGGATGCGATAGATCCGGTAACGTCGGACTTACGGGCGGAGCCGTAACCGATGACCACCGTACCCTCGAGGGCTTCGGAGTCGAACCTAAGAGCAACATTGTGGGTGCTTGCGCCGGCGACGGGTACCTCTTCGGTAACATAGCCGACATAAGACACTACCAGAACGGCATTTGCAGGGGCTTCGATGACATATTCGCCATCCAGCCCGGAGCTAACACCGGTCGTTGTACCCTTAATCATAACGTACGCGCCAGGAAGGGGCTCTCCGTTAGTTTCGGATACAACACCTTTCACGGTGAGATTCTGGGAGAATGCTACCAGCGGCAGCATCAACCCAAGCACTAGTCCCAAGGACTTCATGAAAATGTGTTTCATAAGTTTTGTGTTAATTATAATGGATTGAGATATTGGTTTCCCATTGCAAAGTTCTGCAGAATTCCGACGAAATACCTCTTTTCACGAAACAAAGACTTTTGTAATAGCAACAAAAATTACACTTTTGAAACAAATCTCATTGATTTTAATACATGCGCTCAAAAAGTATCATTTTTAAACCGTGTACGCACACGGAAACCACCCCCGGAAGGGCATGTCCGGGGAGCGGCAGCAAATAATCGTCGTCATGGTAGAGATATTGCAATTATTTTTTGATATTTGTGTCTGAAGATTCAGCATCGACAAGATGACAGATTTCGCAGCAATAGATTTCGAAACAGCGAACGAGCAGCCTTCCAGCGTGTGCAGCGTGGGGGTCGTGATCGTGCGTGGCGGACAGATAGTGGATTCGTTCTACAGCCTCATACATCCGGAACCCGAATATTACCAGTGGTTCTGCCAGAGGGTGCACGGACTGGGGCCCGAGGATACCGACGGAGCACCTGTATTCCCCTATGTTTGGGAGAAGATAGCCCCCCTTGTCGAGGGGCTGCCTCTTGTGGCACACAACAGCCGTTTCGACGAAGGTTGCCTGAAAGCCGCGTTCCAGGTGTATCAGATGGATTATCCGGACTATCGCTTCTACGACACCCTCGCCGCCTCGAGGCGCTGTTTCGGCTACCGCCTCCCAAATCATCAGCTGCAGACGGTTGCCGCTGCCTGCGGTTTCGACCTGGCGAACCATCATCACGCCCTGGCCGATGCCGAGGCCTGTGCGCATATAGCCATGAAGATTATTAATGTATAATATACTATGGTCCTTACAGCAAAAAAGATCCTACTCTCCCTGCTGACAGCGTTGGCTGTCTTCTCCTGCAGCCGTAATTCCGGCAAGACTCCCGTCGTGAATCCATCCGAATATCAATCATTCAATCAAGAGAACATGCAAAGCGTACGTGATTTCCTGCATAAGGCAGGTGCATATTTCCTGGCCACCGTCGATGGTGACCAGCCCCAGGTCCGTCCTTTCGGCACTGCCGAAATCATCGAGGGCAAGCTCTATATCCAGACCGGACACGTAAAGAATGTGGCCAAGCAGATTGCCGCAAATCCCAAGGTTGCCATCTGTGCTTTCGATGGGCAGATGTGGTTGCGCATCACTGCGACTTTGATCGAGGATCCGAGGGTGGAGATCAAGAAGGCCATGTTGGATGCCAATCCGGGCCTGCGTTCGATGTATGACGAGAATGACGACAATACTGCCGTTTACTTCCTGAAGGACGCCAAAGCCACCTTCAATTCCTTTACCGCCGCCCCCGTGGAAGTGGATTTCTAATAGGAATGAGCGCCCCAGCGCGAACGGCGGGTCCCTCTTCCTCAGGGATTTCGTCGGGCTTCCAAGCAGAGGAGATGAGCGCCACAGCGCGAACGGCGGAGGCCGGTCCGAAGGACGAAGGCCGAGAGCCGCGGGGTACGTTAGGGGCAGCGCCCCTAACAAAAAAGAAGGATTGGCGCAAGCCAATCCCTCTTCCGGAGCGAAGCGGAGGAAGAGGGATTCGAACCCCCGGTGCGTTGCCGCACAACAGTTTTCAAGACTGCCGCCATCGACCACTCGGCCATTCCTCCTTAATGACGCCGTGCAGCATTCCCAGCTGCAGAGCGTGCCCGACGGGCATCTTGCCACGGACGGGACTGCAAAGGTAGAGAATTTCTTTTATTTTGACAAATGAGAGAAAAAATGCTATTTTTGTGTATTACACTAATTCCGACCACATGAAAAGGATCTTTTTCTTTATTCTGTGCATTGTCCTGGCCGTACCGGCAGTGCAGGGTTGCTGCAAAAGCGACAAGACTCTCAAAGTTATTTCCTACAACATCCGCAACAGCCGCGCCCACGATGGCGACAATGACTGGGACAAGCGCAAGCCCGCTACCGATGCGATGATAGCCGAGCAGCAGCCTGATATCTTCGGCCTCCAGGAAGCCTATCAAAACCAGGTTGAATACATAAAGGAAACCTGCCCCGATTACGACTGCGTAGGCGTTCCCCGCGATGACGGAAAAGAAAAAGGCGAAATCATGTCCATCTTCTGGAACACCAAGACCCAGAAGATGATCAAGTGGGGCAATTTCTGGCTCTCCGAAACCCCCGAGGAGCCTTCCTACGGATGGGATGCCGCCTGCCGCCGCACCGCCACCTGGGCCCTGCTCAAGGACAAGCGCAGCAACAAGAAATATTACTATGTGAATACCCACCTCGACCACAGAGGAGCAGTTGCCCAGGCCAACGGACTCAAACTGATCGTGGACCGCATCCAGGACATCAACCCTGAAGGCTATCCCATGGTGCTCACCGGCGACTTCAACGTCACGCCCGACAACCCGTGCCTGAATTCGCTCGTCGGCCGTATGGAATCCGTCCGTGCCATCGCTCCCAAGACCGACACCCTTGCAACCTTCAATGGTTGGGGCAAGGCGGCCGAAGTGATCGATTACGTATACATCTCCGGGTTCAGCAAAGCCCTCTCCTATGAAACTCTGAACAAGACCTATCTGGACATACCTTACATTTCTGACCATTATCCTATTGTTGCCATTATCGGATTCTAATTAAACTCCCCTCGATATGAAAGACAATTACAATTGGAAGTATGCTTCCGTAGGAGGATCCGTCCGTGTGAAACTCGAACGCGGATCCGACATCGCAAACCTGGCCAGTCTGGACCGTAAGAAATGGACTGTCCTAAGTTGCCCGACCACCGGTCTCGAGTTCGACGAGAAGACCCTCAAGATGCTCGATGCCGACGGCGACGGACGTATCCATGTCGACGAAGTCGTAGCCACTTCCCAGTGGATCACCTCCGCCATCAAGGATCCCGACATCCTGCTGAAGGGTCAGGGAGAGCTCAAGCTGAGCGACTTCAACACCGATAATGAGGAAGGCGCAAAGCTCCAGAAATCCGCAAAGCAGATACTTGCCAACCTCAAACTCGACAAGAAGAGCATCTCGCTCGAAGATACTGCCGACAATGAGAAGATATTCGCCGAGACCCAGTTCAACGGGGACGGCATCATTACCGAAGCCAGCGCCGACGACGAAGCCCTGAAGGAGACCATCAGGAACATCGCCGCCACGGTAGGTTCCGCCAAGGACCGCAGCGGCGCCGAGGGTGTGAACACCGACCAGATCGAGGCATTCTACACCGCCTGCGCGGACTACAGCGCCTGGATGGCCGAGGAAGTCAAGGGCCCGTTCGGAGAGAATACCGAGGCAGCCCTCGCCGCCTGTGAAGCCATAAAGGATAAGGTCGCGGACTACTTTATGCGCTGCAAGCTCATATCCTTCGACAGCGCAGTCGCCGACGTAGTGGACCTTTCGGTAGATAAGGTCAGCTCCATCAGCGGCGGCGACCTCTCTGCCGCTGCCGAAGAAATCGCCACCTATCCCCTCGCCCGTCCTAAGGCCGACGGCAAACTCCCCCTCAATGGCGGCATCAACCCCGCCTGGAAGGCAGCTTTCGCCAGCGTGAAGGCCCTCGTCTTCGACGTGGAGTTCCCCAAGAAAGACGGTATCACCGAGGAAGAATGGCAAGCCGTGCTCGCCAAGTTCGACGCCTACCTGGCCTGGAAGGGCGCCAAGAAGGGTGCCGAGGTCGAGCCTCTCGGAATCGACGCGGTGAAGGCCGCCCTCAAGGCCGACCGTAAAGCCGACCTGCTCGGGCTCGTGGAGAAGGACAAGGCCCTCGAGCCTGAAGCCCTCAGCATCGAGGCAGTGGACAAGCTCTTGCACTACGTGCGCGACTTCTACAAGTTCCTCAAGAACTATGTCGTGTTCCAGGACTTCTATTCCAAGGAAGACAAGGCCATGTTCCAGGCCGGACGCCTCTACATCGACCAGCGCAGCACCGACCTTTGCATCAAGGTGCTCGACGGAGGAAAGACTGGCGACATCTCAAGCCTCAGCGGCATGTACATTCTCTACTGCAACTGCGTGAACAAGATTACGGGCAAGAGTTTCCCCATCGCCGCGGTGCTTACCGATGGTGACGTGGACGGCCTCCGCCCGGGTAAGAACGCCATATTCTACGACCGCGCCGGCGAGCAGTATGACGCCACCGTCACCGGAATCGTGGACAACCCCATAAGCATACGCCAGGCCTTCTGGGCACCTTACAAGAAGGTCGCCAGATGGATCAACGACAAGATAGACAAGAGCGCCGCCGAAAAGAACGCCAAGTCCGCGGAGAAGCTCACCGCTTCCGCCGACAAGGCCACCAGCGGCGAGAATCCTGCAACCGCCCTGACCAGCACCTTCGACATCGCCAAGTTCGCCGGTATCTTCGCCGCCATAGGCATGGCCATCGGCTTCATCGGCCAGTTCCTGGTGAAACTTGCCGCCGGCATCGCCAAGCTGAAAGTCTGGGAATTCGTTGCTGTTGTCATCGGCATTATGCTGATCATCTCCCTCCCCAGCATGTTCATCGCCTGGCGCAAACTCCGCAAGCGTGACCTGGGCCCCGTGCTCAATGCCAACGGATGGGCCATCAACGCCGCTTCCTATGTGAAACCCAGGTTCGGCAAGAGCCTTACCAGCCTGGTTAAGTATCCCAAGCTCAAAGCAGTGGATCCCGTTGCCGCGAAGAAAGCCCGCAGACGTTCATTCTTTACCTGGCTCGTGGTTATCCTGCTGCTTGCCGGTGGCGGATATTGGGGATACACTAAGTATCAGGCCTACAGGGCAGCCAAGGCTGCCGAAGTTGAAGCCGCGGCTGCCGCCGAGGCCGAAGCTGCCGAGGCCGCAGTCGTCGAGGAAGTTGCAGCTCCTGCCGAGGCAGAGGCTGCAACGCCTGAAGGCGAAGCGGCATCTAGTTAGACAGAATTACCTTTTTAACCACATTTTT
>Ga0310696_10004258_pt1 | contig 17609 bp, 20 predicted proteins | sample AusTroGonzalo_MG_4_FD_203885 | JGI IMG/M metagenome (GOLD analysis project Ga0310696, IMG submission 203885) | Bovine rumen microbial communities from tropical cattle in Woodstock, Queensland, Australia - Gonzalo_02 (v2) (version 2) | ecosystem: Host-associated > Mammals > Digestive system >...
GCCGCCGTGAGCACATGGTTCGCCAGGTGCTGCTGACCGGTAAGCTGGGCCTGTTCCAGTACACCAACGAAGGCCGCGACAGCGTGCCGACCGTGGTTGCTGATTACAGCTTCACCAACACCTTCACCCCCACCACTGCCTGGGATCAGAGCGGCGCGAAGATCAACGACGACATGAAGGCCATGTATGACCTTGTGTACGATGGCGGCGGAAACGTCAATATCATCGTCGTGGCTCCCGACGTTGCCAACGCGATGCTGGCCGACGCGGCTTTCCTCAAGCTGCTGGATCTGAAGAACGCGGAAGCGGGCGATATCAACGCCAGGTATCTGGACAAGGGCGTGCGGTTCGTCGGAACCAATATCGACGGCGTGCAGATCTATTCCCTGTCCGGGAAGTTCCTGGACGACGACGGCCAGCGGAAGGACATTCTCCCGTCCGGTACCGTTATCGCCGGTTCCCGTGGGATGCTGGAAGTCTATCACGGCCCTGTTACCCAGGTGGAGCAGGAGGACGCACAGGCTCAGCACAAGACCTACATCAAGAAGGAAGTTCCGCTGCGCTACGGCTCCATCGCGTCCAACGCGATCAAGAACCGTATCACCAGCCGTCCGACCGTCGTACCGCGCAACGTAGACGGTTGGGTTGTCGGCAACGTCCTTTAATTCGGGAGGTAACAGATGGAATACGTCGCAAGGCACTATATCCCCTTGAAGAAGGGGCTTGTTACGCCGGGCGAAATTCTGTCTGACTTGCCGGAGGAAATCATTCCCCGCCTGCTTGAGAAGGGAGCGATTGAAGAAATCGCCCCCGCTCCGGCGGCGGCGGTAAAGCCGGACAAGAAGCCCGACAAGGCGGCGAAAGCGAAACCGGAAAGCGCTCCCGAACCCGTGGAGGATGAAACCGAAGAGGTTGCAGCCGACGATGCGGAAGTAGAGGAAATTGACGCGCTCTCCGGCGTTGTAACCGCGCCCAAGGAAGAAAAGCCCAAGACGCGCAAGGCGTCCAGTAAGGCGAAAGGAGGCAAAGCATGAAGAAGCTGCTGCTGAAGGATGGAAGCACCATCGAAGCCAGCCCGGAATACGGGATGCGGTTGATTGAGCAGGGAGAAGCCGTTGGCTTTGCCCCGGAGAAACCGGCGAAAGCGCCCAAGGCCGAAGCGGAAGAAAAGCCCGCAGAGGAAAAGGCCGCTGAACCCGTTACGAAGGAAGCGCCGAAGAAGAAGGGCAAGTGATGTTCGGTGAGTCTGAGAGATCGGTTTCCCGGAGATCGGTTGCGGGTGTTCATTAACGCGAAGCACTTTGCGACGGAACACACCTGGAACGGCAAAAAGTTCCTGTGCGTGCTGGAAGAAGACGAAGCGCTGAAGCGGAAGAACAACAACGTCAACGATATTTCCTGGGACAACAACACGATTGACACGCTGTTCCATGTACGGAACGAGGACTGGCCCGGACGGACACCGCCGGTACCAAACGAGTTCGGGTACTTTGACAACGTGCACATGAAGATCCTTCAAGTCACGAACAACGAAGGGATTTACACCATCTGCCTTTCCACCAATTCGCCCAAACAAATTGCGGAGTAAGGAGTGCGGCCCATGAGAACGACTGAACGGTTAGACCGGCTCGCGGAGTGGACGTACAACAAACTCTGCAAAGGGCGGTTGATGAAGTCCCCGGCAAGCGGGATGGATTTTACCAAGATTGAAAAGGTGGAGCCGAAGGTTTACGTCGGGTATTTCCCGATGCGACCGGAGGAAACTGCAGACGGCCAGGCGTGGCAGATGCCGAATGAACTGTATACGGTACCGTCCATTCTCATCATGCCGACGCACAGCTATGTCAAATACCAGGAGGAAAAGCGCTTTGACCGGTACAGCGGGATTAACCGCCCGCAGGAATTAGGCCAGGGGCTGAACTGCCAGGTGCTTTTCTCCGTGTATGAAGACGGCGTGCGGAAGCCCGGATTCATCCAGAAGGTGGAGGATACCGGCGAATATGATCTGAAGCTCGTGCGTGAGGGCACGCGTGATGGGTTATATATGCTGCTCAACTGGATAGAAGTTTATCCCGAAAACGGATCTGTTTCTGAACGAAGCGGAAATGACCTACGGGCTTTACGCTGACCAGAAATATATCACGGACAAACGGCCCCTTTACTACGGCTATGTCAACGTAGCTTTCCAGTGCTACGCGGACGAAGCACAGAACAACCAAATCGAAAAATTACTTGAATAAGGAGGACACACCTATGGCTTATCTGCATGGCGCGTATGGCGATCAGCAGGCAATCGGCACCCGCGTAGCGACCGAAAGCCAGAGCGCCGTGGTGCTCGTCGGCACCGCCCCCGTTCAGAACCTTTTGCCGGACGACAACGGCGACTGGAACGTGAACAAGCCCATCCTCGTCAATGATATCTCCGAAGCGAAGAAATACTTCGGATACAGCGACGATTGGGCGAAATACTCCCTGTGCGAAGCGATGCACGTTTTCCTGGAGCTGGCTGGCGTTGGCCCGCTGGTGATGATTAACGTGCTGGATCCCAAGAGCACGCACAAGTCTTCCACCGTGACCACGAAAACCGCTACCCCGTCCAGCGGACGGATTACCATTGCGAACTGCGAGGACGCGATCCTGGACACCATCGTTGTGAAGACCCAGGACACCCCGCCCGTGGAAAAGGTGAAGGGCACGGACTACACCGCTGTTTACAACCCGGCGAAGAAGTCCATTATCATCCAGGAGCTGACGGCTGGCGCTCTGGGAAGCGCCGCGCTGGATATCACCTACTACACCGTCACCGTGTCCAGCATTACCAGCACGGATATTATCGGTGCTGACGACGGCGCGGGCACCCACACCGGTCTGTACGCCATCAAGGACGTATACAACCTCTGCGGCGTGATTCCCGCCATCTTCATGGCCCCCGGTTGGAGCGAAGTGCCCGCCGTCCACGCGACCATGGCGACGCTCTCCCTCAAGATCAACGGCCATTGGGACGCCTGGATGTTTACGGATATCCCGATTTCCGACAACGGCACGCCCGTTACCATGGCGAGCGCGAAGACCTGGAAGGACGCCAACGGCTACACCAAGAAGAACGAAACCGTTTCGTTCCCCATGGTGGTTGGCACCGACAGCAAGAAGTATCACCTTTCCGTGATCCGCTGCGCGAACTTCCTGCAGCTCCTGGCGGAAAATGACGGGATCCCGTATCACACCGCCAGCAACACTGCCGCCGGAATCGTCGCCAACCTCTGGCTGGGCGCTTCCAGCGTCGGCAAGGTATTCGACGACCAGTACATCAACGAAAACCTCAACAAAAACGGCATTTGCTCTGCCGCGTTTGTGGGCGGACGCTGGGTGATCTGGGGCGCTCATTCCGCCGAATACGACCAGGTGAACGGCGATAACATCAATGTTTCCGAAACCAACTACATGATGCTCTTCTATCTGAGCAACGACTTCCAGGCCCGCCGCGTGTATGACGTGGATCAGCCCCTTTCCGCCAACGATATCCAGAGCATTACTGCCGAAGAGCAGAGCCGTCTGGACGCGCTGGTGAAGATCGGCGCTCTGACCTACGGCGTTGCCACGCTGGATACCAGCGAAGCCGCGAAGAGCGATATGTATAACGGCGACTTCCTGTTCATCTTCGACGTGACCACCACGCCGATTGCCAAGAGCCTTACGGTTCTGGTGAACTGGGTGGACGACGGATTCGCCACGTACTTTGAGCCGCTCATGGGCGCTGACTAAGGAGAAGGGAGGAAAACACCATGCCGAAGAAGGTTTATAACAACGTCGAAGACCACCGGCTGATTGACAATGGCCGGACAGTGGAGGACGTGACGAGCGTTACCCTCCCGACGGTGGAACATCCCACCGTTGACATTGACGCCGCCGGACTGGCTGGCGTCGTGTCCATGCCGAACAGCGTCAAGGTAAACTCCATGGAGTTCTCCGTAGCGCACAACAACGGCGTCAACTGCGAGCGCCTGGGCGACAGCGGAAAGCATACCATTGAGTTCCGCCTTGTCCGGCAGCGCTACAACGTCGCAAAGGGCGAGATCGAGCATGAATCCGTGAAGTACCGCGTGACGGGTGTTCACAAGAGCACCGAGGACGGCACCGTGCAGGCGGGCAACCCCCTGGGCAGCACCGACAAGTACAGCGTCCTGCGGTATGAGAAGATCATGGACGGCAAGACCACCACGCTGGTGGACATTATGACCGGCACGATCAAGTTCAACGGCAAAGACGTGACCAACGTTGTTCAGAATATGCTGAACTAAAGCAAGAGAAGGGGGCAAATACGAATACGTGTTCGCATTTGCCCCCTTTTTTCATTAAGGCAAAGGGGCTTTGTGTTCGGCGTTACCCGCGCTAAAGCGCGGACGCCTTGCACATAGGAGCCATTAGCCGCGCTGAAGCGCGGATGGCTCCGTATTCGGTCGCCCACAAATCGACCGGCAAAAAGAAGAAAAAGAAAAATCATTATTCAAAGGAGCATGAAACCATGAGCGAGGAAATCAAGAACGAAATCACCGAAGAAACTGAAAAGACGGTCGCGGCGGAGGAAGCCGCCGAAGAAAAGAAGCCCGCGAAGAAGGCCAAGAAGAAGGGGCCGGAGCTGAACAACCCGGACGAAGCGGTGAAAGAGCTGAGCAAAGGCAAGCTGAAACTGTTCAAACCCTTTACGGCTGACGACGTGGAAATCACCGAACTGGAATACGACTTTGAAAACCTGGGCGGCCCGGAAATGGTACGGGCGATGGACAGGGGCGCGGCCAACGGCGGGAACGCCTTCCGCATTACCAGCGAGCAGGCGCTTGAACTGTTCATTGCTTCCGCCGGAAAGGAAACGCCCGGCGTGGACGCGCAGGATGTACGGCGCGGCCTTTCCAGCGTAGACGCGGTAAAGGCGGTGCAGCTCGCAACGGTTTTTTTCGTCGCATCTTCCCAGGCGGGGAACGCACGTATTACGAAATAATCATGGAACTATCCGTCGTGACGCATACAAGCGTTACAGACTTTATGCAACTGAGCTGGCGGCAGATTCAGCTGATGCGCGAAGCATTTATAACAGTGATGAAGGCCAAGAAAGCGGCCCAGGAAGAGTGACCGGGAAAGGAGGGGCGGCGGATGCAAGTAATATACCAGGAAACGGATATCAGCCGGTACGTGATTCCAAGTGCGTGCACACACAAGAACGTGAGCCACGGAAAAGCGGACGTGCTGGAAATCGTATTCGCCCGCCCTTCCGCCTGGCACCGCTGGCAGCCGGAAACGGACGATATTATCCAGGTAAACAGCGGGAACTATGAAACGGGCGTTATGTACGTCAATACCCTTGTGCCGGAAGGAGATCAGTACCGGCTTATTGCCACGAGCCTGCCGAGTAAGGCGGCCCGGAAGGCGTGGGACAGTTACCGGGATATGGATCTGAAAACGATCCTGCACCGGCTGGCCGTGGAGTGCGGCATGAATGAAGGGCTTTACGGCGTGGAAAGCGGCGTGAAGTATGCCTATCTGCAGAGAGAGAACGAAGGTTGCGCGGGTTTTCTGGAAAGGCTATGCACCTGGGAAGGGATTGCGCTGAAATCCTACAACGGGGCTTTCCGGGGAATCGGCGTTGAATACGCGCAGGGCCGCGCCGCCGTGCGCGGTTGGACACTGGACGCGGAGCAGGAAGGCGTGCGCTATGTGCACCAACCCGCGAAAAAGTGGAGCGCCGTTACCGTGCTGACGCCGTGGGCGGAGGTTACGGCAAAGGACGAAAACGCGGACAAAGGAACCCAGAAGATTATCACCGGCCTTCCGGCCATGGACGAAACGACGGCGGGAAGATGGGCGCGGGGCATCCTGCTGATGCACAACCGGGAAGCTGACCGGCTGCGGATCAACGTTCAGTTTGACCCGAGTATCGCGGCCATGAAGAAGGCGGAGATCAACGGGAACACCGGAGCCGCCGGGGATTGGATCATTGACGAGGTGGAGCACGACCTTTTCAACGAAACCAGCACGGTGAATTTGCTCCGGGTTGTCGATACCATTAAGTGAGGTGCGCTATGGGTAAGAGCTGTGATTGTATGGCCCTGTGGGGCACCCAGGCGGAAAGAGGACAAGTGACGGAAAAAACCGGCAGCGGAAGCAGCGCGGTTTATACCGTTCGGAGTTATGACAGGCCGGGACTTGTGTTTTCCGGCATTAAGGCCGAAAAAGAAGTGGCCGTAGACGATAAGGTTTGTTTCTTCGGATTCAGCGACGGAACAGGCCGGATCATTTATAAACTTTGACAAGGGGGCTTTCCGGTCGCCCCCTTAAACCCCTTCGGGATAATGTCATTAACGTGACGTAGCGCGTAAAGGAAGTGAAACCATGGGTAAGGAACTAACCACAACAGTAGTCCTTAACGGACGGGCTACGTCGGGGTTTACCGCACTGGCGGACAAGGTAACGCAGTTAGGATACGTAATCAGTCAGTTAGGCGGCCAGGTGGGCGAATGGGAAAAAGAAAGCCTGGAAACCTATAAAAATTACGAAACCTATATGCTGGAAGCCAAAGGCGCGATGAGCGCCACGGCGGAAAGCGCCAGCGAACTTGAACGCACATACGCGGATCTGAACACCAAAGCCCAGGAATGGGCCAGCCAGACAATCTTCCATACGAACGACGTTGCGAAGGCCATATCCGAAGCCGCGCACGCGGGCTGGGACTATGAGAAGATGCTGCAGGGCATCCCGCAGGCCATGGTTCTGGCCCAGGCGGGCAACACGGATCTGTCCAGCGGCCTTGATATGCTTATCAAGACCATTAACGGCACGGGCATTGCCTTTGAAGATAGCGGAGAATTTGTCGATCAGTGGGTAATGGCGGCCAACAGCAGCGCAACGACGGTCAGCGAGCTGGGCGAAGCCATGGAGAAGATGGGCGCGACGGCTCGCTTTGGCGACAGCACGGAAGAACTGTTTACCATGCTGGCCACGCTGGCCAATACCGGTACCGTCGGAAGCGCCGCCGGTACCCTGCTGCGTAACAGCATGATCCGTCTGATTGCCCCGACGACCAACGCCCGGAAGGCCATGGAAAGCCTGGGCGTGGAAGCGGACGAAATCAGCGAAGCGGTGGGCGGCGACGCGGACGCACTGGCGGAGGTTTACGGCCTGCTGGAAGACGTTGGATTCAGCGCCTATAAAGAAAACGGCGAGCTGAAACCCTTCCTTACCACGTTCAAACAACTGTACGAAGTGACGAAGGGCATGACGGAAGCGGACAGGAACAAAGTCCTTTCCGCGATCTTCCCCACGCGTACCATTACGGGCGCTATGGCGCTGCTGCAGGCGGCGGCGGAGGATTACGACGGCCTGCTTGCCAAGATTACGGACAGTGAAGGATACGCGGCGAAAGTCGCCGGGATCCAGGTAAGCGGCTTGATGGGTTCGGAAGAGCTTTTCAAGAGCAAATGGGAAGAGTTCAGCCGGAAAATCGGTGAAATTCTCAGCGACCCGGTGGAGAGCGCCTATGATATCCTGGGCGGATTCATTGACACGCTGAACGAAGCGGATCCGACAATCCTTGCGGCAATCGCGGGCGCGGCCACGTCCCTGGCGGCGGCTGGCCCGGCGCTGATTACCGCCGGTATCGGCATGAAGATGTTCAGTATTTTGGGGCCTTACGGCACGGCGATTCTGGCGGCGGTTGTCGGCATCGGTGCGCTGGTTGGGTACTTTACGGAGCTGAACAAGATAGCGCTGGAAAACAACTTCGGCAAAATGGCGCTGGACATGGACACGATCAACGAAGCGCTGGAAGGCATCGGGGATGAAAAGGCCGGATTGCTTAGCAATCTGAAACAGTTCAGCGAAGAATTTGACACCCTGCAGCAGAACTATGATAAAGCCGCCGTTTCCCTGTCCGAAGGACTGACCAGCAAAATGATTGCCGGTACCACGCTGACGGACGAGGACAAGCAGAAATTCCAGCAGTACGGCGAGGATATGATTACAAATATCCAGACCGGCATTACTACGGCGACGGCGGAGAAAATGTCTTTCGTGAGCCTTCTGTTTGGCGACAGCAACACGGAAGAGGACAGCAACGAAGACCTGGCCAACAACCCGGCCTACGCGAGTATTATTTCACTGCTGGAAGTCGGCATGGGCGCGGCGAAGGACAGGGCCGCAGAGTTGAGCCAGGAGCTGCGTAAAGCGCTGACAAGCGCCTTCGCGGACGATAAGCTGACGGACGAAGAGCTGCAGAATATTCAGTCCATCATGGATCAGATGAATGACCTTATGAGCGGACTGAACCCCAGCGACGTTGAACGCAACAAAATGCGGATCAAGAGCCAGCGGGTAAGCCTGGAAAGCATGAAGGAGTTCAGCGAGGAAGTGAACGCGGCGAAGGAAGCGACGTTCGGAGAGCTGGACGACCAGATGCTTGACTTGCAGGCGACGCTGCAGACGTACTACGATTGGGCGCTTCAGCACGGGCAGAAGTTCATTAACCCCATGACGGGCGAACTGGTGAACCCGGCGGAGGTTGATATCAATTCCCTTATCGCGGAAACAGAGCGGCAATACAGCACAAAGCGTGCTGCCTGGGAAGGCGACTATAACGATATCCTTATGCGCGGATGGGAAAACGCGCTCCGCACAAGCGACACGGGCGCTCTTTTCCAGGACGCGGAAAACCTTATGCGGATGGCCCAGATGGGAATTATTGCCCCCGGTGCCGCCGGAAATGAAATTCTGCGGTTGAACGGGAACCAGGGTATGCTGAAGCGGAGCCTGGAACAGCTCGCGGCGTTCTATGACCCGGAAGGCAACGGCGACGTTAGCAGAGGTTGGGCGGAAATGGCCCGGCTGGCAGCGGAATACCGGGGAATGGAAGGCGAAGAGAACCAGGCACGGGCAGACTGGTTTGAGAGAATGTACATGATGGGTACATTCGGAAACGGAACGCCGGAAGCCTACGCGGGCATGATGTCCGCAGACGCGAAAGCGAGCCAGGGCCTTTACAGCCTGGTTGCGGATCTGTTCGGAAGCTCCAATATCGCGGCACAGCAGCAGAAGATCTTTGACTACTACAACAACGAACTGACCGACGCGCAGCGGGCGTTTGTCGATCAGAACATAGAACAGCTCAAAAACGAATACGATCTGGCGGGCATCGTTTCCGACGTGGAAGGCATTGACCAGATGAGTCCGAAGGCGGCGGAATGGCTGGCGGCTTACCGGTTAGGCATCCGCCCGGGCGAGTTTGAGGAATACCGGATTACGCCGGAAGCGAAGTACGGGCGGGCCATGGAACAGGCCCAGGACGCCGTAGCACAGCAGTACGCCTATATCCAGAGCCTGCAGGAAAAGCAGGGCAAGATTGCCGGGGAAATTGACGCCGCAAACCAGCGGATGGAAGCCAACAACTATGGCATTACAGACGCGGGCGGTTATCACCGCGACTGGACAAAGGTAAACGGCGAAGGCGGACTGGAAGACCAGAAAGTTGAAGTTGACGCCGAAATTGAAGCGGCAATGGCGGAACTGGAAAAGCTGCAGGGCGAGCTGGACGAGCTTTCCGCGCATCCACCGATTGACGTAAACGCGGAAGCGAAGCTGGACAGCAGCGCGGTTGACGATTGGGTACCGCCGGACAAGTACGCCTGGGTATATTACAAGGCGAAGGACGAAACAGGCGAAGGTGAAGGAGAAGGGTTTGCCGAAGGCGGACGCGCTGACACACCGTCCCTGTTTGGTGAAGCCGGGCCGGAATGGGCCATTCCCGAAGCGCACACCCAGCGGACGGCTGACCTTCTGCGGGCAGCGGCGGCGGCGAGCGGGTTCACCTGGGGCGAACTGCTGGCGACCAACGGCGGACTGAACGCCGGGGGCGGGATCAGCGTCAATATCCAGAGCTACAGCCCGGTTATCAACGCGAACGACGCAACGGGCGTGGCGGACGAGCTGGCGAAGGATAAGGCCCGGTTGGGAGCCGTCGTCAAGAAGGCCGTGCAGAGCGCCATTGAAAACATGAACTTGCATAACTCCATAGAAGTTTATGCGTAACGCAAGGAGATCAAAGGGGCTTTGCGGTCGCCCCTTTGGAACCCTTCGCGCCCCATTCGGGGTTAAAGAGTAAGAGAGGGTGATACGTGAAATGATTATGAGCGGTTATCAGTACAACACCGCAGGCGGCGAAACGTTTGACAGTATCGCCCGGGAGGTTTACGGCAACGAGAAGTACGCCGCAGAACTGATGTGCGCGAATCCGCACCTTACGGATTTATCCGTATTCACGGGGCAGGAAGCCGTTCTCCTGCCCCAGATTGATTTAACGGACGCGGTGGACGAACTACCGGCCAAAGCTCCGTGGGAGGAGTGAGAAGATGGGCTTTTTCAGCAATCTCGGCAGCAAGACGACGGCCACCCCGGCGAAGCAGAGCACGAAAACAACCAGTATCGCATCCGTTATCAGCGGTGTAGCAAGCGCTGTAAAGACCGTCGCCAGCACGGTTGCCGGAGCGGTTAAGGGATTGGCCGACGTTATCAAGAAAAAGCAGGCGGCGGAAACGAAGGCCAAAAGCAACAACCGGAACACGTCCAGCAGTTCAAGCACACAGACGAGCAGCGGCGGATCCGGCTCCAATTCTTCCAGCTCTTCCAGTTCTTCCACGAACAATTCCAGCAATATTCTGCTGGAATGGAACGGGCACAAGTTCTATGTGACGCCGACAAAGGTTGTCGGGTACAAAAGCCTGCAGATTACGGCGAGCTGCGAAACGGAAGACGAAACAAACGGCGGGAACAAATACGTCAAGAAGAAGAACGACGGGGGTTACGAAGTCAAGTTTACGGCGATCCTGGACAAGCGCCTGGGCGTATCGGACGTGCGGGCTATGGCCATGCACCTGGCGGAAGACGCGAGAACCGGCGCGAAGAGCTATGTATACAACAACGGGAGCAAGCTGTTTACGCCGCAGATGATGGGTACCGGGGCGACGGTGAAGAACATTGTGACAGCTCCGAACGGTACCTGGATCAGCGCGGAAGTGGATATGACGCTGAAACAGTGCAGCAAGGGCGACGGCAGCAGCACCCCGGACACCCCGTCCGGCGGAAGCGGATACAAATTCTCCGTGACGGTCTATTATTCCGGCAGCAGCGGAGCCGTGCAGAGCGTGACCGGATACAGCAACGTATCCAAGGACGACGCGAGGAAAAAAGCCTGGGCGAAGGTACCAAGCAACGCGCAATGGGCCAGCGAAACAAAGAGCCAGGCCAGCAACCAGACGCAAGGCCGGACGGACGCGAAGAACAACGCGAACCAGACGACGGACAACGCGAAGGACGCGAGTTCTTATGTGCAGAAGAAGGTTGACTCTATCAAGCCGTCGCAGACCGGCGGGACAACCAACAAGGTAACTCCGGCAACAAAGCCGGTGGCCTTACTCAAGTAAAGGAGGGCGGGAGAAAATGGCCATGTATGAAATTACCAGCGCTCCCGCGCCGCTGGACTTTGAGTGCACGATGGTTAGCAACATGACGGAGCGGACGATACGGAACGCGAAGAACCTTATCACACTCCGGCAGGGGGACGTTCCATACGACCGGCAGCGGGGATTAAACCCCGCTATTTTTGACCTTCCATACGACGAAGCGGAAGCCATTATCGTGCAGGAGCTTGACCGGTGTATGCTCTGGGAACCGGACGCGGAGGTTGTGGAAGGGTGGATAGAGCTGGACGACGACGGAGAAGCCATCGTTCACTGTGTAATCGAAATCGCGTTTGAGGACGCGCAATAAAGGAGGCGGAAACGGTCATGGAAGACAACGAGATCCACTATCTGACATACGACCCGGACGCCATCTGGGACGCCATGATTGACGCCTACCTGGACGCAGGCGGCGACGTGCTGTATCCGGGTGACGAAAAGGAAATGCTGATGCGGGGCGTGCAGAGCATTATCATGCAGGCGTTTGCCGGAATCGACAACGCGCTGCGAATGGATACGCTGCGCTACGCGGTGGGCGAATATCTGGATATCTACGGGCAGAAACGGAACTGCTACCGGATCCAGGCGGAGAAGGCAACGGCCAACGTGACGCTGACCTTCCGGGCGACCGGCTCCCCGGGCGTCATTCCAGCCGGAACGCCGCTGACGGCGGACGGAAGCGTAATCTACGAAACGGCGGAGGATATCGCCTATACGGGATACGCGGGAAGCCAGACGGCGGATATCATCTGCACGGAAGCCGGGGCCAAGGGCAACGGGCTGACGGCGGGCAGCGAAATGCAACTGCTGGTGCCGCCGGAGGACGACAACGTGACGAACATCACGGTCAACGCGGACGCGGAGGGCGGCCAGAACGAAGAGGACGACGACACCTACCGGGCGCGGATCCAGACCTACGGACTGGCGGCGGCGACGACCGGCACGAGCGAAATGTATGAGCGCATCGCCAAGGAAACCAGCAGCGAAATCATTGACGCCCGGGCGCTGAACGAAGGCGACCTGGATGTATATGTGTATCTGATTCTGGCCGCCGGGGCGAACCCGACGAGCATTATCAACAGCGTTACGGCGGCGCTCAGCCCGAAGGACGCCAGGCCGCTTTCCGACAATATCACGGTGGCGGTTGCGACGGCGAAGACCTATACGCTGAACGTGAGCTACAGCGGCGTGGACACAACCGACCTTGCAACGGCGGTAAGCAACGCGGTGAAGAAATACCAGAGCTGGCAGGATGAACATATCGGGCAGCCGTTCAACCCGGATATGCTGAAAGCGTATATGTACCAGGCCGGATGCACGGTTGTTACCTTCACGAGCGGAAGCGAGTTCGACGGCGGGCCTGCGGTGTATACCGAGATTGACCCGGAAGAGTGCTGCAAGGGAACGATCACAGTAACGGCGGTGAGCACATGATTCAGACATACGATATCAACCGGATCTTCCCCCGGTTCATTCTGCAGGACAAGAACGGCTACGCCATCGCCAAGGCGCTGCAGGCCGGGCTGGACTACTTCCTGGCCCGGAGCAAGGTAGCGCTGGACACGATCCTGGACGTGGACGAAATGCCGGAATGGCGGCTTGACGAGCTGGCCTGGGAATACAACTGCCTATACGACTACAACGCGGACGTGGATATCAAGCGGGAATGGATCCGGGACGCGGTGAAGAACTACCAGCTCCACGGCACGGCGGAAGGCGTAAGGCAGTATCTGAAAACCTACTTTGGCGAAAGCCGGGTGGATGAGTTCTGGGAGTTCGGCGGGGATCCGGGCGAGTTCAACGTAACGGTTACGGGCCTGCGGAGCGACGAGAACGAAGCATGGATCCGCAAGGCCGTGGAAAAGGCCAAGAACGTGCGGAGCGTGCTGGCGAACATCGTGTTCAACGGCGGCGAAAGCGCCTGCGAAGTGGAGTGCGCGGTGGTGGATACCGGGTATTCCATTGTGGTGGATTGCGTCATGTACGACTGACAATGGGGCTTTGCAGTCGCCCCCCTTAAACCCCTTCGCGTTACGCATATATATTACGCGTGGGCGTTACGCGGGCGTGATTACGCGCCCGTTAATCACTCCTTGTATTTAATTGAATAACGGAGGTTATTTTTATGGGCTGGATTGGAGTTATCACCAATGCCGGGAACGCCCTGCTTGCGGCGTGGGCCGGGGGAAGCGAAACGCTTTACATTACGAAAGCGACGGTCGGCAGCGGCTATGTGCCGGACGCAAATATGCGGACGCAGACGGCGCTGCAGACCCAGAAAGACACGGCAAGCATCGTGAGCAATACGCCGGTCGGAACAACGGGACGGAAACTGAAAATCCGCGTCGGCCCGCACGCGAGCGCCGCGTATACGGCCCACGAAATCGGCATCTGGGCGAAATTAGGCGCGGCGGGCACGGAAACGCTGCTGAGTCTGCACCAGGACAGCGCGGACGGCATCGACGTGCCGAAGGCCAGCGACAGCCCGGAATTTCTGTTTGACCTTAACTGCGTGCTGACGGTGAGCAACAACGGAAGCCTTACGGTCAACATTGACACGATGGTTTACGTGGCCCACCTGGAATTTGAGCAGGCCCAGCACCAGGACTGGCTGATGGAGGAAGGACTGCCGAACTGCGAAGCGACGCCCACCTACGACGCGAATGGTGATATTACGGGTATGACACACGTTGACGTGGATACCAGCGACACCATGCGGACGGACGTTTATACCCGGACGAGCACGACGATTACGGAGGTTCGGACGCTGGCGAGCGGCGAAGTGCTGACCATTACCACGGATCTGACCACGCAGAAAACCACATACATTTTCAGTTAAGGAGGAACAGGAAAAATGGGTTTCAACATTACTGAGCTGCAGGGCAGCAACGTAGCGGCCATCATCGCCGCATTGCAGGCACTTTGCCCGGATCTTGTGACCACGAGCCAGAAAGGCTTGCTGGCCCCGGACGCGGAAGCCATCCAGGCCGGTTTTATCAAGCTGGCAACGAGCAGCAACAAGGGCCTTATGAGCAAGGCTTTTGCCGCGATTCTGGAAAACCCGGAAAAGATTGTGTTCACCCCCGGGCTTTCGCTGACGCAGAACGCGGGATATCACAACAGCATTTACCGGGGCAAATACCTGGGAAGCAGCGTGTCGGCTGACCAGTGGGCCGCCATCAGCGCGGGTACCTTCGACGATATGTTCATTGGCGACTACTGGACAATCAACGGCGTCAACTGGCGTATCGCTGCGTTTGACTACTGGCTGAATAACGGCGATACCGCGTGTTACACACACCACGTCGTCATTATCCCGGACAGCAATATCCTGGTTGCAGACGGCAGCACGACCCACTGGCTGCACTCTTCCAACGATACCAGCGGCGGCTACGTCGGGACAGACTTCTACGCGGGCACCAACGGCAATACCGGCAAGGCAACGTGTAGGAGCGCGGCCCAGAGCGCCTTTGGCAGCGGCCATATTCTGAGCCACCGCGAATATCTGACAAACGCCTGCACCAGCGGAAAGCCTTCCGCCGGTAGCTGGTACGACAGCGATATTGAGATTCCCAACGAGCGGATGGTCTACGGCAACGCGCCGTTCAGCCCGGTAAGCGACGGAAGCACGGTACCGGCGAATTACACGATTGACAACGCTCAGCTCCCGCTGTTCGCCCACGACCATTCGCGGATCTGCAACCGTGCGTACTGGTGGTTGCGTGATCCCGTGTCCGGGACGGCCTTCGCCCATGTGGGCAACAGCGGCAGCTGCGGCTACAACAGCGCGTCGGGCGCGCTCGTCGGCGTCCGTCCCGTTTTCGGTATCAGAGCGTAAGCGGATCTATAATCCCCGCCCCTCGTGGGCGGGGATGGGAGGACAGGCAGCATGAGCAGCGTACCGAAAGGCAGGCAAAAGGAATCCCGGTTTGAAGCCCAGACGCAATTCGTGAAGCTGCGGGACGAAGTGACGGCCTTGATCCTCAATGACTTCGGCTTTTCGGAAGAGAAGTACCGGAAGAAGATGGAGAAATACCGGCACGACCACCGAAAGGACGCGAACATTGACGATATCGTGGCGCGATGGGAGCGGAAGAACGAGAATTTCAAGAAATGGTTTATCGACGAGGAAGGGAAAGCCATCCTGGATATCCTGCGGAATATCAGCCGGGAGTTCAGCATGGGAAACAGTATCTTCCCCGGAGAAAGCCCGGCGAAAATCATTGAATTTCTCACCCGCCGCCAGCATATCAACAAGGCCATCGGCCTGTGCTTCACACTGAAACAGGAAATCCATTACGTAATCCGTACCCTGCCGGTTGATATCAACAAATACGAACGGTTTGCCGTGGCCATTGACAAGCAGATTGCGTTATACAAGGGCGTGCGGCAGGCAGACAACCGGCTGTTGAAGCCCAAAAAGCCGCAGAAGCAAAAGCGGACGACCGAAGGAGAAGTGACGAGGATGTTTGACAGCCTGGCCAATATACTCCGCAAGGTGGGCCGCATGGAGCAGAACGCGGAAGAAGGGGAAGAGGGTGGCCTTTGAGCGTGCGAACTGGTGGTTGCGTGATCCCGTGTCCGGGACGAACTTCGCCAATGTGAACAACAACGGCAACTGCAACTACAACAACGCGTCGAACGCGAACGTCGGCGTCCGTCCCGATTTTGGAAGCGCGGATAAGTCCTCTGAGATAGGCATAGCGTTTCACCGAAAGGAAAGGCCATCCGTGCCGAAAGGCGAAAAGAAAGCGCTTGCAAAAGCGGAGCCGCACGCGCCGGTTTGTCCTATGCGGCGAGTTACGACGAGCCGATAGCCGGGACTTAATCCTGCGAAGGGAGCGCGTACCCCTTATGGGACTGACAGACTTAAACCTTCTCTATGATTCCATGGTGAAAAGCCTTAAAGGCAGCGCCTGGAAGGCGGAGCCGCAACGGTTCATGCTGGACTTTCTGAGCGAGATTGTAGCGCTGAAGCAGGAGATTGAAAGCCGGACATACCGGACAAGCCCGGGAACGGAGTTCACGCTGAACGAGCGCGGCAAGACGCGGCATATACACGGGGCGCGGATGCGGGATCGCGTAGTGCGTCACGCGTTATGTGACGGGGAGCTGGCGGACGCGCTGCGGCCCTATCTGATTCACAACAACGGCGCGAGCCAGAAAGGAAAAGGGCTTTCCTTTTCCCGGGCGCTGTTTGAAAAGGATCTGCACAACTTCTGGCTGAAATACCGGGACAATGACGGATATATCGGGTTTATTGACTTCAGCAAATACTACGACAATATCCGACATGACCAGATAAAAGCCCGGGTTGGGCCGAAGATCAGCGAGGAAGGCAACTGGCTGCTGGACGAAATACTGCGGACGTTTGAAATTGACGTTTCGTACATGACGGACGATGAATACGCCCGGTGCATGGAAACGAAATTCAACAGCGTGCAGTATTACGAAACAATCCCGGTGGAAGCGCGGACGGGCCAGCGGTTCATGCCGAAGGGTGTTGATATAGGCGACCAGGTGAGCCAGGATATCGGGATCTACTTTCCGACGCCAGTTGACAACTATGTGAAGATCGTTCGCGGGTGCAAATGGTACGGGCGGTATATGGACGATATGTATATCATCTGCCGCGACCTGGACGAGCTGAGAAGCATTATCGAAGGCGCGAAAGAGGTTGCCCGGTGCCTGGGTATCTATATCAACGACCGGAAAACGCACATTGTCCGGCTGAGTGACACGTACAAGTATCTGCAGATTAAATACAGCCTGGCAGAGAACGGGCGGGTTATCAAGCGGATTAACCCAAAGGCCGTAACCCGGGAGCGGCGGAGGATGAAGGCATATAAGCGCCTTATCGTTCGCGACGAAATGAGTTACGAAGCAGCGGAAATGGCAATAAGGAGCTGGATGGGCGACTATTCCAGACTTATGAGCAAGAAACAAATACAGAACATGAAGGCGCTGTATCGGGCGCTCTTCGGAAAGGAGCTATCATGGAAGCCATTATCAAATTCAAGGACGGTACGGAAATCACGGCAGAGGTGAACGGCGACAGCTATATCACGGAGGACAAGCCCGCTTTCCCGGCCAAGATGGAAGGCGTGACCG
>Ga0310696_10004259_pt1 | contig 17608 bp, 10 predicted proteins | sample AusTroGonzalo_MG_4_FD_203885 | JGI IMG/M metagenome (GOLD analysis project Ga0310696, IMG submission 203885) | Bovine rumen microbial communities from tropical cattle in Woodstock, Queensland, Australia - Gonzalo_02 (v2) (version 2) | ecosystem: Host-associated > Mammals > Digestive system >...
TCGAAAACAAGGCCAAGATTATTGGCTATACAAGAATTATGAGGCGTACAATCAGAAGAAAAGGCTTTGAAACAGAGTCCGGAAGAGCCGTCATCGAAAACGCCAAGAAGCATATCATCGATCTTCTTGCCGTGACCGATTCGCTCACGTTCTGAAAATCCGTTAAACTATAATACCGATCCGGTTTCGAGGTGACTTAAAACTTTACACGGAACCGGATTTTTTTAACGCGATTTCATGGTATTTCAATGTGTATTTAAGAAAATGGATAAATCCTGTCCGGGATATCCGGACAAAAGGAAAGGGTTTAGAATTAAAGGAGAGGAGATCTGTTATGAAAAGGTTTTTGGCGTGTATTACAGCTGTGATTTTGACATTGGCGATGCTTTGCGGATGCGTTCCTTCTGTTAAAGAAGCGCTCCCTGACGGTACTGCAAACAGACCTTCAGAAAGTCCTCTTCCGGCAAGGTCAGACAATGATATAGTTGACCTTCGCGTAAATTATGAAATCGAACCCGAGTGTGTTGAATATGAGCCTGTATTTTCATGGGCTTACAATACCGAAACAAGAAACTTAAAGCAGACATCTTACAATATACGGCTCGCGCTTTCGGAAGAAGATCTTAACAACGGAAACGTCGTATGGGATTCAGGCGTCGTGGAATCTTCCGACATGTACGGAATCAAATATACAGGTGACTATGAGCTTAAAGAAGCCGCAAAATACTTCTGGGACGTCACAGTTACGACAAACAAGGGCGATACGCTGAGAAGCGATTTTTCGACATTCTCTACAGCTCTTGTAGAAACCTGTTTTGAAGGCGCTTCCTGGATTCAGGCTTCAACTCCGAAGGTTGCAATTGAAAACGGCAACTGGATCTGGTATTTAAACGGCGACTCGCAGGGCTCGATACCTGTTAAAACCGAATACTTTAAATACATTCACAAACTTGATAAAAAAGTCAAATCGGCAATGGCTCTGTTTTCAACCGACGACTACGGTGAGCTTTATATTAACGGTAAAGAAGCAATTTCGATAAGTGTTGATACCGGCTGGTCTATGCCGAAATGTGTTGACGTCACGGAGTTTTTTACAGGTGACCAGGCTGTATTTGCCGCAAGGTGCGCAAACAAAGAGGCAGGCTACGCTGCTATTATAGCTGTTATAAACATTGTTTACGAAGACGGCACCGAAGAAGTTATTACAACCGACAGGTCGTGGTATGCCAGCGAGAAAAAACCTTCGTCAGGCTGGGAATCTTCCGATAGCGTGAGAGGTTTTAAAAAGATCAACTCGTCAATCGTTTACGGCGGCGCTCCCTGGAACAGCAACTGCACCGTTCAGTATGAAAACTCGGCACCTATAATGAGAAACGAGTTTAACGTTTCCGGCAAGGTCAAATCCGCTTTTTTATACGCCTCAGCCGCTGGTCTTTACGATGCTTACGTAAACGGTACTAAGGTTGACGAAAGCGCTCTTAATCCCGGAAGAACCGAATACCAGTTAAGAGTCATGTACCAGAGCTACGACGTCACTGAGCTTCTTACCGAAGGCGCCAATGCGATAGGTGCAGTTCTCGGCCGCGGCTGGTATATCGGCGCTTATTCTCCTTACGGCGGAACAGACCCCGCTTTTATCTGCAAGCTTGTCATTGACTACGAGGACGGAAGACGGGAATACGTTACGTCAGGCGGAAACTGGCAGGTAAGTCTTGAAGGACCGATTTACTACAACGATATCTTTAACGGTGAGCTTTATGACGCGACAATGGAGATTGAAGGCTTTTCAAACGCGAGATGCACGGACGATAGTTTTATTCCTGTATCTGTTGTATCGTCTGAAGAATTAAATATCGGAACGCTTGTTCCGCAGCTTTCCGGCAAGGTAACCGTGAAAAAGGTTATTCAGGCACAGACTGTCACTAAAATCGCCAAGGATACTTATATCTATGACTTCGGGCAGAACATTGCCGGTGTCTGCAGCATAACGGCAACAGGTCAGAAAGGAAATTCTTATATTCTTCGCCATGCCGAAATGTTAAATGACGGAAATACCGGTTCTGACGGCCCTGCGGGAACACTTTACACTGCAAATCTGAGAACGGCTTCTGCAACCGACAAATATACGTTTAAAGGCAATCCCGACGGCGAGACTTACACACCGACGTTTACTTATCACGGTTTCAGATATCTTGAAATTAACGGTTTGTCTTCGGCTCTTCCGCTTCAGGACGTTAAAGCTCTTGTTCTTTATTCCGACCTTGAAGATTCCGGCAGAATTGAGACATCCGATGAGCTTATAAATAAGCTTTATCTTAATACGCTCTGGGGTCAGCGCGGAAACTTCCTTTCCACACCTACTGACTGTCCTCAGCGCGACGAAAGAATGGGCTGGTCAGGTGACGCGCAGATATTCTGCGGTACCGCCGCCTACAATATGAACGTTAAATCTTTCTTTGATAAGTATATCACAGATCTTAACGACTGCCAGCACGGCGACGGTTCTTATCCCGACGTTGCACCCGAAACTGGCAGGGCAAACTACGGCGGCTCCGGCAACAATGCCTGGGGTGATGCAGGAGTTATTATTCCGTGGATCATGTACGAGCGCTACGGAGACATGTCATACATTGAAAAGTACTACGACAATATGTCAAAGTATGCAAAGTATCTTCTGAAAACCAGCAAGAACTATATAAGAGAAGTCAGCGCCTACGGTGACTGGCTTGCCGTTGAGTCAACTCCCGTCGGAGTCACGGACACCGCGTACTGCGTAAGAGTGTTTGACATTCTTTCCGAAATGGCAAAGCTTCTCGGCAAGGATGACGATGCAGTTAAATTTAAGGAAAACGCGGATAATTACAGAGCCGCCTGGGTCGATAAATACGTCCGCAGCGAGGGCAAGCTTAAGAGCGACACGCAGACAGCTTATCTTGTTGCATTGGCGTTTGAAATAGTGCCGGAAGACATGAGAGCTTCATTGGCGGCAAGACTCAACGAGAAGATTATTAAAAAAGGCACGCTTACGACAGGCTTCATCGGATGCAATCTGCTGCTTCCTGTGCTCTGCGAATACGGCTACGAAGAAACCGCTTTTATGCTCCTTCAGAACGAAGAGTATCCGTCGTGGAAATATCCGATTCTGCAGGGCGCAACGACAATCTGGGAGAGGTGGAACAGTTATACGGTTGAGAACGGATTTGGCGATGCCGGCATGAACTCTTTCAACCACTATTCATACGGTTCGGTGACTGAGTGGCTGTATGATACCCTTATCGGTATAAAGTCCGGAGAAGCCGGCGAGACGTTCATGCATTTCGTTTTGAGGCCGACGTGCGGCGGAGGTCTTCTTTATGCAAAGGGTGAATACAATTCACTTTGCGGACTTATCAAGAGCAGCTGGAATGCTCTTGGCGATAAAATGACAGTTTATAACTGCACGGTACCGGGAAATACTTCCGCTGCGCTTTACCTTAAAGCTGAGAGCCTTGATGCGGTCAAGGAAGGCGGGGTTTCTCTTGGCGAGTCGGAGGGAGTGACTGTCGTTTCATTCAATAACGGTGTTGTTGAGCTTCTTATAGGAAGCGGAACATACAATTTTACAATAGAAGGATAAAACAGAATTTTGAGATACGACGCAGATGTAATTGTTGTCGGTGCAGGCAACGGCGGTTTGACAGCCGCGAACGAACTTTCTTCAAGAGGTTATAAGGTAATTTTACTCGAAAAGCACAACCTTCCGGGCGGTGTTGCAACCAGCTTCGTGAGGGGACGGTTTGAGTATGAAGCATCTCTCCACGAGCTCTGCAACGTCGGTACTGAGGAAAAGCCGAGAGACGTTAGGAAACTCTTTGACAAGATCGGTATCAACGTGGATTTTATTAACGAAAAGACTCTTTTCAGAACCATAGTTAAAGGCGAGGGCGGTTATGACGTAAGCATCAAAGCCGGTCCCGAAGAATTCCGCCAATCTATGATTGAGACATGCCCTGAGTGTGAAAAAAGCTTAAAGAAGCTCTTTAAACTGCTTGATTCGACCACTCATGCGCTTGCCTACAACGATAAGAAAAAAGGCAAACCGAACAAGCTTGTGATGCTCATGCGTTACAGCAACTTCCTTATTTCGGCTTCGCATCCTCTTGACGATGTGCTTCGCTCGCTCGGATTTGAGGACAAGGCAAGGTCGATCCTTGAAACGTATTGGTCATATCTCGGTGTTCCCGCGACAGAGCTCAACGCTTTTCACTATTTCGAGATGCTCCGCGGCTACGTTAACGGCGGCGCCGGAATTCCTCTCCATAAATCGTTTAACATCTCGGTTGCAATAGCCGAAAAAGCTATGCAGAACGGCTGCGACCTTAGGCTCAATACCGAAGTTACAAAGTTTATTTATGAGAACGAGAAGATAATAGGCGTTGAAGCCGGCGGCGACACCTACTACGCCAAGGAGATCATTTCAAACATCATCCCTCACAACGTTGCAAACCTCGTAGGTGCCGAGTACATAAGAGAACGCGATAAAAAGCTTCTCAATGCAAGAAAATTCGGTATCTCGTTCCTCTGCGTTTATATCGGTCTTGATATACCGAGGGAAAAGCTGAATCTTAACTATACGACTTTCATCACAAGTCACTTTTTCTCAGACAGGAAAATTTTAAACGAGAGATTCCCTGACATTTACGTTGTAAACTGTCTTAACGCGGCAGTTCCGGATGCGACGCCTGAAGGAACCTCATCGCTCTTTATAACAGTACCTGTAATCCCTCAATATTTCATGGAAGGCGTAACCGCTGAAAACTATAACGAGTTTAAGATTGAAGCGGCAAGGCACTACATCGAAGACTACGAAAAGACTCTCGGCATCGAGATTCAGAGCCACATCGAGGAAATTTCAATCGCGACTCCTGTTACTTTTGCAAGGTATTTTGCGGCTCCGGACGGCACAGCCTACGGTTACGAGCTTTCCCGCTGGGACGGCGTTATTGCAAGAATGCTTGACAAGAGAAACAAGTTCAACTATGACAGGCTCACTTTCTGCGGCGGTCACGGAGCATCCGGTGACGGCTACGGCGTAACTTATGAGTCAGGTATAGAAGCGGGCGAAAAAGTTGCCTCAAGGCTAAGAAAAGCCGAGATACTTAAGATGCTGAAAGATAAAGTTAAACTTCCAAAGAGCAACAAAACTAAGATTTACAAGGAGGATATGTGATATGGGCAAGATTTCCTCCAAAGCAAAGAAATTAAGACTTAACGCTGCAAGGTTCCTTAAAATCATCCCCGAAAGAACCAAAAAGATCGATCAGACAGAACCTAACAACGTAAAACCGCTAAATGACTATAAGCCTAACGCTATAGCATCGCTTATTCATCCCGAGAAACAGTTTGTAAAGGTTTCAGAAGTAATTGAACTTACCGATTCTTCAAAGCTTTTCAAGCTCATTCCCGACAAGGATTTAGGCACGACAAGGCTTGCCCCGTTCAAGGCAGGAAGCTGCATCTCGGTTGAAGCTGAGATAGATGGGCAGAAGTATCTGAGACCTTACTCGATATCTTCTTCACCGCTTGAGGGATACTATGAGATAATTGTCAAGAAAACAAACGGCGGTATCGTCTCAAACTACCTTCACGAAAACATCAAGGTCGGCGATGAGCTTGTTGTTTCGGGACCCTTTGGCGAGTTCACGTACAATCCGCTGAGAGATGCAAAGACGGTCATCGGAATTGCCGGCGGCGTCGGAATCACGCCTTTCAGGTCTTACATCAAGGCAATCACAGACGGTGCGGAAAACTTTAGCCTTATACTGTTTTACGGTATTGCGGATCCGAAGGATATTGTATGCAGGGATGAACTTGACAAGCTCGCTCTTCACGACAACATAAAGATTGTCTACGTCATGTCAGGTGACGGCAATGTTCCGGAAGGCTTTGAAAAGGGCTTTGTTACAGCTGAGCTCATCAAAAAGTATGCCCCGGAGGGCGACTATTCGGTATTTGTATGCGGTCCCGATGTCATGTACAGGTACCTTGACGAAGAACTCAGGAAGCTCAATTTGAGAAGGAAGTTTATCAGATTTGACTACCGCGGCGAGCCTCTCAGTCCTGAAAAAGAAGCTGACTATATTCCTGCAGACGGCGAGAAATACTCCGTACTCGTTCACTTCAGAGGTGTTGTCACTAAAATTATGTGTGACGCCAATGAAACAATCTTAAAAGCTCTCGAGAAGGCCGGAATCTATGTGCCGACAAGATGTATGAGCGGCGCCTGCGGATTCTGCAGGACAAAACTCATCTCAGGTAATTATTACATGCCTGAAAACAGGGACGGCAGAAGAGAAGCTGACAGAATGTTCGGATACATCCATCCGTGCTCGACTTTCCCGAGATCCGATATGGAGATAATGCTCCCGTAATGATTAATCGGCGATAAAAAAGAGAAGCTGCACAAATCCGATTTAAGTTCAAAGTGCAGCTTCAATTTTATATATATTTAAGATTTAATCAGCCTGGGACTCTTCTTTCTGCTCGTCACAGGTGTATTTCAGAGGTATTCCGTATGTTGTCTCATAAATCTCTTTCCAGATTTTATAGTTTTTAGCCATGAGCATCTTGGTGTTTTCGCGTTCGTTAAGAGACGGGTCGGGATAGATTGCAGGGGCAATGTTTACGGTGTATTCCTGAATGTGGAAGCCGTCCTGATCGATGTTGTCGGAGTCCTTCATGGTGATGAAGCAGGGCAATACCGGCACCATGTTTCTTGCAGCGAAAACAAATGCGCCGCGTTTGAACGGCCTTGGCTTTCTGTAGTTCCACCACATCGCCTGTTCGGGGTAGATGAGAACGAAGTGACCGTCCTTAAGAAGCTTGTCGGTAGCTTTGATGAACTTCTTCATTGTCTCCTTGTTTGACGAAAGAGGAAGCGTGTTGCAGTTTCTCATGAGGAATCCGTAGAAACCCGGGAACGAAGTATAGTTTCCCTCACGGATAACCCTGTAGAACTTTCTCTTGGGCTGATCTGCGGCCTCGTAAGTCATCTGAATCGCAAAACTGTCGGCCGCGTTAAAGTGGTTGCAGGTGATGACCGCGCCGGTCGTGAGAGCGTTGAAATTCTCGATGCCTTTTATAGCCTTCAGAATGAACTTTTTCTCGGCAATGAGATTTCTCACGTATCTGTGGGCAATGATAAACGCAAACTTCGTCTGAATCTTCTGAACGATGCCTCTCCTGTAGTAATCGATCTCGTTAGGAAGGAGCTCTTTGGAAGGCGGGTCGTTTTCGACGTCCTCAAAGAAGTTGCCCCTGCGCTCAAAGTCCTCGATTTTCTTTACTATATCGACTCTGTCGGATGAGCGGTGCTGCTCGTTTATAATGTTGAGGAAGTTGTCCTCCTTGTTCGTTTCGGTCTCTGCGAGCCTGAGAAGATTCTCTGCCTGCTCGCTGTCGCGCTTTCTGCTCTCATCCGAGTACTCGCCAAGCTTTTCAAGAAGAACATCGTAGACCTCGGTCTCCTTGGCGTATTCCCAGAAAATATCTGCGTGATTGGCGTCTTTGTAGTGCCAGGGCTTGTTGTAGAGGCAGTAGTGGATGATGCGCGCCTCTTCGATGGGGAAGGGAATGGAATCGAGCGTCTGAGTGTTCCAGCGCTGGTTGAGCCAGAAAACGTGGTCCTTGCAGATGACGTTCAGGTAGTCCTCGTCCTGAGTGACGACAAAGTTGTAGAGCCTGAGGTAGTAGATGAACTTGTCGAGGACAAAGTGAAGCCTGAATTCCTCGCAGTTGATGAGAAGCACGCCTGCGTTAAAGAAACTGTACCTTGAGAGGCCGAGAGCCTTTTCAACGTAGGTTCCGAACGTGTCAATCTGAACCATGACCTGTTCGTGGCAGGCTCCCACGAAGGAATCGCCAATGTCAGTATAGTAAAGATCGCTGATGTCGGTTCTGATGATCGTGTCGCTGTCGATATAAATCGCCTTGGTGAATTCGGGGAACATCTCGGCAATGAACATCCTGTAATATGTCGTTCTCGAGTAGTAGTCTCTTAAAGGAAGCTTCTCTGTGACGTTCAGAAGGTAGTCGGAGACGTCGATGAATGAGAGCTTTATCTCGTCATTTTCAAGATTACGGAACATTTTCTGCGTCTCTTCGGTAAGACCCGCGTTTAAGATGTGAATGTTGTATTCATAATCCTTTGACGCGTGCTTCTTGAGAGATGTGATTGAGACCGCCGTGTACTTGGCGAAGTTGTCGTCACACGCATAGAATATCGGTATGCTTGCTTTTTTCATAGGTAATTCCTTTCAGATAGTGTTAAGAGTTCTCAAAAGTTTTCTTCAAATAGATGTAATCGAAGAGTATGTCGTCAAATACAAAGTACCTGAATACTTTATGAACCTTGGTTACGTGATACTGTTTTATATTGTCCGTGTGCGGATAAGGGAGCCAGAAAAGCCTTTTTGAAAAATGTCTCACAACCGTGTGCTTGTGAAGGAATTTCTGGTCGTTGAACCGCTGCGGAAGCATCCTGCGCTTTGTGGTTGAACGCAGAAGGGCGCTTTGGTCTGCAAAAACAAGCTTTTTCTTTTTGAGCCAGTCCCTTGCTTTTTCGAAGATGCCTGTGCGCCGCATTTCTTTCATGTTGAAAAGAAGCACGCCGGCGTTTATGTAATTCGGCTTTATGAGGTACTTGCCGTAGTGGTCGCGGCCGGCGGCGTACTCATACCCTTCAATATCCTTGTCGTAAAGAAGCCTGATGTCGCGGTTAAACATTATATCCGTGTCAAGGTATAATAGCTTGTCGGGAAGACCGGGTACAAGATCGGCAAGAAGCCTGATCAGCGTATAGGGTGAGCAGTAGGCTGTTTCGTTGGGGCAGCCGGAAAAATGCTCCTTATATAGGTCCGTGACGTCAAAAAGCTCAATAGTGTTTTCCGGGTTGTAGGTCTTGGCTATATCCTCAAGAAACTTCCTGTGCTTTTCGGTGACAGGCTTGTAATTCGGCTTAAGATAAGTAAGATCCATCGTGAAAATGTGAATCTTAAAAGGCTCCTTCGTATCGGTCCTTTTCATTATCGAAAGCATGCAAGTAAGAACACCGTCAAACACGCCTTCATTTCCGCAGAAAAGAATGTTAATCAATTTGCTGTTCCTTTCTTTTGTATATGACGTACTCCTTGTCGGAAAGATCCGAACGGGAAACCATCGCACTGTAAACGCTGTCGCGCAATTCTTTTTTTCTGTCGCCAAGGGGTTTCTCCATGTCAGGGTAAAACGGCCCGTCAATGAAAGTCCTGATCTTTGGCTTATTAAGTTCTTTACCTAAGAAGAACCTTTTCTGATATGTATTTGTGAAGCAAAACACCGGAGTGCCGGTCCTTGCGGGATATCCGAAAGATTTGTCAGAGAAGTTTCTGATCTTTGTGTAGTATGGCCAGATGTGAGCCTCCGGATAGATTGCAACTATATCCTTGTTTTCAATCCTCGAGTTCATAAAAGCTGTAAAGTTTTTGGCGGCTTTTACATCGTCGGGGAGGGGGATGGCGCCTATATATCTGTTTACGTTTCCCAGGAACTTCATCGAAACGTTATTCGGATGGACGATGAAGTAAACGTTCCTCGGAAAGGCAAACAGGTTTGGCATAAGCGGGTCACCGTAGTTTGACGTGTGATTGCCGTAAAGGTAAAGTCCCTGCTTCCTGAAAGGCTTAAGAACCTTCCTGTTTACGCACTTATAATGAAGAAACAGCTTGCAGTAAATAAAAGCAAGCGGCGTCGCAACAATTCTGTAAAAGAAGAATCTTACTGCCGCCGAAAAGCCTTTGGTCCTGTCGTATTTGTAGCTGCCGTCAATCTTTATGGGTGTTATGACTGCCGAGGAGAACTCGTCATTTTGTTCATCGGAATAATATATAACTTTCCGCTCTTTCAATACGTGAATCTCCTTTCAATCATTTTGCCGGGTTAAAAGCGGCTGCATTGGCGGTTTCATATAAGTGCCTTGCTCTGCTATCATACAGAAACGGGGCGTTATAGTCAAGAGAATGGGCGGTTTTGACGTAGAAGGAAATTAGAAAACGGCTCTCTACGATTATTCTACAAGGACTCTCGAGCTTTTTGACTAAGGCTTTCAAAAGTCATATAATGTCGGTGACACGATATGTCACTTTACATTGAATGTTCATGCGATTACACTTACAATCGAGGTCGGGACCATGGTAAAAGACGCACTCAGAAAACTTCGTAAAAAGAATAACCTTTCGCAGGAGGAACTTGCCGGCAAGCTCTTTGTTTCAAGGGCCCTTGTCACGAAGTGGGAACTTGGCAAGAGATATCCTTCGGACGAAATGCTCTCGTCGATCGCGCAGCTATTTGGCGTTGACGTTTCGTATCTCATCGATTCGGATGATACGGGACTCGAAGCCGCCAATGAACTTTCGGACTGCGTACCGGGCGAGGAGGACAGCGGAGAGGGCGCCGACGACTTTATGGTAACTTTGATCGCAAAGAAGATTTCGGATTTCCTGAGATCTTTACCGGGCGATGATCGAAAGATATTTATGAGAAGGTATTACTACTACGACACTCCGGAAGAGATATCAAAGCTTTACGCCAAGGATATCGACGAGGTCAGAGTAAAACTTTCAGAAATAAGACTGAGACTTCGCAACTATTTTGAGAAAGAAGGTTTCTGACATGAACAGACATGATTTTGATGAAGCTATGAAACAGGTTGATAAAGACATCGTATCTGAAGCCAAGGTAAGAAAAAGCCGCAAAGGGCTCTTCATAGGTATCGGCACAAGCGCCGCCTGCATACTTGTTGCGTGCGCCGTCCTTATGACTTATCTGCTCTCAGGCTCTTTCAACAACAGTATTAAGCAAAACAGCGAACCGCTGCTTATAGATTATAACGACGGTTTGATCGGCGAGAGAAAGAACTCCTCGGGTTATCTTGACGGCAGCATGCCGAAATCCGAATCAGAGTATATACCGATACCGGCTCCCGGCATGGAAGCGGGATATGCGGAATACGGTTACGATTTCGAAAAATCAATTGACTCCGGTTATTCACCGGTAAGCGGCGAGATTCTCCCCGGAGCCGGCACCCTTACAGCGGGCGAATGGCGCGACACTGAAAACCTTGCGGATTGGTTTAAACTCATAAGAGACAACAACTGGTACGCTTATGCAGAAGACAGGAATCTTTTCACAAGCAAAGTGGTGACAGTCTCCGTTACCGACGGTAAAGCCCCTTGCTTTAACGTAAAAGTCGAGCTTAAAGACGGGCAAAAAGTCATCTCTGCCGGAAGAACGGGTATTAACGGAAAAGTATGCCTTTTCTACAATATCTCCAAGGACGAAAAATACACTCCCTCAAAAGTAACTGTAAACGGCAAGGACTACGACGTAACGTCCGACACAGTTGAGATCAGCGCAAAAGACTGCGGTGTTAAGCTCAAAGAAATCGATCTTATGTACATGATCGACACAACAGGTTCAATGGGCGACGAGCTTGAATACATCAAGGCTGAGCTTGTCGATATGGTTGAGAGAATCGCGTCAAAAGACGAGGCGGTTTCAATCCGCATCAGCGTCAACTTCTACCGAGACGAGGGCGATGACTACGTTGTAAAGTACTTCGACTTCAGAAACGACGTAAACGACATCATGGCTCTTATTAAAGACGAGACTGCAGACGGCGGCGGTGACTTGCCGGAGGCAGTTCACACGGCTCTTGACAATGTGGTTTCCGGCCACCAGTGGAGAACAAACGCTCTTAAGCTTTGCTTCTTCGTACTTGACGCACCGCCTCACGATGAATCCGAGATTCAGGGAATTAACGCCAAAATCAGAACTTCGCTTGTAAAAGCCGCTGAGGAAGGCATTAGAATCATCCCCGTGTTCTGCTCAGGCGCCGACCAGGCTTCGGAATATCTTTTCAGAAGCTTTGCGGCTATCACCAACGGCACGTTCATATTCCTCACAAACGATTCAGGCGTCGGCAACCCTCATCTTGACACATCTGTCGGCGAGTATAATGTTGAAAAGCTCAACGACTGCATGGTAAGAATCGTATGCGAATTTGCAGGCCTTGAGTACAAAGCTCCCGCAAACAATCAGCAGTGATTTATGAGCTTCAATTTCATTACAGCCAATCAGTTTCATAATTGATGACTCCATATAGACAATTCCGCGAAAGCGGGAAAAGGGATCTCCGGTAACACATCGGAGATTTCTTTTTATATTTAAGTCTGCTATAATGAAGCTGCTGAAAATCTGAAAGGAAAACTCTGAGATGGCAGGATATTTTTTTGACGCCAAGGGCATTGGCGGCTTCAAAATCGTATACGGAGAGTGCCGCGACGAAACCCTTAAAAATGCGGCGCAGGACCTTGCGTATTACTTGAATTCAGTCTATCCGGCGGATTTAAAACCTGTTTGCGTTAACGAGTTTAAGGACACATCGCCAAGGGACGTTATCTTTGTCGGTCCGACTGAATACGACACGGAAAAAGTCAAAAAGGTCTGCAAAGGGCTTTATAACAACGGCCTTGCGATAGTTGCCGACGGAAGCAACCTGTATCTTACCGGTGAAAACGAGACAGGGGCAATGTATGCCGTTTACACATTCCTTGAGGATTACATTGGCGTGAGATTTTATTCCTCAAAATGCGAGCGGGTCCTTTACAGGGAGAGAATTCTTCTTCCTTACGACGCGTGCATCACGTTCAGCCCGAAGCTTCTTTCGAGAGACACTTTCTGGTTTGATACGTTCGACATGCATTTTGCGGCAAAGCTTAAGATTAACGGCGGCTTCAGGCGTCCCGGCAAGAACTACGGAAGGAAAATTGAATATGCGGGAGGGTTTGTGCATACGTTTCCGGACCTTGCCGGCACCGAGCATACGCCGAACGTTCAGCCGTGCCTAACTGACCCTGCGGTCTATGAACGCGTCCTTTCAAACGTAAGGAAGCTGCTTGACGAAAACAAAGACGCAAAGATCATTTCGGTCTCGCAGAACGATTCATATGCCGACGGTCTCGGCTGCCAATGCGAAAAGTGCAGGGCGATTGATGAGCGCGAAGGCACCCCGATGGGTTCGCTTCTTACTTTCGTAAACAAAATCGCCAATGCGATAAAAGACGATTACCCGGACGTCCTTGTCGATACCTTGGCGTACAGGTACACAAGAAAGGCGCCTAAAACAATAAAGCCTGCCGATAACGTCATCATCAGGCTTTGCTCCATCGAGTGCTGCTTCTCGCACAATCTGACTTCCGGCTGCCCTCAGAACGAGGCTTTCAGAAAGGATATCGAGGAGTGGTCGTCTATCTGTAAAAATCTTTTCATCTGGGACTACACGACAGATTATATGCACTATTTAATCCCGTTTCCGAACCTTGGCGTGCTCTATGACAACATCAGGTTCTTCGTCAGCCACAACGCCATCGGGCTTTTTGAGCAGGGCAACGGACAGTCAATTTCAGGAGAATTCGGCGAGCTGAGGGCATACCTTATCGCCAAGGTCATGTGGAACCCCGATATGACCCGCGACGAGTTTAACAGCTTAGCGGACGATTTCCTTGAAGGTTATTACGGACCGGGCTGGAAATATGTCAAAGAATACATCGAAAAGACTTCAAAGCTTGCTTCTGAAAGCCACATGGGAATATACGACAGCCTTGAGAACAATCTGACTCTTGGCGGCAAGGATCAGAAAGCGGTTATCGAAGAGCTTGAAGAACTGTTTGACAAAGCGATTGAGGTTTCCGACGAAGAACACTTTGAAAACGTTTATAAATCATCAATTCAGATTAAATATGCAAAGCTTCTTACTCTCTGGGATGAAAAATTGTCTCCCGCCGGGCTTTCGCATCTGTGCAAGATGATACAAATTTACAATATCACGCATTACAGAGAAGGTGTTCTTATGCCTAAGGAACCGGATTTTACTAAGCCTCTTAAAACCTGGTGAGATTTATAAAAGGTGTCACGAAATGGAAAGAAAGTTTATCGGAAGATTCATATTCGCTGCGGTATCACTCATTATCGTGATGCTTGTTTCGGCTTGCGGTAAAAGCGAGGTTAAAGAGGGCTCTCCGACTGACAGTCCATCGGGAACACCGGTATCGACCGAAATAAGTTACGAGACCGCGGAAATCTTTACGGACACTCCAAAGCCTTCTGAGACGCCGGCTGAAACCGTTCAGCAGGAAACTCCGACTTTTGCTTATACTGAAGAGCCTTCATCTGCTCCTACGCCTGTCCCGACTGAAACGGATGCTGCCGAAACCGAAACTCCCGCAGGAACGCATTCCCCGACTCCTCTTATAACTTCAACTCCGACACCAACGCCGACGCCGACACCCGCTGTAACTCAGGCTCCAACATCTACACCCACACCTTCACCTTCGCCTACACCTGAAGCTTCGGAACTTAAGACCTTATCCGGCACAAGGTATAATACTTCCGGCGAAAAATCAAGCTCGGGAAACACGTTTACGATAAACAGCGGCTTTGTCATCACTTTTGAAGATAATTCTTTTAAGGATACCTTCAACAGAATGTCTCTTGTTTATTCCGCAAGCGATCCGGTTTACATATCTATAGCTTACAAGATCGGTGATAAAACATATACCGACGATTTTTACCTTGACAAAGGCGAAAATGCGACTTTTAACGGTCTGATTTCATCCTATCTTGATTCCAAAAAAGGCAAAGCCATAAAAACCTTAACGGTAAACACATGCAAAAAGAAAAACGCAACGTTTAAACTTATTGACCTTAAAACGGAAACAATCAAGGTCTACAACTCAGGAACCTACTATATCGAAAACGACCGCTACAAAGTCGGCGTTAAGCTTTCCTGGGGCGGCGGAATAAGCTATATTGCCGACAAGCAGGCGAGCGTTTCCGGTCTTTCAAACCTTATCAACCAGGCTGATACGGGAAGGCTTGTCCAGCAGTCATATTACGGAACAGCCGGAAACAGCGAATATGAACCCGGCGAGTTTAACGGCAGCAGATGGGTCTACAACCCGGTGCAGGGCGGTGACAAATACGGCAACTCATCAAGGCTCATTGACCTTGATGTCACCGCAACATCCATATACGTAAAAGCTCAGCCGCAGGACTGGTCGCTGAACAACAAGATTACGCCAAGTTACATGGAGAACACTTATACTCTCATTGGCGATACCATAAGAGTCGACAATAAGTTCACTGATTATTCAGGCTGGACGCACCGCTACTCGCACCAGGAACTGCCTGCATTTTACACGGTAAGTTATCTTGACACGTTCACATGGTATAACGGCGAAGATTCTTGGACTGACGGGGCTCTTTCGGAGCGCGACAACCTCAATTTCTGGGGCGACGCAGCTTATGCGGATCAGTGCAGGTTTTACATAAACGAGAATAATCAGGAGACATGGTGCGCGTGGTACAACAAAGGCTCAAACTACGGCATAGGACTTTACGTACCTAACGTTGACATGTTCTACGCGGGAAGATTCAGCTACAACGGCTCGAAATCATCGACGAACGGCGCTACAAACTACGTTGCACCTCTTAACACAATACTCATGGTCTCGTACACGCCAATAGAATACAGCTACCTCATAACAACAGGAAGCGTGTCAGAGATCAGATCAACGTTTAAAGACAACAAAGACTTTGCGACGAACGCTACGCTTCATCAGAACTATCAATCGATGAGGATTAAAAACCTTGATTACTCACAGATTGACTTTAAGGACAGTTCATACATGAACGCGGTCACAAACGCCCACAACACGAGCGCAACTTACAATTCGTCAAAGAAAGCGCTTGAACTTAAAGCTGTGACGCCTTACGACCCGCAGGTTTTCATAGAATATGATACTACGGGAGCGTCGATTGAGGGCTCCGACTGTAAAACTCTGACGATTGAATATATGATACCGGCAACAAACTCGCAGAGCTCATATGAATGCGACCTTTTCTTCTGCTGCGGCGACACGACTGAGGCAAACGCAAGTTACCGATACCGTATAAGCCTTACGGCTGACGGAAACTATCATACTGCGACGGTAAACGTCGGTAAACTTGGCTATTTCAAGGGAAAAGTACACAGAATTAGATTTGACTATTTTGACTCTTGCAGCGAGGGCGACGTCATCTATGTCAAATCATTTAAGCTGAATAAATGAGGGTCAAGGCCTCTTCAAAAGCGGCTTCTTATTTGATAAAATTTCAGACGCACAGATAATGTGCTTATTTTTGAGCGAAAGAAACTAAAAGTATGGAAGGCATTAAGAACAGAAGATTTTATAAGGCTATTGCATTGGCGCTTTCGATTGTTATTATTCTGACAACTCTTTGCGGATGCTACAAGTCAAATTTCCGGTCAAAATACAGGAGCGGGGACGGCAGTTTTTCGGATATTGTTTACAAGATGCCCGACTTCGAGCGTTTTAACAGCCTTTGCGACAGTATTGATAAAGACAAGAACAATCCCTTCATGGCAATCTCCATTAATAACAAGTTCATTGAGATTTTCGACATTTACAATGACATGCTTGCGATGATGGGTGTGACGAATCTTTATACCTACATCGATGTAACCAACGAGAGTTATATAAACGATTATCAGACACTTGCTGACGAATTGAATGAAGCCGGTCACAGAATATATAAAATTGCCGAGGATCTAAAGTCGGCTTCGGGCGGTTATATTGTCAGAACAAACAACAATCTTGACAATATAATGCTTTCCTTGTCCGAATACTCCGACAAGGATAAAAACGAAGAACTGACCGGCATCCTGAATGATTACTATTCCGCGAAATCTGAGTATATGAGAATTTCGTCAACCGAGTTTACGATTGACGCAAATAAATATGAATTCTTGTATGTTATTCCCGATGCGGCAAAAAATCTTACTGACAACGGAGACGGTACATATTCATGGCTCATCACCGAGAAAGATATTGACGCTTTGCTTGATGCCGGGTATATAGATGAACAAATCGCAGATGAAATGTACCGCGATATAAATGTCCAGAAACGTGAGATTTTCGGAGAAATTCTGATTAAGCTAATCGAAACCGGTAAAAATATCAGTTATAAATCAAAAGGTATCGATTTCAGAGACTACCGATTTATGTATTACGAGAGGGATTATTCTCCGAAAGACATTGCGTCATTAATCGACACTGTTAAAGAATGTGTTGTGCCAATTATACCTCTTCTTTCTGAAAAAATTGACATTGATAATGTTAACGAAGCAGATGCGACAGCGGCTGAAATCTATGAGAACAGTCTTGTCTCGATTGCCGAAAAAATTCTGTCAGGTGTAGATACATCTTTTGTGAGCTATATAAAAGAACTGGTAAGCAAGGGTAGACTTAACTATAAATATTCTCCGGTTAAAATGGATATTTCTTTTTCTGAGATTTTACCGGTATACGATATACCGTTTATTTTTATTCAACCGGCAGAAACAGCTTCTTTTTATGACATTAACTCTTTCATTCATGAATTCGGACACTATTATCACTATGTAAAATGTCCTTCGTTCTCCAAATCGAATGATATAGATTCAATGGAAGTAATGTCGCTTTCATTGGAACTT
>Ga0310696_10004260_pt1 | contig 17606 bp, 19 predicted proteins | sample AusTroGonzalo_MG_4_FD_203885 | JGI IMG/M metagenome (GOLD analysis project Ga0310696, IMG submission 203885) | Bovine rumen microbial communities from tropical cattle in Woodstock, Queensland, Australia - Gonzalo_02 (v2) (version 2) | ecosystem: Host-associated > Mammals > Digestive system >...
CTTTATCTATCTCTCCTTTATTTGTGCCGATGCCCACTATGTTTTCATTTGACAGAGCTGAGATTCTGTTGATATCCTTTTTTTCACATAGAATGATCGAATCGTTTTTTGTTTTCAGAAATCTGACACAGTTTCCCAAATCGTAGAGATATTCATTCCTGAAGCTTGACATGGAAGAAACCACATTAAACAGAAGTAGCGCCGTCAAAATAATGGTTAACAGGTCTTTTCTCCTGGTACTCTTTTTGTCGTGTTTGCAGAAAAGTGAAAAACAAATAATAATAAAGAAATAAAAAAAAGCGCAATATCTGGATGAGGAAACACTGCTGGCTGCTCTCCATGCAAAAGAAAAAACGATTATGATGAACAGTCCGTACCTTCTTGGATGTGAAAGAAATAAGTATCTAAACAACAAATAACAGAGAATGATAAAATATGGAAGCAGAATGCACTTTTCTATTATTTTAATGGTGTTGAACATTTTTCTTTCAGAATTCAATGCTGTCGAATGCTTTTATGTTCGGGTATAAAATCGCGATGCGATGATAATAGGAATAGAAATATGAACAGGGAACACCAATTGCATACAATGTCATCAGAATCGACAATAAATAACCCGCGGCAAACACGCTGATTGTTTTAACCCTCCTGGTTCTGCTCATGTTTTTGCAAAAACAAATGATGGACACGATAATAACAGCTAATTCCAGCGCTTCGTCTCGGCATAAAAAAGCGAGTGCGGAACAAAAAGACGATCCAGACGCCAGCGCATATGATCCTCGCTTTAAGAATCTTATAAAAAATATGATGGATAAGCAGCAGAAAAGCATATATGAATTCTCTCTTGACATATGACATGAAAAATCAATAAGTAGCGGATGCGTTGCAGAAATAAGCCCGACACATAATGCCACAAAAGAAGAATTAACAATCTCTCTGGAGAGCCTTATCAGTTCGATGACGATAAATAATCCTATCGTGATGTTAACGATAATTCCTCCGCGTATGATCTCGCATTGAAATAATTCTGCCGGGATTTTTAGCAGAAATAATCCTAATGGAGGATATCCTCCGTTCTCCGGTATTGCTCCATTGCTGATCCATTGTTCTATAAATTTCTTATATGTGTAGCTGTCGCGAATCGGAATCGAGTACATTAGGCAATACATGATTCTGGTTGCGGCGGCAATTGTTGCGCACACACATTCTATTGCAATGTTTTGGGGGATGCTTTCTTTTATGCGCATACCAATCCCTCGGCCGCCGACATCAATATCTGTTTCCAGATTTGCCTCGAGTGTATTCTTCTCGCTTTCAAGGTCCTCGAATCGGATGTGTTCCGATTTCGCAACAGAAGATTTTTCACGGGGAAAATGAAGCATGAAAAAACAACCGGTCAACCAGTTTTATTTCCCGAACTCAAAATGCACGGTTCTACGTAAAGCTTCCTTCATGTCGAACGGGGGGGTGAAGCCGGAATTATGCATCCTTTCTGAAGAGAAGACTGTCTGTGCACAAAATTTCTTTACTCGAATCGAGCTAATCGGGAAGGTGCGACGTGTGATGAAAGCCAGCAGATCGAAGCAGTATCCGCCAAGCAGTCCCAGCCAGTAGGGGAGGGAAAACGCGGGAAGCTTCTTTCCCAGCGCATTCTCAAACCCATTGACCAGATCGTGCATGTTATAATCGGGTTTGTCAATGTAGTTGTATACGGAATACGACTGTTTGTTTTCTTCGACATTCCATTTGAGAAATGCAACGATGTTTCCGACATAGGCCATGGATTTCTTGTTTTTTCCATTGCCGACCATCAGGAACCGGCCAGAAGCAAGCTGTTTGAAAAGGTTGTAGACGTTGCCGCGGTTACGTTCGCCGAAAATCACGGTCGGACGGACAACATGAAGCATGTTCTGCGGATCAGACTGCTGCCATTTCTCATACACGGCTTCCGCGAGAAGTTTGGTCCTGCCATATTCGTTGAACGGGTGTTTCGGTGCATCTTCGTCGTATTCGTATTCAGGAAAGCCGTAGATTGCGACAGAAGATGTGAAGACGATTAAGTGGATGCCGAGTTCAGTTGCAATTTTGCAGACATGTTCGGCACCTTCCACATTATTGCGGGTATAGAGCGACAACGGACGGACATCGTCGTGATGCGAAGCAGCAAGATTGATGATGCAATCATGCCCCGGCATCACAGTCCGAAGATCATCATCTATGCAAACGTCGCAGTGTTTCCAGAGTTCCGGATACGTTTCACTCTTCATCAGGTCGCCGATGGTGACCTGATGGTCCTTCATAAGCAATTCGGTTAGGCGTGTGCCGACGAATCCGCTGCCTCCAAGAATCAGAATGTTCACAAGTTCTTTTCCTGTGGTTATTGATAAGGAAGGTTTTTGATTAATGACTGTCTGCCCGGAATTCGCTTTCCATGAACTCGGCGAGGGCGTCATGCCAGTCCGGCATCGGGGGAAGTCCGGTGAGGCGGAGCATCATCTTGTCGAGGCGGGAGTTCTTCGGGCGCGGGGCAGGACGCGGGAATTCGTCTGTCGTGCAGGGGGAGACGGCCTGCGTTTTTCCGGCGAGTCGGAAAATCTCCTGCGCGAACTCGAACCATGTGGCTTCCCCCTCGCAGGTGAGGTGGAACGTGCCGACGAGCTCTGGTTTCGCGAGGATGTTGCGGAGCTGACGCGCCACGGCGGTCGTCGAGGTCGGATTGCCATGCTGGTCGGCCACAACCTTCAGCACCGGGCGTGTTCCGTCCGCCAGCGACATCATCGCATGGACAAAGCTCGGTCCGCCGTGTCCGTACAGCCAGGAAATGCGGCAAATCACATGGTTCGGGCAATGTCTCCGCACGGCTTCCTCGCCGGCGAACTTGCTCTTGCCGTAGATCGTATTTCCGCCGGTCGCCCGGTCGATTTCATTGCACGGCTGGTCGGAATCGCCATCGAACACGTAGTCCGTGGAAATAGCGATGAGGCGCACGCCGTGCCGGTTGCAGGCCGCCGCGACGTTTGCCGTGCCGAACGCGTTCAGCTTGTACGCGAATTCGATCTCGGTCTCGCATTTGTCGACGGCGGTCATGGCGGCACAGTGGATCACCGCGTCGGGCTTGCTCTGAGCCAGAACGCGTCGAATCCCGCCGCGTCGGTGATGTCCACCTCGGGCAGGTCGGCGATCACGATCTCGCAGTCCTTGAACTCGTTCTGCAGCGTGCGCCCGAGCATGCCCTTGCCGCCGGTGATGAGGAGCTTCATTGCACGTCCTCCCACGGTTCGATCTGCGCGAGCAGCGGGTGTTTCTTGTCCTTCTCGGAGAGCAACGCCTTGCTCACGTCGATGCGCCAGTCGATGCCGATGGCCGGGTCGCTGAAGAGCACGCCCCGGTCGGCCGACGGCATGTAGGGGTTGTCGCATTTGTACGCGAAAACCGCCTCGTCGCTGAGCACGGCGAATCCGTGCGCGAACCCGCGCGGGATGTACAGCTGGCGTTTGTTCTCGCCGGAAAGCTCGACCGCGACGTGTTTGCCGAACGTGGGCGAACCCTTGCGGATGTCGACCGCCACGTCAAGCACGGCGCCGACGATCGCGCGGACAATCTTCGCCTGCGTGTACGGCGCGGCCTGATAATGCAGCCCGCGAAGCACGCCGATGCATGATTTCGATTCGTTGTCCTGGACCCATTTGTTGGTGATGCCGGCGGCCTCGAAGGCCGCCTGATTCCAGGATTCGAAGAAGTATCCGCGTGCGTCGCCGAAGACTTTCGGCTCAATGATGAGCAAGCCTGAGGGTTGTGTTTTGAAAACATTCATTCCTCGATCAGCCTCAGAAGATATTGTCCGTATTCGGTTTTGAGCATATCCTGCACGCTCTCGCGGATGTCGTCCTTCGTCATCCAGCCGTTCTCGTAGGCGATCTCCTGGAGACATGCGATCTGGAGTCCCTGACGCGTCTCGACCGTGCGGATGAAGTTCGCGGCGTCGAGCATGCTGTCGTGCGTGCCGGTGTCGAGCCAGGCGTAACCGCGCCTGAAAATCTCGACGTGGAGCTGGCCGCGGCTCAGGTATTCGTTGTTCACGGCGGTGATTTCGAGCTCGCCGCGAGCAGACGGCTTGATGTGCTTCGCGATGGAAACGACGTCATTGTCGTAGAAATACAACCCGGTCACCGCGTAGTTCGATTTCGGCTTGGCGGGCTTCTCCTCGATGGAGATCGCCTTGCCGTTCGCGTCGAACTCGACGACGCCGAAGCGTTCCGGATCGCAGACGTGGTAGCCGAAGACCGTCGCGCCGACTTCGCGTTCGGCGGCGTTGTGAAGGAGTTTGCTGAGCTTGGCGCCGTAGAAGATATTGTCGCCGAGCACGAGCGCCACGCGGTCGCTGCCGATGAACTCCTCGCCGATCAGAAACGCCTGGGCGAGTCCTTCCGGTTTCGGCTGGACGGCGTAGCTGAAGTTCACGCCGAACCGGGAGCCGTCACCGAGGAGGCGCTGGAAACTCGCCTGGTCTTCGGGCGTGGTGATGATCAGGATGTCGCGGATCCCCGCCAGCATGAGCACGCTGATCGGGTAATAGACCATCGGTTTGTCGTAAACGCCGAGGAGCTGTTTCGAGACGCCCCGCGTGATCGGGTGAAGACGCGTGCCCGCGCCACCTGCCAAAACGATGCCTTTCATGTTCACTCTCCTGTTCCGAGGCGTTCCATCTTGTACGAGCCGCTGAGCACGTGGGCGCACCAGTCGTCCTTGTGTTCGAGGTACCAAAGGACGGTCTTGCGGATGCCGGATTCGAACGTCTCCTGCGGCTTCCAGCCGAGCTCGCGTGCGATCTTCGAGGGGTCGATCGCATAACGCAGATCGTGGCCGGGCCGGTCCTTCACATGGACGATCTGTTCGGCGTAGGATTTGCCGTCGATGCGTGGTTTGAGCTCGTCGAGCAGTGCGCAAATGGTCTTCACGACCTCGATGTTCTTCTTCTCGTTGTGCCCGCCGATGTTGTACGTCTCGCCGGGGACGCCCTGTGTGGCGACCAGGTAAAGTGCACGGGCATGGTCCTCGACGTACAGCCAGTCGCGAATCTGCAAGCCTTCGCCGTACACCGGAAGCTCTTTGCCGTCCAGCGCGTGCAGGATGACCAATGGGATGAGCTTCTCCGGGAAGTGGTACGGCCCGTAGTTGTTTGAGCAGTTCGTGACCACGGTCGGAAGCCCGAATGTGCGTTTCCACGCCCGAACAAGATGGTCGCTCGACGCCTTGCTTGCGCTGTAGGGCGAACTCGGCGCGTATGGCGTTGTCTCGCGGAAGAAATCCTCCGGGCCGTTCAGGTCGCCGTACACCTCGTCCGTGGAGATGTGGTGGAACTTGAACGCAACCTTTGCTTCATCGTCAAGCGTATGATAGTATTTTCGCGCAGCTTCCAGCAGCGTGTACGTGCCGACGATGTTCGTTTGGATGAACTCGCCGGGGCCGTCGATCGAACGGTCCACATGGCTTTCGGCCGCGAGGTGCATCACGTGTGTTGGTTTGAATTCGGCAAACACGCGGTCAAGCTCGACCTTATCGCAGATGTCGACCTTCTCGAACTTGAAACGGTCGGATTTCGCGATTGGTGCGAGGTTTTCCAGATTGCCGGCGTACGTGAGCTTGTCAACTACGCACACGGTATCCGGTGTGTCATTGATAATGTGTCGGGCGACCGCCGACCCGATGAATCCGGCTCCGCCGGTGACGATGATACGATTCATTGTTTGTTGGAATGACATCAAAAAAAGTTAAAAAGCTGTTAAAAGAAATGCTTGATCACTCTGCAATAATCTTCAGGAGGTCTTGACCAGAGGGGAGGATTTCGTAGTATTTGTTCGGCCAGGTGATTTTCCAGTCGCTCTCGACGGAATCGGTCCATGGCCCAGAGTCTTTGTTCATCATCTCAGAAATGAGGCCTAGGGAGCTGAGTTTGCAGAGGGATGGGACCAGGCCTTCCAAGGAATCACCTGTAATGGACTTAACTTGCAGTGTCGAATTCTCTGAGAATTGTTTCAGGACCGCGATATCTTTCATCGTAATCTGCCGGAATGAATCAATCGCTCGAATCTTCTTGTCCCAGACCAGATTATCTTCAATGATGCAGTTTACCGTTACTAGTGCGAGTAGTTCAACTTTCGGAGCTTCAAATTCCTTTGCCAGGCAATCAATGATTCTTGTTTCAGCCGCTGCTCGTTTGAGCATCTCTTCCTGAGTGCGTTCTATATTCTTAATCCGCAGTTCAATCTTTGATTTATGTGCATCTAGCTCTTCTTTCAAACTCCGAGCAAACGCCTCAATCTTTTTCTTAGACGCAATCGCCAGAAGATTATCAATTTCGCTCCACATTTGGGAGACCAGGGCACCTTCAGGAATCGCACTCAGGAGTATTCGAGCGATGCCTCCAGAAAAACCATATATGAAATCTTTGTTTTCAACAATGCCTTTCTTCGCGAATCTGACAAAACGATTTTTGCCGCGTCCTTTTCTCATTGCTCCACTCCTAGGACAACATCACAATCATCAAAAGCGGCTTTTTTTCCAGTTCATCTCGAACTCACAAGGGAAACGACCATTCCGAGCTCAGCTCGTGATTTTTTTGAGCTCGTCAGCGGAGAGGGGGTATTCGACCGTTTTCTCCAGGATCGAAATATTGATGATGATTGCGTTTCGAGCATCGTCACGGCGGACGACCTCGGTTTCAAGCCCTTTGAGCGGGCCGGATGTTACGATGACCTTATCACCGCGCTGGATGCCGGGATTGACCAGGACTTCTTCCGATTGCGCGAGAATTTCGAACTGGTGCAGGGCATTCAGCTCGCGGATCAGCGTGTCTTCCTCATGAGGTTCACGAAGGAGTTCGATATTGACGAATTCCTTGACTGTTTTTTTTAGCTCCGTGCGTTCCTTATCGCCCGCAGCGAGGAAGATGTAGCTCGGGATCATCGGAAGCGCGGTAACGACTTTCGTCCCGTGGTGCAGACGGGCCTTGTTGACGAGCGGCAGATAGACCGGATAGTTTAATCCTGCGAGCTTTTCCGCGACCTTTTTTTCCGTTCGGGGTCGAAGGTAGGCGAATCCCCAGTAACGGTCAGGTGTTTTCTCGATGAAGGCCACGTTCGAACCGAAATCTTTCCATGCCGTAGCCCCGTCGCGGGAAATAGAGTCCCGCAACGAGGCCGTCCAAACACAAAAGCCGCAGTTCAGTTTATGCTGAAATCCGCGGCAATGAGGTGTTTCCCGTAAACGAAAAAGCCGAAACAGGCGTAGACCCCGTATCGGCGTGAATGTTGTTGGTTGAGGAGCCCGGAATCGAGGCGCAAAGACTCTTGGCGTCAACGCCGCCCGGCATCTGCCAGAGATATGTCGTGTCCACTTCGACCATGTCCGGTGTCTCCTAATTCAGTAAAAAGTAATCTCTGCCTTGTGCGGCTAATTGGTTGCCGTGTACAAAGTAGTCTTAATAATATAGCCACCTCTAGGCGAATTTACAAGCCTTTTTATAAAAAAAAAGCAACATAATGCAAAGAAAATATTATTTGCATAGGGGGATAACGGGTATTTGCGAGGCCTTTTTTTGATTCAAAAATAGTGAAAAATGCTTAATATCTGGCTTTTTTGTGGCAGAATATGATGAACGGGGAAACGTTGCCTGTTTCCCGCAATTAACAACCTCAAAACAGGAGAATAAGCTTGAAAACCCTCAAAAAAACGGGTCTGGTGGTTTTTTACACTGGACTTGTCACTGCCCTGTCCTTGGGCGTCCTCGGCTCCTGCTCCCTGCGGGCCGTCCCTGTTCTGGTCGCTGACATCGACGATCTGGACGCGAAAGCTCGACCTCATTTCGACGAAGCACGCCGGAACATCCCCGCCGTCGTGGAAAAAATGACCGAAATCGGCTCGACATGCAAGCTCTGCGGGCTAATGGTCCGTGACAAGCTCGCCGAAACTCACGAAACGCAGGAATATCTGGCCTCGGTCTTGGAGAAGCCGATCATCAGCCCGTGCCGCAAGGGAGCAGCGGTCTACGGGTGCGACTTCATTACGACCGGATTTCTGGACAACTTGAAGGCCGTTAACGCCGATTACGCAGAGATCGAAGCCTACGCCCTCGGCGGCCTCGCCCTCGAAGCCGTCTTCCTCAAACAGACGATTGCGGCACTGACCTCAACCTTGGGGGGCGTTGTCGCCCGACTCTCGGCGACGTTCGGATGTGGAGCCGCCTGTGCCGCAGCTGACGGGCCGTTTCCATTTGGGGATGCTGTCGCCGTTGTGCTCGCGGCAGGAGGAACGGCATGGAGCAGCTACGACCTTAATGAAGCCCGCAAACACCTACCTGACGAACTGACTGCCCTGTTGAAACAGGTCATCTGCGACTGTCAGGAGGCTTGCCGGAAAGGAGCGTTCCGATGAAATCGCTGCTAATCCTCTTCCTGGTGCTTCTGAGCGTCGTCGCGTTCGCGGCCACTCCAAACATCCACCGTCCGCGCCGCCGTGTCTCCACGCCCCGTAAGACGGAGATCGTCGTACCATGGAAGACCGTGGCCGCAGGCGGCGCAGCAGCCGGAACCATCATCGCCTCGTACAAAATCAGCGACGGCGTGGAGGAAGGCATCAAGATCGTGGCGCAGGAGAAGCCCGAAGTCTTCGCCGACACTCTGTCCGTGCTGACCTGGCCGATCCGCTGTGCGGTACTGGCCGTCTTCCTCCTCGTTTATTACTGGATTTGGAGGATACTAATTCGCAAATCACCAACCTCAACACCGAAAGGATGAATCATGCAAATCAACCTCAACAAAACCGAACTGACCGGGGCCCTCGCGGCACTCGGGAAACTGGTCTCCCGTTCGTCCATCATCAAGACGTTCCAGGCCGTCCAAATCGAGGGGAAGGCGAACACGCTCTACTTCCGTACCCGAAACGTCATTGAAGAAATCGAATTCAGGATGCTTGCCGACCTGGAGGACGACTTCCCCGCAGTGCTGGTCTCGTTCGAGGCGTTCCGGCAGACCGTTCGCAACAGTAAGATCAAAACGCTGAACCTCGAAGTCGACAACGGCGAGGTCTTCATTGGGGACACCAAGCTCGCCCCCGTGAACGGACGTTTCCCGATCCCGAGGGCCATCCCGGATCAGGATGTCACCATCTCGGAACTGCCGCCCGACACACTCACGGTGCTGGAACAGCTCGCCCCCATCGCAAGCAAGGAAGCGCCGTGCTCCGTCCTGAGCGGGATTAACCTCAGTAGCGACGGATTCACTGCCACCAATGGCAAGGAACTGTCGAATATCCCGATCCACCTCGAAATGACCGGCGATGTCACGATTCCGTTCCCGCTCGCACTGCTGGCGACCAAAGCCTACGGTCAATCCGGCAGGCTCTCGACCTGGCAGGAGAACAACGAGACGCATTTCGTGCTCACGCTCGGGAACTGGACCTGGCGGGCAAAGGCTCACAGCGGAAACTATCCGAACTGGAAACGAATCGTGCCGGAGCGAACAGCGGCAACGCACCACGTGAGCTTCAGCGAGGAGAACGCCGAACGGCTGAAAAGCTATTTGAAAGTCATCCCGGATGATCCGAGGCACCTCAACGCTGTCAAGCTCAGCCGTCTTCCCGGTGCTCCCGTCCATCTGAACTTGGCGAGCTCAAACGGAATGTTGGTCAGCATACTCGCGGAGTTCGATGACAAGTGGGGCAGTCTGAGCTTCAGCGTCAGGAAGGACTACCTCATCCACCTGCTGAACGCAGGCCACACCCGAATCGAGCTCAACGATGCGTTTTGCCCGGTCGTCGGAACCGGCGGTAACGGTCAGTACATCGTCATGCCCTTGTGCCCTGTGTCGAAAGCCCAGACTGCTACCGACCAGAAGCCCGAGGTCGAAGCGGTTCAAACCGAGCAGACTGCACCACAGACTGCGCCCGAAACCAAAGTAAACCAAACTACCACCAATACCACAAACTCAAATCAGGAGAAAAACACCATGAACGAATCCCCCAACATCACTCACACCGTTTCTGCTCCCGTGCAGACCTACACCCAGAACGCAAAACCTGAAGCCAAGCTGAGCTCGATGGACGAATTGACCAACAGCGTGGACGCATTCAAGGCCAAGCTCAAAGATCTGTTCGATGAAGCCGCAGCCCTGAGCCGCAAGACCCGTGAGGTTGCCATCGCACAGCGGCAGAAGGAGCGCGAGTACGCGCAGACCAAACGCACGATCGAGCGAATCCGCACTGCTAGCGGCTTCTGATTCCACCTCACATTAACCTCTACACCACGCCCTCGTCTGCTCGCTGTTGCCGGGGGCAATCTTTTGAAAGGAAATCACCATGTTGAAACTCAACGCCTCCTACTCGAAAAAAGTCCCGGCTGACACCGAGTACAGCAGCCAGTCCTATCACGCGTCCGTCGAAGTCGAACTCCCGGACGGCCTTTCGCACGATGAGCTCAACGCAAAAATACACGAGACCTTCGCCATGGTTCGCGACAGCGTCGAAGCCGAGCTGCACGGAGAAACCATCAATGCTGGTCAGATGGCTGATGCACAGCTCCCCATCCACCCCGCCCAGCAGCCGAACAAAACCGCCTACAGCAAGAAAAACGGCACGGCCTCGGATGCGCCCGCCTCGCCAAAGCAAATTAAGTTCCTGCTCGATCTCGCCCGGCAGAACGGCTACACCATCGAACAGTTGAAATCCAGGTTCAACGTGGCGCAGCTGGAAGATCTCTCCCGGACACAATGCAGCCGAGCAATCGACACGCTCAACGGAAAGGTGGCCTGACCATGGAACGCGAGATCGAAACTGTCCGGGAGAAACCCCATTGGTCGTACTCGGCCTTCAACACCTACCTCTCGTGCCCGATGAAATACTACTTCCGGTACATTGAGCATGCCGAGGTCGAGCGCACCTCTGTGAGCATCCCCTTCGGTCGCGCCTTTCACGCTGTCCTCAGTGAGCGCGCCATGAAGGGCGCGGATTACACCGTCGAGGACGCGAAGGATGATTTCGCGGTCTACTTCCGAGGCGAAACCGAGGTCAGCGAGAATCTGACGTACAAACCGGATGAGGACTACTGGTTCTGGAACCAGCGCGGATGCGATATGCTCGACGTGGCCTTGGTCGAATGGCCGGACGACTACACCGTGAAATCGGTCGCCGAATCGTTCAGCGTCGAAGTGCCTGGCCTCAGCAAGCCACTCATCGGTGAGTTCGACCTCGTAGTCGTGGATGGCGGGGACGAAACAATCGTGGACTGGAAGACAAGTACCGGCAAATGGCCCAACGGCAAGGCCGACCTCGATCTTCAAGCGACCACGTTCACCTATGCCTACCAGAGGATCCATGGCACGAATTCGCTGTTCAGGTTCGACGTGTTCACGAAGGCGAAAACGCCTGCTCACCATCAGTTCTACACGCTCAGGTCGCACGACGACTTCCGGCGATTTGAATTCCTCGCCGGGCAGATCGAGAAGGCCGTCAACAGCGGCATCTTTCTCCCGGTCGAATCCTGCATGAACTGCACCGAATGCGCCTACGGCAGCCGCTGTAAGGCCGTTCACCGGAAAGCGGGGTGAGCTATGGGCCTGATTATGCAAGAAGGCAAGTTCGTGAGTAGGGATGAGGTCGCAAGGACCGATACACCGAGCTCAACACAGACCTGGCGTCCGGTTCCGCACATCGACGTGATCGAGGCTGTGACCGAGGTTGTCAAAGCTCACGACTGGACCATTGAAGGCGAGAAATTCGGCCTCGCGAGTGAGGGGCGGAAACTCTTCGGCGTGATGGAGATTTCCAGCTCGTCTTCGCCTGAATGGCACCGCTGCATCGGCATCCGCAATAGCCACGATAAGAGTTTCGCCGTTGGGCTGTCTGCCGGAATCGTCGTGTGCGTCTGCACGAACCTCGCGTTCGGCGGGACCACGGTCGTAAAACGCCGTCATACCAGCGGAATCGTCCTTGCTGAACTCATCGACCGGGCTGTCGCCTCGCTGGAGGACGACTTCCTTACGACCGAGGCCGTCTGCGAGAATCTGAAGGATGCCTACCTGCGGGACGACGATGAAGCCCGGAGCTGCATCGTTCGCGCTGCCGAGCTGGGCGTCATCAATTCCTGCGACATCCTGCCCGTGTTCCACGAGTTCAAAAAGCCCTCGCACGTCGAGTTCAAGGAACCGACCCGGTGGAGCTTGATAAACGCCTTGTCGGAGATCGTCAAGAAATATTCCCCGCAACGTGTCGATCACAGCTACCTCGCCCTGAACCGTGCCTTCGGACTTGATGGCCAGAAGGCCACGATCTTCGCCTGACGGTGAGGAGAACAATGTAATGCTACCCTTGACAAATGGGGTGCATTACAAAGGGCTTTAAGCCCTACCGAGGAGATGGAATGGGATAAACCGTCTCCTCTTTTTTAGCTATAGACAAGAAACGAATGGAATTAATACTTCTAGTATAAAAACTCGAAAATGGAACAGTTGTTTCTTCAGCTCCGCTGCCTCTTTTCTTGTTGGATTATTCTTTTTCCCTCATCAACCTAAGAGTCCTATATCCGGCTCGCAAACGTTAAACAAGCGAAAGATTGCTTGCTTTGGGGTGGGGCTTGCCTTGTATTCCAAATTGTCTCAGACCGCTCGCCACGCCGCCTCGAATATCCGATCGTGGAGCTCAGATTACGGAAAAATTACGGAAAAAGGGGGATGGCGGCGTTTGTGAGCCTTTATTCCAACGGCGGGGACGCGGTCAGCGGCATCCCCATGTCGGGGCATCTTCTGGGGGCCCGGAGGGGGCTCCGGCGCTGATGTAAAATTAGGGCCAAAAGGGGCTGAAAAGCGGGCTAAAATTCCTGTCTGAGCTTGGACAAAATAAAGAATTGTCTTAACTATCACATGAGGCCCGAGCTCAAGTTGAGGAGGGAATTTTTTCCGTAATTTTTCCGTAATTCCTGTCACAGAACCGGGAAAAATCGGGTTTTATCGATTTCTATCAAATCAACTCTTTTTGAGCGTAATCAAGGCAAAAAATTGGTGGATCCTGCCGGGTTCGAACCAGCGACCAAAGGTTTATGAGACCTCCGCTCTAACCACTGAGCTAAGGATCCACAAGATGAAACAATAATATACCGCCGGAATTCCAAAAATCAAGTTGGGATGCACGGCGGAAGACGTATTTTTGCCGGAAAGGGCAGGGGTGTTTGAATGAGGGAATCGAGGGGATTGTGGAGAGGTTCACTCGGGTGAAGGGAAACGAGTAACAAAAAAAGACGCATGGTACTTTTTTGCAGCACGTCAGCTGGTGAGAACGCCATCAATCTCGCGGTGTGCCTTGATATCGCGCGGGGGAGGTTTAAGTTGGTCACGACGGCGCAAATGTCGTCCGCAGCACCTGTTCCGCGTGCCGGCGTTTCCGGCGTTGCCGCGCGACGAAGCGGAAAAAAGCCGGGAACAGCCTTGAAAATCCCCGGAAGAGGTGGTAGATTATTAAGAAGAGCGTGGTCTGTAGATTATAGACGCGCTCACCCGCCCCGAGTGGCCCCGGACTCCCGGAGCCGAACCCCAATGGAGAAACGATGCAGAACGCCCTCCGATACATGCTGGATTTCCGCCGGCTGCTGTCGATCGTGACCGCGAACCGGTCGCTGCTGTGGCAGTTCGTGAAGCGCAGTGTGGCGTCGCGTTACCGCGGCTCGATGCTGGGGCTCTTCTGGAGTTTCGTGCAGCCGATGATGATGCTGTGCGTGTATACGTTCGTTTTCAGCGTGGTGTTTCGTTCGCGCTGGGGGGCGGACGTCGACGGCGGCGGGCGCGGCTCCTTCGCGATCATCATGTTCTGCGGGCTTGCGGTGTTCAACATCTTCTCTGAGGCGGTCAATCTGAACTGCACGATCGTGGTGGCGAACCAGAATCTGGTGAAGAAAGTGATCTTCCCGCTCGAAATCCTGCCGCTCTCGCAGACCATGGCGACGTTTGCGGTGGGCATGGTGTGGTTCCTGCTGCTGTTCCTGGGGACCGTGTTTATTTTCGGGAAGATCAGCTTCACGATGCTGCTCCTGCCGCTGATCCTGATCCCGCTGTTTCTCTTCACGCTGGGCGTGTCGTATTTCACGGCGTCGTTGGGCGTGTATGTCCGCGACACCGGCTACCTCGTGGGTGTGGTGCTGCAGATACTCTTCTTCATGACTCCGATTTTCTACCCGGTCGCGGCGATCCCGGAACGCTACCGGTGGCCGATTCAGGCGAACCCGCTGACGATCATGATCGAGGAGGCGCGGAAAGTCTTTCTGTTCGGGGAGCTGCCCGACTGGCGGTTCCTGGCCGCGGCGTTCGTCGTGTCGCTGCTGACGCTCCATCTGGGGTTCCTGTGGTTCCACAAGACGAAGAAAGGGTTCGCCGATGTCCTCTGACGAAGTGGTCCTGCGCGTCAAACACGTGTCGAAACGGTTTGAAATCTACGACAAGCCGCGTCACCGCCTGCAGCAGATGCTGTTCGGCCGGTGGCGGACGTACTACCGCGAGTTCTGGGCCCTGCGCGACATTGATTTCGAGGTGCGGAAGGGCGAATGCGTGGGCATCATCGGGCGCAACGGCGCCGGCAAATCGACGCTTCTGCAGATCATTACCGGCACGCTCCAGCCGACCGAGGGGAGCGTGGAGAGCCGGGGCAGGATCGCGGCCCTGCTGGAACTCGGCAGCGGATTCAATCCGGAGTTCACGGGCCGGGAGAACGTGTACATGAACGCGGCGATCCTCGGGCTCACGAAGGCCGAGACCGACGCGAAATACGACGACATCGTGGCGTTCGCGGACATCGGCGAGTTCATCGATCAGCCGGTGAAGACGTATTCCTCCGGCATGATGGTCCGCCTGGCGTTCGCCGTGAACGCCTTCGTGGACCCCGACATCCTGATCGTGGACGAGGCCCTGGCGGTCGGCGACGCGCTCTTCCAGAAACGCTGTTTCAACCGCATCAACGACCTCATTTCGAACGGCACGACGCTGCTTTTCGTGACGCACGACATGGAGATCATGCGGACCCTCACGCGGCGCGCCATCCTGCTGAAGAACGGCGAGCAGTACCGGACCGGGCCGTCGAACGAGATCCTGCTGGAGTACCGCACGCTCATCCAGCAGGAGGAGGAGGCCATGGCGCAGCGCAGCCTGAAGACCGGCGGGTCCCCGGGCCACGCCCTCACGAACAAGCTCGACAAGGGCTTCGGCAACATGAAGGCCGAAGTGCTCGGGGCCGAGGTCCTGAACGCATCCGGGGAGCCGTGCGCGTATTTCGCCCCCGGCGACCGCATCCGCATCCGCGTGAACATCGCATTCCACGAGACGATGGACCACCTGAACGTGAACATCCGCATCCGCAACAAGGAGGGGCTGAAGCTGTATTCAGCCGGGACCCTGAACGACGACATCGCGAAGCGTGCCCGGGGCGAGGGCGGACTCTTCCACGACCGCGTGTTTGCGGCCGGGACGAAGCTCGCGCTGACGTTCGAGCTGGAGTGCAACCTCGGGAGCAATTTCTACGAGATTCAGGCGTCGATCCTGCAGGAGGAGCGTCTGGACTTCACGCAGGAGACCACGCTGCACTGGATCGACGAAGCGGCGTTCTTCCACGTTCAGGCGCACCTGGACACCTATTTCTTCGGCGGCTGCGCCGACCTGAAAATGCACGTGAAAACGCTCGAAACGGAGGAGGCCTGACCCATGCCCGCGAACACTCCCCGCAGGATTCTCTTCCACATCTCCCCCTTCGCTTCGCAGAAGATTCTGACGTTCCATCTGTGGTGGATTTGCGACCCGCAGTGGCGGAGCAGATTCCAGCCGATGCTGGAACAGCTCTACCCCGGGAGCGAGTTCGCGGTGTGCTGCAATACCGAGACGATGACCGTGCTCGCGAAACGCGGCTACACGTTCGAACGCGAATGGCGCGCCTTCACGCTTGACCAGTCGGAGACGCTGGACCATTTCAAATACCATACCCTCGAATCGCTGGACCACTGGCACCGGACCGGGACGAACAATGACCACGGGCGGTATCTCGGGGCGAAGATGCTGGAGAAGTTCGGCGCCTGGACCCCGGACCTCGTGTTCTCGTTCCTGCCCGCTCCGTACCTGCGCGACGTCTGGCCCGACGCGCAGATCGTGTACCTGGAGTCGTCGGTCTTCTCGCGGGATCCGTACCCGTGGACGTACTATTTCGACGCGCTCGGGACCATGCAGAACGCGTTCCTGAGCCGTTATGCGGCGCAGATCAACGCTCTGCCCGCGCCGCCGGAGACGCTCCGGCACGTCGCCGAATACCGGACTCGGACGGCCGCACTCTTCGAACGCGAGACCCGGGTGAAGGAGTATTTCGACGCGCTCAGGCAGCGCTTCCGCCACGTCTTCCTCTTCGCCTGCAATCTCGATCATTATTTCGGCGTGGAGGCGTTCTCGCCGTACGAGACGCAGTTCGAGTTCCTGGAGCACGTGATGACCTGCGTGCCGCCGGACACGGCGGTGGTCGTGACCCAGCACCCGGAACCCGCCACGACGCCGCTGCCGGAGCGCTGTCTGAACGACCTCCGGGACGTCTATCCGAACCTTGTGGCCGACGACTTCTTCTTCAATATGGCGAATCCGTCGCAGTGCTCGCTCGCGTTCGCCGACGGCGTGATCACGCAGATGTCGACCGTGGGGCTTCAGGCGGCGTTCCACCGCAAATACTTCGTGTCGGTCGGGACGTATTTCACCGGGATCGCCGACTGCACCGATCTGAACGACTTCGCCGCCATGCTCGAACACCCCCCGATGGACCGCGACGCGTTTTTCGCGTGGACCCTCACGCATTACGCCATCCCGGAACAGCGTCTGGCGGAGTTCCTGCCCGCGATGCTGGAACGGATGAAGACGCTCCCCGACCGCGCGCCGGAATCTGTTCTGGCCGACTGGGAGCCGTTCCCCGGCGATGTCTTCGGCGAGGTGTATTTGCCGCATCTGGAGCGGATGGAGCGGTCCTGGCGTCAGCAGTACGCCGACAATCTCCACGTGCCGATGGTGTTGCGCCGCCTGCTCTTCGAGCGCGAAGATGAACTCCGCCGCATGAAGGACGAACTCCGCCGCATGAAGGACGAACTCGCCCGGCGCGACGATCTCATCAAGCTCCGCGAACACGAATTGAAGAGCGCGGAGACGTCCGTGAGCTTCCGACTGGGCCGGATCCTGACCTGGCCGCTGCGGACGCTCCGCGACCTCGTCCGGGGAGGGAAACAGTCATGATTCCGGACAACGTGAAAGGAGCCGCCATGGATCGCAGCGACCATGAACCGGGTGTCGCCATTTATCTGGCCTACCATAAGAATTCGCAGCGGCTGGCCTCCGACGTGCTGCGACCCGTCCACGTCGGTCGCGCCCTGGCCGACGAATCGACGTGCGCGCTGATGGCCGACATGCCCGGCGACGACACCGGCGACAACATCTCCGCGAAGAACCCGCTCTTCTGCGAGCTCACGCTCCAGTATTGGGTGTGGAAGAACCGCATGGACGCCGACTATATCGGGTTCCTGCACTACCGGCGGCAGCTCAATTTCAACCCCGCGG